>Ga0153915_10001698_pt1 | contig 20264 bp, 11 predicted proteins | sample Opewatmetagenome_2_FD_107003 | JGI IMG/M metagenome (GOLD analysis project Ga0153915, IMG submission 107003) | Freshwater wetland microbial communities from Ohio, USA - Open water 3 Core 3 Depth 3 metaG | ecosystem: Environmental > Aquatic > Freshwater > Wetlands | place: USA: Ohio, Lake Erie...
AAGATAATAATCCGAAGGAAGCGAATTATTATCTTTTTCGACTCCGGTCGGGGTATAGTTATAACCATAGATGCTTCCGCCGTACGTTGTTACAAAAAAGTAATTGGAATAACCGGGCAGATTCTGAAATTCGAAACAGGAAAAATATGTAAGCCCGGTGAGCAGACTTGTCCAGTTAACGCCTCCGTCGGTTGAAGTAACAACGCCTGAACCATACCATGTTGTTGCATATAATGCATACGGAGAAATCGGCATAGAAAAAAGGTCTCTTACATACATACTATAATATTGAGTAGTCCAGTTAACGCCGCCGTCAGTTGATCTGACAATATTATAGTAATAGCTTGAATATTGATTTCCATAAAGAGTATTCGGATTGCCGGAATCAACTGCCATATTATACAGGCTCGAAATTACTCCTTTATAAGTCCAATTTGCGCCGTAATCGCTTGAATAGTAAATACTTCCGGACGATGTTCTGGCATACCATATATTTTTAGAAGTACTTGAAATATCGAGGGATGTAATACTGCTTCCGCCTACTGTGTATTCTGCCCAGGAATCGCCGTTATCGGTGGAACGGAATATTCTGTTTCCGTCTTCAAGCGCAAATACAATTCCGGCAGTCAGAGGATGGCACCAGAGTTCCCAAATATCGCTGCCGGCGAGTCCTGTAAGGCCGGTCGATTTTTCAACCCAGTTTGCTCCTCCGTCGGTAGTTCTATATACTAATCCGCCGAAAGTGCCTGCGAAAAGAGTATTATAATCGATGGGGCTTATAGCAAGAGCCCAGATATCGGTATCGGTAATGCCGGTATTTTTTTCAACCCAGTTTGCTCCGCCATCAGTAGTTTTATAAATACCGCCAAGCGTAGCCGCATAGAATATTTTCAGGTTCCCCGGATTAATTTCAATTTTAAAGACATCCTGATTCGATTGAGTTGAAGTTATTGCCTGCCATGTTGATTGATCGGAAGATTTATAAATGTTTGCCCCTGTAAAAGCATAAATATTTCTTTGAGTATCGAATTGAACGCCGTAAACATAATTATCGCTTACGGAAGTCATTATATCCGTCCAGTTTACGCCGCTGTCGGTTGATTTCATCAGGCTTGAGCCGCTTCCTCCTGCATATACGATATTATTATAGTCAGGGTGAAAAGTAATAAATGAAATTTTGCTGATCTGCCCGAAACCGGTTTTGACGCTGCTCCATGAAACGCCTCCGTCTGTGCTTGAGAAAAATCCATATCCGCCGGTTGAACTCCTTTCATTTGAACCCGCATAGACCGTAGTTGAACTTGAGGGGCTTACGGTTATTTCGGCAAACCTGTTGGATAGCGAAGAAATCCATGTAAATGTGGAACCTCCGTCATCCGATTTATAAAAGTCTCTTCCGTACAGTTGAAGATATAATTTGTTACTGTCTCCTTTATATACGTCAAATATATTAATATCGTAAAGGGTTGTAATCTCAGTCCATGTAGCTCCGGCATCAGTGCTTTTGTAAAGGTAATAACCCTCCACATAAACAACGCTCGGATTTGATTTTGCAAAAACAATTTTACCGTTGTTAAGGTCATACATAGTTTGTACGCTTTGCCAAGTAGAGCCGTTATCGGAAGAACGGTAAATGTAAGCGGAGCCTAGGGAATTATCCCAAACCGAAGCAAGAATGATATTATGATCGGTAGGATGCATTTCAAGCGAATATATATTTTTATTGTAAAATGTACTGTTTACAATAGACCAGCTTGTTCCTCCGTTTGTAGTTACAAAAAGTCCGGCAATGCTTCCGGCAAATATTTTGCTGCTGTTGGATGGGTCCACAACCATCGCATTTGTGACCATTCCTTTTGGCCCTATATTATTCCATTGATCGGTCATAACCGCCCGAGATATTACGGGCGCAATGGAATTTCCATAGTTTCTAATATTCTGCCGCGAATCCTTTTCAAGCGACGATTGGGCATTGATTACAGACCAGAAAGGAAAGATGATAAAAACAACCATCAGCAAACAACTGCGAGCCGTTCTCATAGTTACCTCCAATACAAGTTAATAAATGAATTAAAGCATTAAGCGCTTAAAAGTCTTTATTGGTATTTCTCAAATATTGAGTATATGAAGAATGGTATCGGAAAGGATATAAATCGGATAGGAAATTAATGATTACACTTGAAGAGAATCGCATTATATACGACCTTTTATTTAGCATCTAATAATCGGTAACAAAAGTTTAAAGTTAAACGTTCAAAACTTCTTTATTCGGACAAGGGGTTTTATATTAAACGCGGTTTTCGAAATGCTTTTATATTAATGACAGCGCAAGATTGTAAGAATTATTTAATTATAAAATGGGAAAACATCGAACTCAGGATTAAAAAGATAAACAGGATAATTAAATAATTAATTCGACTTTTGTTCCTTCTCCTTTCCCGCTTGTAATTTTTATCTCAATATTGTTAAGATCGCAGTACTGTTTTGTAAGGGCCAGCCCGAGCCCGTTCCCTTCGTATTTTCTTGAGTATCCTTGTTCCTCTTGTGTAAACGGCTCGAATATTCTTTCAAGATATTCTTTAGTTATTCCAATGCCGGTATCGAAAAGAGAAATAAGTATTCTGCTCCCCTCGTTTTTAACATCTACATATATTTCTCCCTGAGAAGTAAACTTATAGGCATTATCAAAAAGATTAGTCATAATCTGCATAAATGAATATTTATCAAGTTCAACCTCGGGCATATCGGGGTGAATGTTTTTAATCAGCCTTATATTTTTATCGTTTAATTTTTTCTTGTAAAGCAGAATAATTTCCTCAATGCATTCAGCGACGCTGATAACCTGCGGCAACGGTTCGTAAGCCCCAAGCTGCAGTTCCGACATATTAAGGATAAGTTCTATTGTCCTTATTATTCTTTCGCATGAAGCGTAAATGACTTCAAATCCCTCTTTCAATTCAGGATCAAGTTTTTCTTTCAGATCATGCTCAATTAAACTGATATAGCTTATAATTGCGGTTAGGGGAGTTCTTATTTCGTGAGATACCTGCGCTAGAAATTCGGTTTTTAAATTGTTAGATTTTTCAGCAGTATCTTTAGCTTTATTCAACTCTTCAACAAGCAGTTCAAGTTTCTGCGATTTTTGTTTCAGCTCCCTTGTGCGTTCAAATACAAGGTTTTCAAGATTGGCTTTATAATTTTTATTTTCAATCAGCAGGCATTTTTTTTCAAGAGCTTTAAGAACGCTCATTTCAAGTTCTTCAAAATTGAGAATTGGTTTAGTAATAAAATCCCATGCTCCGAGATTTATCGAACGGATTGCTTCTTTTATAAGCCCGGTGCCCGAAACAACCAAAACAGGCACATCGGGAAAATTTCTTGCCAGATGCGCAACAATATTATTACCATCCATACCCGGCATATTTAAGTCAACAAGAACTATTTCCGGTTTTTCCTCATAAAACAGTTTCAGCCCTTCTTCGCCGTTGGAAGCGGCAAGCACTTCACAGTCCTGATCTTCAAAATAATATTTTATGCTTTCCAAGAGCCCTTTATCATCATCGATAAGAAGAAGTTTTAATCCGTTCAAAGAATTGTACGGGGTAATGTTTTTTTCCATCTAATCGCCTTAAGTTAAGAATGATTCTTCGTTGTTTAATATCTGATTAATTCTTTCTGCAAAAAGATTCATATCGAGAATAGGTTTATGAAAGACATCCGCTATTTTAATTTCCGGGTTTTTAAGTTTATCGGGAATTTTATATTGTGTAGAGCCGGTATGAATAATATATTTAAGCCGCGGATTGATATTTAAGGCTTGCGCAATAAACTCTTCTCCATCCATTCCGGGCAGCCGTATATCTACCACCGCAATATCATAGTGGTTATTTTCCAAGGAATTTAATGCATCGAGCGAATTGCTGAATGCATCGCATTTAAAGCCTTCATCTTCAAAAAAGATTTTAAAATTGAACCTTATCTGTGAATCGTCATCAAGCAAAAGAATTTTTTTTTTATTCATTTTTTCCTCCCTGATACGGAAGCCGTAAAGAAAAAATTGTGCCCTTCCCGGGGACAGAATCGACAGAAAGTATTCCCTGATGATTTGTAGTGATAATCATGTAAGCAACAGACAACCCAAGTCCGGTTCCCTCGCCGACATCTTTTGTAGTAAAAAAAGGCTCGAAAATACGGCTTTTAATTTTTTCATCCATACCCGGACCGTTATCTTCAAGTTCAATGCATAAAAAACGGGGCTCTTTTTTTAACCTGATAATAATTTTCGGCAATTTATTGGGATTATTTTCTCCTTTTATTGCTTGAGCGGCATTTTTAAGTATATTAAAAATCACCTGCTGAATTTCTGTTATTGTTATTTTAATATCCGGAATATATTCATCATAGTCTTTTTCAATTATGATGCTTCTCAGATCATAAAGTTTTTTTAAATCGTAATTACTGTATGCCAGCTCAACAGTTTCATCGAGAAGTTTTTGAACTGAGCACAAAACTTTTTTCGATTCGCTTCTCCGGCTGAATTGAAGCATATTTCTAATTATTTCGGCCGATTTATCGGCAGCATCCTTAATTGAATACAAAATATCGTATATTTTTCTTTCTTTGAAATATTCTTCAATTTGCCCAATGTTAATACCTGCTTTTGCAGCCGATTCGGCATTTTTAGAAAGTCCCGGCGTGGTTCTTCTTAAAATATTCTGGCATCCTTGAACAATGGTTCCGAGCGGATTATTTATCTCATGAGCCATTCCGGCTGCAAGCCCGGCAACACTAAGCATTTTTTCGCTTTGAATCATCATCTGTTCAATCTTTTTCCTCTCGGTTATATCCTCAACAAGAATTACATTGCCCGGGTTATATTCATTCTCAAGCATATTTACCGATATACTATAATGCTTAATCTCGCCATCGTCTCCGGCAATGGCAACTACATCCGAGACATTCCTTCTTTCCTTTATACATTTATCAATAAGGTTCTTAGTAAATTTAAGCTGAGGAAATTTGCTGGAGTATTCGGATTCATATATAGTCGAATTTCCATTATTCAGTGAATAGCGGACTGATTCATGATTATAATGAGTAACATTCAGTTCATTATCAACAGCTATAATTGAAATAGGAACCGAATTAATTACGTAGTTGATAAAGCTCATTGCATTTTTCAGCGCTAAATCGGCTTTTTTAAGAAGTGTAATATCCGTCATTACGCCTATGGAGCCGATAACTTCATCAGAATTGTTTTTCAGCGGCGAGGCGCTTATAAGGAAACATATTTTTTCGCCCACCTTATTATTAAAGAAAATTTCATATTGGCTGCTAATTCCTTTTTGTCTCTGCTTTGCATATTCGAGCATTATATGGCGCTGGTCGGGTTCCAGTAGAATTTCATGCGCTTTTTTCCCGTATATTTCATCAATTGTATATCCAAGTATATCAGTAAATTTCTTATTTATGAAAAGGACTCTGTCCTCACTATCTACCTGAATAACCGCTTCGTTCATTCCTTCAAGAAGCGTTTTGTATTTTTCCTCGCTTTCCTTTAACACTTTTTCGGCATTTTTCCTTTCGGTAATATCGCGCACAATTGCCTGAATAAAAATCTCATTATCAAAATTTATTTTGTTGAGCGAGACTTCTGCTTCAAAAAGAGAGCCGTCATTCCTTGTATGAGTCCATTCAAAAAACTGCTTTTCGCCATTCAATGCCAAATTTATTTTATTAACTGATTGCTCTTTGGAACTCCTTCCATCCTTTTGAAATTCAGGGGAGAAGCGTCCGGGAGTTTCCCCTATTATCTGCTCTTTTGTACAGCCGAACATCTCGAGTGTTCTCGAATTGCATTGTATAAAAACATCTCCTTTCATAATAAATATTGCGTCATTCGCATTTTCGAAAATAGTTCTGAATCTCTGCTCGGAATTTTTTATTTCCCTTTCGGCCTCTACCCTTTCTGTTATATCAACAGCGATTCCGAGAAATTGGACAATTTCATTATATTGATCCCTTACAGGGGTTACTGTCAAAGTGACATATATTCTTTTCCCATCTTTTCTCACAATAGTCCATTCATAATCGTCCGAACCGTTGCGCATGGCCAGCACATGGAAAACATTCATACCGTCGATTTTAAATCCGAGTTGAGAAGATAATTCCCTACCTCTGGTATTAATTTCTTCTTCTAAATGAAAAAGCATGGGGGTTTCTTTCCCGACTACTTCTTCCGCGTTGTAACCGATAAGTTTTTCGGCCCCTTTGCTGAATAGCGTTATTATTCCATCTGTTGTTACGGAAATAATTCCAGTATAAATAGCCGAATTAAGAACCGTTTCAAGTTTTTCATTTGCCTGTTTCAGAGCATTTTCCGATTCTTTATAAATCGTAAGATTCCTTACAACCGAGACGCGCAATTTTTTATTTTTAACATTGATTATCTTTGTTCTAACTTCAACCGGAATATATTTCCCTCTTTTATCAATTATAAAGATTTCATAGGGAGCTTCACCGCCGAAATCCATAATATCTTTAATCGTTTTCATGGTATCTTTACTCAGAATCATTGACATATCGTTCCCAAGCAGTTCCTCTTTTCCATACTCAAGCATCCTAAGAAGCTGATCGTTGCAATCTATTATTTTCCATTCATCTGTAAAGATTATCCCTTCGAAACTCGCATCTGCAAGATGTTTGAATCGTTCTTCGCTGTTTTTTAAATCTTCCAGTACATCCATTATCTCAGTAATATCGGCAATAAATAACACCCAGAAATTGCGCTCCCCAATGTTGATAATTCTCGCTTTAACTTTTACAGGGAATATTGAACATCCTTTCTTTTTTCCCGAGAGGGAAAAAGAAAATTCTTCTTTTTCATTAAAAGAGCGGTTTAGAATATCGGACGAAATAGTGTCAAATAATTCCTCGAATTTTTTACCCAGTATTTCATTTTTATCATACCGGAATATATTGTATGACTGTTCGTTGGCATCAGCAATAATTCCGTTTTCGAGGAATAATATTCCTTCGTCAGATGAATCGAATAATTTTTTAAGCCGTTCACGGCTTTTGAGATGCTCTTTAGTAAGTTCAATGGATTTAAGGATACTAATCAGGTTTCTATGCGAGACAATATTGATGAAAGCCACTATTCCAAGGTACTGAATAAAATAAAACCCCTTAACCGAGAAAAGTACGAATATATTATGAATTATTAATGCGCCGACACCAAAGGCCAGGCTTCCGAATAATATTTTTGCCCCTTTAAGATCCCCCGATTTAAGGTAATGCCTTGAGGCAGCCAGCATATAAATAAATAGAATAATTAAGAATACAATAGCAGCATACATCCATTTAGAAACAATCACAGTATGTTCATATATCGGTTTCCCGAAAACAACTCCCGATATTTTGCTTTCAGATACCGAAGAAAAAGTAAATCCGTACGGAGCCGCCAGATTGATAATAAAAAGGAAAAGAAGGCTGAAAAATAAAAACGGCACAAAATATTTGTTCCTGTAGCCAGTAAGATTTTGGAAAAGCAGAATAAAGAAAACTCCGGCAATTTGTAATGATACATTCAATATTTTATACACAAAGACAAATTCCGGAATCGATGTGCAGTCATACTGCAGAGCATTAAAAAATACATATATAAAAAGGAATGAAGCAAACCCGGAATATGTCAAATTCAGTTTTTTTTCAATTCCATTTAGTAACAGGAAAAAACTAAATAGAAGACTCAGAAGTAATGCTCCAAGTACAACTCCAAAAGAAAGGGAAAATATCATCTTTCAGACTCTATATTAATATTCCTTATATTATCGTTATTCAGGAATAGAAGTTTATTTTGTTTAAGTTACAATTAAGACGCATTATATTTTGTGTTATCCCTCACAATGGGAAAAGGAAAAATCAGAAAGTCATTTTTATGAGGGCATTATTAAATTTTAACAATACTACCAGATACGGCGGAACTGATTTTACTTTGCATTTTTCCGGATGGAATAAAAAAAACCCGGCTCAGAAGCCGGGCTTTATAATACTCATTTCTATTACTCTTTATTTTTCTTCTTTATAAGTTTTTTCAATCGGATCGACTTTATGTCTCTTATAATCGGAAACGCCTACCATTAAACCGGCGGTAGTAATAACCGCGCCGATAATTTGATACGTGGTTACATTCTGCCCGAACAGAAACATGATAAACGGTATAATTGCAAGATAGACATTTGTATAAGGCACCCAGAAATGCGCTGCAAAACGGGCTAATTTAAAAAATCCGAAACTGTAAATATACCCAGATAGCCCCGCAAGAACGACAAAGAATATAGGCCACCAGTTTTTAGGAATTATATTTCCGTCAAATAATGCAAAGAAACGATTGTACCCTGCAGAAGCAAAGACTGATTTTATTTCTTTTTTCGTATTCTCATCTATATCCGCTTTAAGGATATAATCTTCGTTGTTTTTTTCATAATTTGAAACAAGAATCTGCTGTTTAACCGAATCAATTTTGGGCATAATTTCTTTTTCAAAACGGATAACTGCCACTTTTTCGGGAAGGTTTACATTCATCATGTTTCCGATTAAAGGGAATGAGAAAAGAGCAAGAGAGATAAAAAGCATCTTCCATATTTCACGCCATACAACAAGGGCATTCGGGGTAACGCCCGGTTTTGCAGTCTGTACTGTTTTATTATTTAATACCTGCTGAGAACATAAACAAAGATTGATGATGACAATCCATATTATAGCTGTAGTATCGAAAACAGCCTTTGGGTCAGTTGTCCCTCCTATTATGCGTGGCAGGTACGGAATTGTAAGTCCTATTACAACAAGAATAACTCCGATCCAGTGTTCTTTTCTTATAGGGGCATTAAATAAAAACTTTCCGAAAAAAGGAAGAAATGCAAGATAAATATTAACGTAGGGAGCATAAATATGGGGTGAATAGTACCGGGGCAGATAGAAAAACCCAATATTTTCTATTACGCCAGTAAAAGCGCATATAATAATAGTTACAAGGGAAAGTATGCCGGGCCATAGATATTTCATTTTTTTCCCTCTGGCAACCTCAATAATCACTGCAATGACAGCCCACAAAAGTTTTGAAAGTTCGCGCCACCAGGTCATTACACCGGGGGAAACGCCAATCTGTTTATCGCCGACAAAGCGGGGCTGGTTTCCCATCCAGTTAAGAATGTACTGCCCGCCCAGCGCGCCATTAATGATAAGCAGCCACGTAATTAGTATTGCCCATTCCATAAAACACTCTTATCTTGTTAATATTTATGAATTAATTGATTCATGGATTTATGATTAAGCGAATAATTTTTCTATTGAGGGTAATATAGGTATTTGGCCGTATATACGGCTTTGCATTTCAAGATTTTCTCTGCTCTGGTGCCCGCTTGAAAGAAGCACGCAATCGGCTCTAATTTCCGCGGCAACCTCCAAATCGTGTATCGTATCTCCAATCAGAAGAACTTTTTCGTTTCCGGTATTAATCTGTTCAATAAGTTTTTTTCCCTGATTAAGCTTGCTTGCCGCGTAAATATTATCCAATCCTGCTACATATTTAAAATATTTCCTTATCCCGTAATAATCTACCATCTCATCAAGCGTATGCTGGGAATATGCCGAAAGTATGGATTGTTCAATGTTCAGGTTTTTAATCCTGTCGAGAATATCAACAATCCCCTCCGAAAGCCGGCATTCGAACTTCCTTCTTTCGTATTCATCCATCCATTTCTTCCCGACAATCTCAAAAGATTCCTTCTGAAAATCGAAACCGATTTTTTCGTAATATTTTCTCACCGGAATGGTAAAAGAATCTCTATATGTTTGAAGGGTAATTTCAGGAAGGCCGTACTGAACCATAAGTTTACAGATAATGTCGTGGCATAAAAGAAGATCGTCAAACAAGGTTCCGTTCCAATCCCATATTATATGGTTATATTTTTTTATCATCTGACCTTTTATTACTGCAAAAAAAATCCGTTTTAGACGGATAGAACCATTATTGTAAAAACCTGTTACTAAAATAAACAATTCAGCTTAATTACAACAATTATTTCCATTCCTCAAATTGGAAAATATAGTTCCGACAGCCTGTTACCGGCTGAATTGGCGGGTTCTGGATACCAATAATGTAAAATGCAAATAGCCTGTCTTATTCCTCCATTTGCGGCTGAACTTTTTAAATATTAAGTTTCCTTCCAACAAAAAATCATTGAGAGAATTTCACTGAAAACCGAAAAGCTGTCATTACATCATATAGCAGTTTTTGAGGCTGTGTTTGTTACCTTCCTTTGGTCAACTTCGTGGGTGCTGATAAAAATAGGATTGAAAAACCACCTGCCCCCTTTAACATTTGCCGGGCTCCGTTATACTATTGCTTTTTTGTGTTTAATTCCTTTTGTCGTCTTTAAAAAAGAAGCAAGAGAATCTTTTAAAAAAATTGATTCGAAGGAGTGGCGTAATCTTACTTTACTCGGTATTATATTTTATACCTTTACTCAGGGGACACAGTTCTTAAGCCTTGCTTTTCTCCCTGCGGCTATGGTTAGTATGTTCCTCAATCTTACTCCGGTTTTTGTAGCCCTTTCGGGAATATTTATTCTAAGAGAAAAACCGTCTTTTCTTCAATGGAGCGGAGTTGTAATAGCTTCCTCCGGCATTGTGATTTATTTTCTGCCTTTTTCAGATGTAAGCATTCATATATTAGGGCTTGGCGCGGCGCTTTTATGCGTTGTATCGAATACAGGCTCGTCAATTCTTGGACGTTATGTAAATCATAACAGTAAAGTCTCCCCGTTAATTGTAACATTCATAAGCATGGGCATAGGCGCCATAATACTTTTAGCCGCCGGGATGATATTTCAGGGAACAGGTAATTTATCGTTTTCCGACTGGGGAATAATAATATGGCTTGCAGTTATTAATACCGCTCTCGCATTCACTCTTTGGAATAAATCGCTTAAATTTCTTTCGGCAGTAGAATCGAGCATACTTAACAGCCTTATGCTTCCTCAAATTGCGCTGCTTGCATTTATTTTTCTCGGAGAAGAACTTTCGATAAAACAAATTTCAGGATTGGTTTTTGTCTGCGCCGGAGTTCTTCTTGTGCAGCTTAAAAAGAAAAAATCTTTTTCCTGATGTTTTTATTTTAGAATAAAACATCCAATTCCAGAATCGCAATTATTTAATAAAAATACAAAATATTTTCAGCATTATTCAGCTTCTAAAGGAGGTTTTAAAATGAAAAAGAATATTTTCAAATTATTTCTGCTTTTGTTTTTAGCCGCCGCCGCTGTATATTCACAGACAAACCTTAACAATGAGCAGAAATCATGGCTTTTAAAAGCTGAAAAGCATTTTAAAAACGGATGGATTTACATTCATATTGAAGGGACGCCCGCTGAAAGAGGATTTCAGTACGGGTATCTTCTTTCTGATGAAATAAAAGAAGCAATAAACCAGCTTAGTACAAAATGGAAATTCCAGAATGCGATGGAATGGAACTGGCTTGTTGAGAGGACACATGAATTATTTACGACAAAAATTGACGAGGAATATCTGATTGAAATTGGCGGTATAATGGAAGGAATGAATGCCAGAGGAATAAAAACATCGGTTGACGAACTTGTATGCCTTAACGGATATATGGAATTGATGTGGTATTGGTGGCCTACAGTAAAAGATTCTTATAATGTCGATTCTCCCCTTCCCAAGAAAGAATCGTGCAGTTCATTTATTGCAACCGGAAGTATGACCTCGGACGGGAAAATAGTACTCGGACATAATTCAATGGTCGGATATGACGATCCTTTCTTTAATATAATTCTGGACATTAAACCAGATAAAGGGCATAGAATACTTATGCAGACTGCGCCCGGATTTATACACAGCGGAACCGACTTTTTTGTTACCGATGCCGGACTTGCCGGTTCAGAAACTACAATAGTAGGCTTTTATCCTTTCGACGAAAAAGGCGTTCCTGAATTCTGCCGCATGCGCCGCGCAACTCAATATGCCGGTTCAATAGAGGAATGGTGCGAAATTATGAAGAAAGACAACAACGGCGGTTATGCCAATGCATGGCTTTTAGGAGACATTAATAAAAATGAAATTGCAAGACTGGAACTTGGGCTTAAATACACCGGGTTTGAAAAGAAAAAAGACGGTTACTTTACCGGCTCCAATGTAGCGGAAGATTTAAAGATTTTACGTCTGGAAACAAAAACAGAAGACATGAATATAAAAAATTCAAATATTGCCCGCCGCGTAAGATGGCAGCAATTAATGAAAAGATACGAAGGGAAAATTAATATTGAAACTGCGAAAAAATTTGAAGCTGATCATTACGATACATATCTTGAAAAAAACTCCCTAGGCGGAAGAACCTTATGCGCACATTATGAATTTGATCCTGCTTATTTTACCGCCGGAAATCCTTATGAGCCGGGCGGAACGGCGGACGCTAAGGTGGTTAACGCACAAATGGTTAAAGAAATGTCTTTTGAAGCGCGCTGGGGTTCGGCCTGCGGAACCCCTTTTGACGCAAAACTATTTCTTGAAAAACATCCTCAATATAATTGGATGAAGGGCATACTTAAAAGCCGCCCTGCTCAGCCATGGACGCTGTTCAAATCGGGAGAAAAGAAAAGCCCGTAAAATAAATCAGGAACCGGATAATTCAGCCATTGAGTATTGTTCAATATGATTCTTCCTTTTGCTCAGCTTCATTTTAGCCGCGGCGGCGGCAACAGCCTGTTCAGTTCTATTAATAGATTTGGCTATTTCAATTACCGGGAGTTTGTGATAATTATTCAGAACGAATGCTTTTTCTTCATCGCTCCACGGCCTGCTTGGCCCCGCGCTTATACCGAGAGGCCCGGCAAGATTGATTATCGCATCAATAGACCTATTCAATCTGTTTGCAATTTCCCTTGAAGGGATTCTTCTGTAATTATTCCGGATAAACTCCTTTTCTTCCTCTGTCCAAGGCCTTCCTTTGGGCCTTTGTTTTAACCCTGACCGGCTGGCATGATGCCCGACAGCCGAAATAGTTAATCCAAGATGCTCGGCAATTTCTTTGTAAGTTTTCGACTTGTAATTTTTCTCGAGGTATTCATGCTCTTCCTTAGTCCACATATGGTCTTTAGGAGGACGGTGAATACCAAGCACCTGAGCTTGAATAAGAATTGCGGCATTTGTCCTATTAATTATTTTAGAAATTTCAGACAGGGAATTTTTTCTATCGGGATACATTTTTCTTAAAACTTCTTTTTCCCATTCAGTCCATGTTTCTGCGGCTTTATCGTTCAGCCCCAGTTTTTTTGCGGCTACAATTACGGCAGGAACAGAACGGTTAAGCGTACGGGCAATAGAACGCGTGCTTTTTGTTTTGTAATTTCTCCGGAGATAATTTTTTTCCCATTCGTGCCATGAACGCGCTTTTTCTTCATAGCCGATTCCGAGTTTTGCAGCTTTAGCCATAATGGCATTTGGGCTTCTTTGAAGTAATGCGGTTAAATATTTTACCCCTTTTTTCGCATAATGTTTTTTAATTAGCGAAACTTCTTCCTCTATCCATTTTTTGGTAACCATTGTACCCCCTCCTTATTAAGTGAACAAGAACCGACCTCCCGTTTCTTGTGTTTTTAAATTACTCCTTATTCCGTCTATAGATACAGCCAGCATTAATAAATCAGTTAATTAGTTTTCTTCTCCAGAAGTAAAATAATAAAAAATATTATTATTAAAAATATTTTTTTATAATCAGACCGGATATCTGTTATTTTAAATTAATTAAAAAAGCCCGGTTAAAAGCCGGGCTCTAAAAAATGCATCGGAGAATTTAATTTTATTTATTAAACTGATTCATTAGAATTCTTTTATTCTCTTTCGAATCGGATTTAATTTGAAAACGGGAAATAAGTTCCTGTAGATTTACTGTAAGCCTGCTAAGGTCTTCCGATGCCCGTGCAATCTGCTGGATTCCGGCAGAGCTTTCCCCCGTTACTTGATTAATTGATTCGATGCTCTTGCTTATCTGTTCGGCTGTGGTTGATTGTTCCTCGCTTGCCGCGGCTACCTGAGTAACAATAGAAAGCACCTCATCGGCTCCAGCGATAATTTGTTTAAGAGATTCTCCTGCTCTTAATGTAAGGCTTTTCCCTTTTTCAACTTCTTCAGTTCCTGCGCTCATGGAATTTACGGCTTCTCCGGTATCTTTTTGAATCTGCTTTATCATAACGGCAATTTCTTTAGTAGCTTTAGTTGTTCTTTCGGCAAGTTTTCTTACTTCATCTGCAACGACTGCAAAGCCTCTTCCCTGCTCGCCTGCGCGTGCGGCTTCAATTGCGGCATTTAGGGCAAGAAGATTTGTCTGGTCTGCAATATCATTAATAACTTGGACAATTTCGCCAATCTGATCGCTGCTTCTTCCAAGCGCTTGCACTGTATCTGCCGATTCTTTTACAACTTCCGATATTCTGTTCATTCCTTTAATAGTTTCATTTACAACAAACCCGCCGTCTTTAGCAATAGAGCCTGCCTTTTTTGCGGCTTCCGAAGCGAGGGAAGAGTTTTTAGCGGTCTCTATTATTGTTTTAGTCATTTCTTCAACTGCGGCTGCGACATCGGCTGTTTGTGCGCTTTGTTCCTGGGCTCCAGCGGCCATTTCTTCACTGCTTGAAGAAATCTGACTGCTTGCGCTTGCAGTTGCATTTACTCCTTCTTGTACGCTCTGCATAGCTTCGTGCAAAGATTGAATCGATTTTTGGAGGTTTATACTCAGATCATATAAATTGCTGTTTTTGTCTGTTTCCACTTGAGTTGTTAAGTCTCCTTTCGCTAAGTTTTCAAGAGCATCTGCAAGGGAACGAGATTGATTAAGAATCAGCTCTCTCTGTTTCTTTTCTTCTTCAATCAAATCTATGCAGAAAATAGCCACGCCTGCCGGTTCTTTTCTGGAATTACGCAGAAGGCTTGTATTGACAAGGAATTTCAGTTCTTTGCCTTTTTTATCTCTGCCGAGCGCCTGGTAATTATGCACCGGTTTTCCGGCAAGAGTTGATCTTGTAGCATTATCGCTTCCGAATACTTCTTTAATCGGCCTATGTTTAATATCCTCTATGGAATAGCCCAGAAAGCGGGCGCCCACCTCGTTTGTCTGCGTAACAAGGGAATTGGCATCTGTAATAAACAACGGCGCCATTAAACCTTCTACAAGGCTTTCGGTGATTGCGCCTTTGTCTTTACTTTTACTTAATATCTCATTGAATTTTTTTACAATAAGGCCTACATAGGAATCTTCGTTTATCTGAACGCATAAGGCCGCTTCGTCCTCATCCATCGCATCTAAAGCTACTTTAAGTTTCTTAAGCGGACTAATAATTGCGGCATTCAAAAAAGGGAACAATACTATAAACGATAAAACAACTACAACAAGACTTGTTTCTAACATACTGCTTTTTGCCGGAAGCGCCGTTACTGCAACCGACACCGCCGCTGCATATGCAATGAATATAACTGCAAGCAGTTTAAACATCACAGACCTGTCTGATGATTTTGACATGCTCATTTTTTTCTCCCAATGATATTGAAATATATTACCGTTGAAGAACGGTTCAATAAGTAATTTCCATCTTTCCGAAATGCGAGGATAAAACTGATTTTATTATCGAATAAGATGGGGATAATGTTTAAAAAAGAGGCACATACTTAAATATTAAACTTTTTTATCCTAATCCATTCTATCCCAATTTAATATCTTTTTGAAGTGATTTGTGCGCTATTGTACTATTTACCTGCTCCTATAAGGCGCGGCAAATTTGGCATGTGTATTTCTACATCAAGAAACTTGAGCTTATTTAATTTAATTATTTGAATAAGGCGGAACGATTGCTTTTTAGTAAAGAAGCGGAGCAATACTGTTTATTAATGAAGATATTATTTATAAAACGGCGTTAAAAAAGTAACCGCGGAGAATCTTCTCCAAAAAAGATAATCATCAGGCTAAAATATTAATGAATTGATTTATTTAAACAACCCCGTTACTATTTTCCTTTTACCTGCTGCTCATAAATGTAAATAATCTTAAATCTATAAAAATATAATTTCTGTTTTTACCGGGGTATAACCGGCTTAATGGCGAGACATAAAAACATTTCCTCTTCTTAGGTTGAACTAAGAAGAGGATTACAGAAGCAATGTTTAATTGAATATTTTAAAACCGATGAAAAGAGTTCTTGGCCGTGAAGGGCCATACATATAACCGGCATCCCTGTAAACGCCATAATCGAAATCTTTTTGATAACTGTTGAACAGATTCTGAATGCCTGCATTGAACTGAACGCTCTGCATATTGGAGAAAGGGAAAGTATATGCGGCTTTACAGTTTAATTCAAAGAAGTCAGGGCTTTTTTCAAGTTTGTCTTCTGTTATATAACCTGAATAATGCGGCACATACATTTGTCCTGTATAAACTCCGGAAAGTGAAAGATCAATCCGGCTTACCGGCGAAAAACCGAAAGTAAAGTAACCGTACAGATCGGGGGTACGGGGCATTTGCCTTGTTAAAGGAACATCCGGATCATTCGACCATTGCTGGGATTCTACATAGAAACTTCTTTGCGCTGTAACGCCAATTTGAATATTAAGCGCTTTCGAGGGGGAAAAACGGGCTTCGCAATTAATGCCGTAAACTTCGGCTCCAGAACCATTTTGTCTCTCAACAATTTTATTTCCATTATCATCAATTCCAATTTCGTTTAGAACAAAAACATCTTGCAGATTTGTATAAAATGATTCAATTAGAATATTGGCCTGCATTTCCAGAATTTTCGGGTAAAGATCAAGCGAAGCGCTTATTGTATTGGAAGTTTCAGTCCTAAGCCCTTCTGCCAGCCTAATTAGAATTACTTCCCCTCCAACAGCCGTAATATGCAGGTCTTCGTCAAATGCCTGAGGAGCCCTATATCCTTTTGCATACGTAAGACGAGATTGCACTTCATCTGTAAATTTGTAAAGAAGCGTGGCCCTGGGGGATATTATAAGTCCATCAATAAGGTTATGTTTATCCATTCTTGCCCCCATTAGGAATCTTAAAGTTTCCATTTCCCATTCGCTTTGAAGATATAAACCGCCAATTTTTACATCCTGGTTCAATTGTCTGTTGTACCCCGGCATTTTATCGGTAAGACTGTTATACTGATATTCAAAACCTGCGGTAATCGCTGCGGGGGAAAACAGAAACTGTTCAAATTTCTGTCCGTACTGAAACCCTGTAACTGAAGTAAAATCGTTTGTGGTTCCATAGGCATCCATATTCTGCTGAGCGCCGTAGTAACTATCTCTGTTAATATTTTGAAGAGTAATAAAAACATTAAAAGTGGAGTTATTATCAATATAAGAATAATCTACTCCCCCGCTGTTTATAAGGTGTTGAACCTGTTCGGTAATATCGCTTTCATGCGGTTGTAAATCAAACTTATTTCCACCTCTGCGAAATTCTCTTAATGTATGGTATTCCAAATTTATCTTACTTGCAGAGGATGGTTTATAAAAAGCTTTAAACCCCAGAGTATGATTATTAATTTTGCCTATCTCCGAATAACCATCTCCGTTAGCATCGAAATACTGTCTGTTTCTGAAAGCGCCGAAAAGATAAATTCCTGATTTTAAATCATCTCCGACGATAGAAGCATTTGCCGTTACAACATTGTCCGGTATTTTCGAATCGATATAAGAAAATGAACCTGCAATTTGATATGAATTATCAAGTGGAATTTTAGTCAGTATATTAATAGTCCCTGCAATAGCGTTTGAGCCGTAAAGAGCCGATCCGCCGCCGCGGACAATTTCAACTCTGTCAATCATATTGGTTGGTATTTGTTCAATTCCGTAAACACTATTAAGCGAAGAGAAAACCGGCCTGCTATCTATAAGAATTTGAGAATAAGGGCCTTCAAGTCCGTTTATACGCACCTGTTGAAAACCGCAATTCTGACAATTCGTTTCGAGCCTTAAACCGGGCTGAAAAGAAAAACCATCTGCCAGATTGAGAGAGTTAGTGGTTTCAAATGTTTTTGAACTCAGCACATTAACAACAACTGCAGCTTCCTTACGGCTTATTTCGTCTCTATTGGCGCTTACTACTACAGCCTCGAGTTGAAGGTTATCTTCACTGAGATCAAAGTTTACCTCAACGGTTTTTCCGCTTGTGGCAAAAATTTCTATTTCCTGCTGTTTGTACCCCGTATAGGAGGCTCTGATAATATATTTACCCTCGGTTAAACCAGATATCTTATAGTGCCCTGTTTTATCAGCCATCGCCCCTATATTTGTTCCTTTTACTATAATTGTCGCTCCAATCAAATGCTCTCCGTTTGAAACCACATGCCCGGCAATAAGCGCATCATTCTTCTGCGCATAAAGACTTTTCGCTATAAAAATTATAAAAAATAATAAGATTACCTTTTTCATAGTATCTCCATAAAATGATATAAGCGGCCTTTTCCGGCCCGTTTCAGAAAATTATGTTTAAATGATTTTTGCTGACAGAATTAAAACGGGGGAGCTCGAGATGGGCCTTGCAGTATAACGCGAGCGTAAAGAGAGAGTTGATATGCTGATTTCTTAAAAAAATATAACAGCATGTTTGCAGAAAAAACCGCCGCCCAAACCAGCAATGCTTGAGAAAACAGATTGTTTATAAATGATATGAATATATATTCCTGATGGGAATGTTTATGAGGAAAAGGTTTGCCTTTTTCATCCTGAACGGATTTATAAGGATGAGCGTGTTCTATTAATTGCCCGTCAGGCAAAAGGTGAAGATGAAGAAAAAGCGCATTATTTAAAATAATAACCGAGATAAAAAATAAAGTTATTACCGTTATTGTATTTTTTGTTCTCAATTATTTCTTAAACTATTATTTCATTATTTATACTAAGTATAAATAATAAAATAGAGCAAGTCAAATATGCTAAAAATTTAAATAATTCCAGCCCGAATATTCCGGCGCGAATGGAGGAAGCCGAAAATAAATCAGGAAGATAAATCTTCCTCTGATTTCTTTTCTTTTACCTGCTGTTCATATATATGAATAAGCTGTCTGGTAAATATATCGGAAGCGAATTTTTTAAGCACCCTTTTTCTCCCTTCCCTGCCAAATTCTTTTCTCTTAACCGGATCTTTAATTAAAGACTCAACTTTTCTTGTAAGTTCTAATTCCTCCCCCGGTTCAAACATATAAGAGGTAATGCCTTCAACTGCAACATCAAGCACCCCATCGGAACTGGAGCAAACGGTAGGAAGTTCCATGCTCATCGCTTCAACAAGCGCAAGGCCGAAAGCTTCGGCATGCGAGGGGAAGATATAAATATCAAGCGCGGCAAGTATTTCAGGTATATCGTTTCTATAACCGGTAAAGATCACTTGATTACTAATTCCATATCTTATTGCAAGCCCCTTTATGCTTTTTGCATATTCATCTTCCCCGCGGCTCGCTTCGCCAACAATCATAAACCGCAGATTATTATATTTTTTAAGCAGACATCTTGCCGCGTAAAGAAATTCCTCGTGCCCTTTTCCCGGGCTGAATCTACCTGTCATTCCAATCAGGATTTCATCCTCTTTTATATTAAATTCCTTTCTTATTTTTTTATTATCAATTTTTTCCGGATCAAACCTCGACGCATCTATCGAATCGTGCAGAAGTTCTATTTTATCATCCTGAAGGGGAGTAGTTTCAATCAGATTGGTTTTAATTACTTCGCTTATTGCAAGTGCAAGATCCACTCTTTTGTACAATATTTTATGAAGCATATCTTTCTTAATTATATTTGAACCGACATGTTTTGTAAGAAGCAGCGGAATTTTTTTTACGGAAATAAGAAGCGCAGGAACAATGAACCACAAATCTTTTGAAGCTTCTGCGTGGATAATATCGTAATTTCTTTCTTTCACCAGACGGGCAATTCTATAAATATTTTTAAAATTGAAATATTTCGAATCCACTGCATGGCATAGAAACCCTCCTTTCGCAGCTTCCGATTCAAGCCGCGAACCGGAAATGCATAAGAGTTCAACATCATTGCCTGTGCCTCTTAATAGAGCCGATGTATGGAGTGTGTACATTTCCATACCTCCCCAGCTCATAGATAAACATGTTTGAAGAATCTTCATTATTACCTCGTATTATAATATTTTTCCTGTAAATGAGAACCATCATTTAAATATC
>Ga0153915_10001699_pt1 | contig 20261 bp, 22 predicted proteins | sample Opewatmetagenome_2_FD_107003 | JGI IMG/M metagenome (GOLD analysis project Ga0153915, IMG submission 107003) | Freshwater wetland microbial communities from Ohio, USA - Open water 3 Core 3 Depth 3 metaG | ecosystem: Environmental > Aquatic > Freshwater > Wetlands | place: USA: Ohio, Lake Erie...
GTAGATGAGGTTGAATCCGTCCACCTTCAGTTCGGCGTCGCCTTCCTTCTGCTTGTCGAACCCCATCATGTATGCGGGACCTGAGCAGGAATACCCCGCGAAGAATATCCTGATGGGTTCCTTTCGCTTGGACTCGTCCACGATCTCCTTCATGGTCTCGATTGCCTTCGGAGTGACCGTAACCATGCTTATCCTCGGATGATTGAGGAGTGGACGATATTTAACGCTTTGGCCCTAACTTCTCGACCCCGCCGGTCGGGTGAGGTCGGGGGTTCATGAACACTTCAGGGGACCTCGAAGAAGTCGATTATCTGCTCGCCACCAGGCACCAGGAGGACGACTATGATTGCGATGTTCAGGAGCAGACCCGCTTTCGCCCCGCCAATCATCGCATTCCACCAGGGCAGCATGGCCGCCGCAGAGATGACGGAGCCAATCAGCGCCGTCTCCCTCCACCAGGTGCCTTCCATGAGGATTGCCACGCCAGCCAGGATGAATATGGGAATGCACACGACCCACAGGATCCCGAACGCCTTTCCTACCGTGCTCTTCAGCTTCGTTTTGTCATCGAATATCCATGGCCTGTCGTGGAAACCCACCTTTATCGAGGTCCACGACTCGAAGAAACCAGTTGTGTGACCGATGCCGTGGCCGATCAGGACCAACGCCGCTAGATACTGAAGAACCATGTCTCATCCTCCTTCATTCGGGTCTGACCTTGTCGAACCCCTGCCCGCCAATTGGCTTTGTTGCATCAATGCCCATCTTGGTCGTCGTCTCGTCCGCGCTCGGATCGAGGCTGCTCCCGCGAGCGTTCTCGATGATCACGAGCCCCTTGTGCCCTTGGAACCTCGTTGCCACGGCCCACTCGACGTCCCTGTCGTCGAAGATGTCAATGTCCTGGTCAACGATCGTGACCATCTTCATCGACGGATGTGCGCCCAGGGCGGCCATGATCGCGTTCACCGAGTCGCCCTCCTTCTGCTTGGATATCGAGACAACCCCATGGAGCCAGCAACACCCGCCCTCGGTGAGGCGCACTGCATGCACGTCTGGGACCGCCAGTCCGACCGCCCTCTGAATAACGGGCTCCCTCGGCATACCCATCATGAGGTAATGTTCGTTCGCGCCTGGCAGTATGATCTGAAAGATCGAGTTGTCTCGATGGTAGATCCGGTCTATCTCCACGACCGGTTGCTTCCTGACCGGGTCGACCGTGCCAGTGATGTCAACGAACGGCCCCTCATCGTGAACCTCCTTCGTGACCCGACCCTCGAAGATGTACTCCGCGAATGCCGGGACAAGGAGCCCGTTCCTGATCCGCCTCACGCATATCGGCTCTCCCAGACAAAGCTGACGCAGAGAGCTAGCGACCGTGAGTTCGTCCTTGCCGAATTCGAGGTTCATGGCGGCGGCGAGCATGATTGACGGGCAAAGACCAATCGCAACGGCGATCTTGAGGTCCTCACCCTTCGACATGGCTCTCTTGTGCAGGGCGTACAGGTGCCTGGGCACCACCCTCATTGCGAACTTGTTCTCACCGACTAGCATCAGCCTGTGATAGGAGGCGTTGCGGATGCCGTCATGCTCCGCGATGACGACGCCTGCGGTCACGAACCTCCCGCCATCCGTCTTGTAGAATTTCGGGATCGCACTCTCCCCGAGGTCAAAATCGGTTATGATGTTCTTGTCAAAGGGCGCGGATTCTATCTCCTGAGGCGGGGACGGGGAATCCATCGCCTGCATCATCTTCTTCGTGAGTTCCATCGGCGTGGTCCCCATCGCCTTCGCTATGCGCTCCCTCGTGGACCACAGGTTCCCGACCGCCCTGTGACCATCCAGGTTCTCGAAGAAGACAGGTTTCGTCCGGTCCTTCCAGAGCGCCCTCGTCAGCTCCAGCTCGCGCGAGATATGGCCTCTGACGACAACGGTGTCGTCGAACTGGCTCAGAAGCTGCTGGAGTGACAATAGACCACCGGCCTACGCATCAGCGAATCATTATTTCTATTCTTTTGAAGTTCCGCGCCAGTGAGCCGCGCTCAAATCTATTTATACACACCCAACAATCGAGTCGTCCGTGGATATCGAGCACACTGTGCGCAAGTACGCGTTACAAAACGCGGTGCAGTACGATGGCAAGGCCACTGTCGGCGCAGTCCTCGGGAAGGTCATGGCGGAGCACCCCGAGCTTCGCCCGAAGGCGAAGGACATTTCTGCGCTGGCAACACGGGTGATCCTTGAGGTCAACAAGCTTCCTCCGGACGAGCAGAGGAAGGAGCTCGAGCAGCTGGCCCCAGAGTTGCTGGTGAAGGAGGCGAGGGCCCGCGAGGCCGGCCTCCCGGATCTGAGGAACGTCAGTGGTGAGGTCCGGATGCGCATGGCGCCCAATCCATCTGGACCGCTTCACGTCGGCCATAGCAGGATGGCCATCCTGAATGACGAGTACGTGAAGAGGTATGGCGGCATCTGCTACAACAGGTTCGAGGACACTGACCCGGCGAGGATAGACCCAAGCGGATACGACACCATCCCTGAGGACTTCGCGTGGCTTGGCGTGCGCATCGACAAGACGATCATCCAGAGCGAAAGGTTCGAGATATACTACGATGTCGCCAAGAAGCTCCTCGAGATGGGCAAGGCGTATGTATGCACCTGCGAGCTGGAGGTCTGGCGCGAGCTGAAGAACACGAAGAAGCCCTGTCCCCACAGGGAGCAGCCCATCAACGAGCAGATGGCACGATGGGACAAGATGTTCGACGGCTCATACAAGCCAGAGAAGGCCTCGCTCGTGGTGAAGACGGACCTCGAGCACCCGAACCCCGCCATCAGGGACTTCGTAGGCCTGCGGATTGACGATACCCCGCATCCGAGGACGGGAACGAAGTACCGGGTCTACCCGCTGATGAACCTGGCGGTCGCGGTGGACGATCACCTACTGGATCTGACCCACGTCCTCCGCGGAAAAGACCACCTGAACAACACCTACAGGCAGGAGTACATCTACAACTACTTCGGGTGGAAGAAGCCGGAGTACATCCACTACGGAAGGGTGTCCATCGAGGAGGCGCAGCTGTCCACCTCGAAGATGGCGAAGGGGATCAAGGAGGGCATCTACTCCGGATGGGACGATCCGCAGCTCGGGACACTCAGGGCCTTGAAGAGGCGCGGGATCAGGCCCGAGTCATTGAGGAGATATTGGATCGAGACGGGCATCAAGGAGGTCGACATCAAGTTCTCCTGGAAGACCCTCTATTCGTTCAACAGGGAGCTGATTGACAGCGATGCGAACCGTTACTTCTTCGTCTACGACCCCGTGAAGATCTCGATCGAAGGCGCGCCCGAACTCGTGGGGAAGGCGCCTGTGCATCCAGAGCACCCTGAGAGGGGGATTCGTGAGATACGGGTAGGTCCGAAGGCCGAGGTCTACATCCAGAAGTCCGACATGCCGCCTTGCGATCAGAAGGTCCGATTGAAGGACCTCTGCAATGTCGAGTTCGTCGGCGGGAAGGCCAAGTACATCGGGAACGACCTATCGATTCTGAAGGAGGACGTGCCCATCATACATTGGGTCCCGCTGCACGCGTTCGATGCAGAAGTGCTGATGACCGACGGTTTGGTAAGGAAGGGCAAGGCCGAGCAGCTGCTTGCGGCAGCGAAGGGGATGGTCGTCCAGCTGGAGAGGTTCGCGTTTGTCAAGGTCGAGGAGACCTCTCCCCTCATAACGTGCGTTTTCGCCCACAGATGATCTACACGTCCCAGAAAGGGACGATGTCGCACGACAGGCAGCTGTGACACATCGTCTTGAATCCGAGTGGCGTGAGGCCGTACTCCCTCAGGATCTTCTTTTCCCTGCGCGCCAGGCTCAGCATCCTGTCCGCGTCCACCTGTTCGAGCTTGCCAAGGGTCTTCTCGAGCTCGATGAGATTGTACCTGTTCATCCGAAGCGACCTGAGCGTTGCGACTGCGCCCATGTTCGCCAGCACCCTCACGCCTTCCAGGATGTTCTCGTCGGTCTCCCCGAGTCCGAAGATGATGTTCGAACATACCCGATTCCGCCCGAAGACCTCACCAGCATGGTTGATTGCGTGGAGGATCGCATCATAGTCACGGTTTGGGCAGATCTTCTCGAAGATGTCCCGGTCGAACGACTCGATATTGAGCTTGATCTCGTTCGCTCCTGCTGCCTTGAGCAACTCGACCTCGTCCGGTCTTGTCGCATAGGGCTCCACCCCGATGGGCACGCGCGGGAGACGGCGTCGGACTTCGCCAACTAGGCCGGCAATGCGTTTCACGGTCAGGTCTGCCGATTGGGGCACGGCACTTGTGAACGCGACGGCTTGGAAGTCCTTGTTCTTGGAGGCTTCCATAATGGATTCGATGATCTTGGCGTCCGTCATGTTCTTCGTGATGTTCCTCTCGAGGCGAGGCGATGCGCAGAACTTGCAGCCGAGGATGCACTCGTGCTCGAGGTTGACGAACGCCTGGAACGGCGCGTGCAGTAGGGTCGGCACGAGCTCCAGGTCCTTGATGAAGACACTGCCGCCCTTGGAGAGTGAGAGGCGCCCATCCCTCTCGACGAGGTCGAACTCCCCGCTCTCTCTGGAAATGGTCTTCTTTGCGCGCGTGTTGCCGAACGAGAAGACAACCGAGACGCTCCCCGCTCCTGGACCGGCCGTGGACCTGCTGGGCTGAAAGGGCAACCTGAATCCAGGAGGGATCCTGACGGACCCGCCGGCGAGCAGAAGGGCTTTCTTTCGCGCCACGCTCGGGCTCACTTTCGCTTCCATACGGCACCTTCTTGCGTATCCTGTATCTCGATGCCGAGTTCAGCTAGCCTCTTCCTGAGCATGTCCGCCTGAGCGAAATCCTTCCGCTTCCTGGCCTCCTCTCGGACCTCGAGCAAGAGGTCGATTAGCTTCGACGAGACATCTTCCGATTCCATTGATTCGACCAGCACATCAAACATTGAGTTGAAGCGGTCAAGGACGGCCAAGACGCTCTGTGCTCCCTTCGCGCTCAGCATCCCCTCGCTCCAAAGCCTGTTGGCTTCCCTTGCGAGGTCGTAGATGACGGCAATCGCCTCGCGCGAGCTGAAATCGTCGTCCATGCGTTCCTCGAATTGCTTCCAGGATTTCTCGCAAAGCTCCACTGCGTCGTCCTTTCCGGATGCGACCTTGGTGGCGGCTCGCATCGTGTCGTACGTGTTCTGGAGCCTCTCGAGAGCCTTGCTTGCCTCTTCGAGCGACCGCTCGTCGTAGTCGAGCGGCTGCCTGTAGCTCGCGTTTAGGATGAAGAAGCGGACCGTTTCCGGAGAGAACTTCTTCAGGACATCTCCGATGACGAAGAAGTTCTTGAGTGACTTGGACATCTTCTCCTGGTCAATCAGAAGGAGGCCGTTATGCATCCAGTATCGCACGAATTGCGCGTCGTTGAAAGCCTCCGATTGCAGGATCTCGTTCTCGTGGTGAGGAAACACGAGTTCCGTCCCCCCGCCGTGGATGTCGACCGTCTTGCCGATGTGCTTCAGGCACATCGCCGAACACTCGATGTGCCAACCAGGCCGCCCCTCGCCCCATGGGCTCCCCCAGAAGATCTCCCCAGGCTTCGCGGCCTTCCAGAGCGCGAAGTCCATCGGGTCGCGCTTGTCCTCCCCCGGCTCGATACGACCTCCGGACTCCATCGAATCAAGGTTCTGGCCGGAGAGTTTCCCGTACTCCTTGGCCTTCCTGACACTGAAATAGACTGATCCCTGTGATTCATAGGCGTATCCCTTGTCGATCAGTCCCTTTATCATCTGAAGGATGTCCGGGATAGTCTCGCTCGCGCGTGGGTACAGGCTTGCTCTCCTGACCTTCAGCGTGTCCATGGCCCGGAAGTAGTCGTCTATCACCTGTTGCGCCAACTGCAGGGGCTCCATCCCGCGGTCCTTCGCCTTGGCGATGATCTTGTCGTCAACATCGGTGAAGTTCGTGACATGCTGCACATCATAGCCGCGATATCTGAGCCACCGTACTATGAGGTCGAAGTTGATGGCCGATTTCGCGTGCCCCAGGTGCGACTGGTCGTCTACCGTGACGCCGCAGACGTATATCCCGACCTTGCCAGGGCGGAGCGGGGTGAAGACCTCCTTCTTCCTAGTCATCGTGTTGTACAGAACCAGCGCCATGGGCTCTCGCCTCTCGAATAATCCGAGGACTATTAATTCTTCTCTTCCACTGGGCACGCCAGCTCCGGCGAGGTCGGCCTCGGCGGTGTCGGGACCTTCACCTTCTCGACCTTGATTCCGAGCTTCTTCTCGACCTGTTCGAGCCTGTACTCCATCTCGGAGAGGCTGTGGCACAGATCCACGAACGCGTTGACGACCGGATCCGGGAGCTCGTCATGCCTAAGGTCCAGTGTTGTCCCGCCCTCTCGGTGCACGATCTTCGCAGGGACTCCGACAACGGTGGAGTTCGGCGGGACTGACTTGACGACGACCGAGCCCGCCCCGACCCTGACATTGTCCCCGACGGTGATTGGACCGAGAATCGTGGCACCCGCACCTATGACGACGTTGTTGCCGATCGTTGGGTGCCGTTTCTTCTTCTCAGTGCTGACCCCGCCTAGCGTCACGCCCTGGTATATCGACACATTGTCTCCTATCTCGGCGGTCTCGCCGATCACGACCCCTGTGGCGTGGTCGATGAAGAAGTTCCTGCCAATCGTCGCCCCCGGATGGATGTCCGCGCCTGTGAGAACGCGCGAGACGTAGTTGACGAGCCTCGCGCTCTTGTATCGTCGTCTCAGGTATAGCTTGTGCGCTATCTTGTGGAATCTGATCGCATGGAGCCCCTGGCTGAAAAGCAGGGCTTCGGCCCGGCTCTTGGGCGCAGGGTCACGCTCCAGGACAATGTCTACATCGTCCCTATCCGGCACTGGCGTCACGAACTCTCACCAAACAAATCGGTGCTCAAATACCTTTCTCCAGTGTCTGGCAGCACGACAACGACTGTCTTCCCTGGACCGAGCTCCTTGGCGACCTGAAACGCGGCGAACGCAGCCGCTCCTGAAGAGATCCCCATGAACAGCCCCTCCTTCCTGGCCAGCGCACGGGTGGTCTCCTGAGCGTCCTTCGTTGACACCTTGATGATCGAGTCATAGATCTTCGTGTTGAGGATCGCGGGGACGAATCCGGCTCCGATGCCCTGGATCTTGTGTGGCCCCGGTTTACCGCCAGAGAGCACCGGAGAATCCTCAGGCTCAACCGCGACGATCCTCACCTGCGGGTTCCTCTTCCTGAGCATGTTCCCGACCCCGGTGATTGTCCCGCCAGTCCCGACTCCTGATACGAAGGCGTCCACATTCTCGACCGCCTTCACGATCTCCTTGGCGGTGGTCTTCCGGTGTATCCATGGATTGGCTTTGTTCTTGAACTGCTGCGGGACGAACGAGTTCGGCGTCGCCTTGGCAAGCTCCTCGGCCTTCCTTATCGCTCCAGACATGCCCTCGGGACCAGGCGTGAGCACGAGTTCGGCCCCGAACGCTGCCATGAGCTTCCTCCGCTCGACGGTCATGGTCTCAGGCATTGTGAGAATCAACCGGTAGCCCCTGACCGCACACACCATGGCCAGGCCAATTCCGGTGTTTCCTGATGTGGGTTCGATTATCACTGTGTCCTTGTTCACCTTTCCCTTCGTCTCGGCGACCTCTATCATTGCCTTCGCGATTCGGTCCTTGACAGAAGACATCGGGTTGAAGGATTCGAGCTTCGCGAGCACGGTTGCCGAACCCTCGGGAACCACCCTGTTCAGCTTCACGATCGGCGTGTTCCCGACCGTCTCGAGAATGTTCTCCAACACTCTTGGTCGCGCCATCTGGTTGCCTCCGGCCGCCGAATGAAACAGCGTTATATATGTTCGTTGCGGCGGGGCTCGCAACGGCGCCCGGATACTTAAATAGCCAGAAGATTCGACAGGTCCGGTGGATCCGCTACGGCTTGCAGATGTCGCACCCTGTCAGATTCGACGAGATTCTGTGCATCTTGCAGAACTGGTCATCCGAGCGGATGTCCTTGCACGCGACGCACAGGACGGAATAGACCTCGAACCTGTCCTCCCCCTGCGCGATGCGCCGAGCGATGTCATCGGCATAACTCTTGATCTTGGGGAAGCTCTCGGTTACCTTGGTGCTCCCTGCTCTGGCGGAGCTCAGGTACTGGCTCACAGAAGCCTGAGTGATGCCCATCTTCTTCGCGATGTCGGACTGCTTCATGTGATACTTTCCAGATAGCTCCTTCACCACCGCTGCCCTCAACGCTGGCAGGATCTTCCCGACCACGAGTTCGCAAGGAGTCTTCATCGTACGCACCGGTTCGCGGGCGTCCACAGGCCAGGGAGGCCCTGCTAACGCCGTTAATCCGGTAAAAGGAACTTCGACATAAGCCTTTTGCCCGGACTGAGAAAGACTAGGGGCCGGGGACGAGAATCGAACTCGTGTTTGCGGATCTGCAGTCCGCCACATGGCCGCTCTGTCACCCCGGCTCGGAGCAGCAATCAATGCCAATCACCGTATTTTACCTTTAGGTCGCTCCGTCGTCCCGCCGGGAACATCATAAATACCCTGCAGACAATCGCATCCGGATGAGGTTCTCCGCCGTCAGCCCTTACAATGCTCTGCCCCAGGCCAAGCTTCCGGAGAAGATCGTCATCTACGACAGCACCCTCCGCGACGGCGAGCAGATGCCAGGCGTCCGGTTCACCCCGGAGCAGAAGGTGGAGATCGCGACCAAGCTCTCGGGGATCGGAGTGCCGCAGATAGAGGCCGGGTTCCCAGCGGTCTCGGACCAAGAGATGAAGGCCGTGCGGATGATCGCGGACCTCGGCCTTGATTCGGAGATACTGTGTCTCGCGAGGACCACGAGGGAGGATATCGACGTTGCGGCCGACTGTGGCGTCGACATGGTGCTTCTTTTCATCGCGACAAGCGATCTGCACCTGAGATACAAGCTGAAGATGACCCGCGAGGAGGTGCTCAGGAAGGCGACGAGCGCGGTCGAGTACGCCCATGCCAGGGGTCTCAGGACCAGTCTTAGCACGGAGGACAGCACTCGGTCGGACATCGGATACATGCTGACGGTGTATCATGCAGCGGAGAGGGCAGGCGCGGCGAGGCTCGGGATTACGGATACAGTGGGCTGCGCGAGTCCCGATGCGATCTCGTATGTCGTCGGCAAGATTCGGGCGGAGACGAAGTCTCCGCTGGCCGCGCATCTGCACAACGACTTCGGATTCGCTCTGGCAAACTCGATCGCCGCGTTGAACAGCGGCGCTGAGGCCATCACTACGACGGTCGGAGGAATCGGCGAACGTGCGGGCAACGTGCCCCTCGAGCAGTTCGTGATGGCGCTGAAACACCTGTACAAGCGCGACCTCGGCATCAAGACCGAGGAATTCGGGGAGCTCTCAAGGATGGTGTTTGGGCACGCGAATCTCCCCGTTCCCGTCAACCAGCCCTGGGTCGGATCGAACCCGTTCTCTCATGAGTCGGGAATCCATGTCGCCGCGATACTCAACTGCCCCATGACATACGAAGCGGTGAGCCCGGAGGATGTGGGAGGCAGGCGGAGACTCCTGCTCGGCAAGCACTCGGGCACCGCGATCGTGAAGAGCAGGCTCGAGGAGCGGAATGTGACCGCGACGCAGGAGCAGATATGCGACATCGTCCGGGCGATCAAGCATTCGGGCGAGGACCACGGCAGGGTCGACGAGGACGAGTTCTGGGCGATAGTTGAGAAGGTGATGGCCGGCGGCCTTGAGGACCCAGATTGCGAGACATGAAGTCCTGGAGAGAATGGGTTTGCAGGGCTCGGGGTTCGAGCCCTTGACGTCTAGACTATGATGTTGCTCTTTCATCCCTTGCCGAACTGCCTGTCCGCGGACCTCTTCAACTTCATGTTCCGCTGGCAGTTCGGATATGTGCATGGAACGCAGTGGTGTGTCGGCCTACAGGATGTCTCAATCAGCTCGTAGGTCTGGTTCCAGCTCCTTATTCTCTCCGGCACAGTATCAGCCTCTGACGATTCGCTTGTCTCAGCGGGTTAAAAACCATTTCGGTCATGAGCGCGCAGGCTGTAACAATGCCTACCGATTCCTTCAAATGGTCGAAGGAGTCGCCGACAGACCGCGACGGATTTCGAAGTCTAGATCTGCACCTTTCGACCGCACGCGTCGAGCTTCGCCCTGCCAAGATCGCTGAAACCTAGCAGATCAGTGTCTGAAAACACAGGGCCGTCCCTACAAACGTGCTTCCCGTCGATTGCGCATGAGTCGCAGACGCCAATTCCGCACTTCATGAGTCTCTCGAGCGAGGCCTGCAGCGGGACGCCCTTCTGAGATGCTAGCAGGAGCACTTTCGCAATCATGGGCTCAGGGCCGCATGTGTACATAGAGTCGAATCGTCCTTTCTGGAGCAAGGAGGCTGCGAGGTCGCTCGCGAATCCCTTGAATCCTTTGCTCCCGTCGTCCGTTGCGATATGCACCTTTGCTCCGGCGGCCCCAGCTCTCTTCTCGAATAGCAGTTTCGTGGCGCTCTTTGCGCCGATGACGATCTCCACTGATGACTTGTGCTCGACCGCCAGCTCGACGAATGGTGCGATCGGCGCCATGCCCAGCCCGCCCGCGACGACCATCAAGTTCTTCCCGGCGACAGAGAAACCCCTGCCATAAGGGCCGCGCACGCCGATCAAGTCCCCGGGTTTCTTTGAGGCGAGCGCCTTTGTTCCCTCGCCAAGGATCTGGTAGGTGAATCCGAACCGCTTGCCGGTGTACGAAACCGACATCGGGAACTCGTCCACTCCGGGGACCCAGACCATGACGAACTGCCCAGGAGACGCAGAGAGGGAGTCCTCGAACCTGATGGTCTTGACGGCCAGCCCGTCTTCTACCTGCGATGCGATTGGCAGCATCCTATGACCGGCCAGCGTGAGCCACCCCCACCATGTCTCCGACCGATCCGTAGCCGTTCTTCTCCATGAACTCGAGGAGTTCCTCGTTCACCTTGGCAAAAACACCGAGCCCTTCTGTCCATACGCCAGTGCCTATCTGAACTGCACTGGCACCTGCCATGATGTACTCGAGCGCGTCCCTGCCGCTCGATATTCCTCCGACGCCGATTATCGGGATCTTGACCGCCTCGAAGATCTCGTACACGCACCTGACCCCCACGGGCCTGACGGCCGGGCCGGAGAGCCCCCCATATCTGTTCGCGAGCACGGGCATCTTCGCCTCCGGAGCTATCGCCATCGCCTTGAGCGTGTTGATCGCGACGACCGCGTCCGCCCCTCCCTTCTCTGCTGCCTTCGCGAGGGATGCGATGTCCGAGGTGTTTGGCGTGAGTTTCGCGAATATCGGGACTCTGGTCGCCTTCTTGACCTTTCTGCAGATGAGCTCCACGAGTTCGGGCGTAGAGCCGATCTCGGCGCCAAATCCCTTCGCGTGTGGACAGCTGAGGTTGAGTTCCACAGCATTCGCTCCCGCCCTCTCCATCAGCAAGGACAGCTCGGCAATCTCGTCCTCCGAGCCTCCAAAAACGCTTCCTATGATCGGGACCCCACTCTTCTGAGCCTCCTTGATCTCCGAAGAGAAATGCTCCATACCTGGATTCGGCAGTCCCATCGCGTTGATGAGACCGAACGAGAGTTCCACGACCGTTGGGTTGGGATTGCCGGGACATGGGGCGGAGCCGATTGACTTCGTGACGATCGCGCCGGCCCCTGCCTCAGCGACGGACCTCATCGTCCTGCCAGTCTCATCCAAAACACCGGACGCTAGGATCGTGGGATTCTTGAGGCGCAGGCCGCAGATATCCACGCCGAGATGCGTCATTCAGCTCTTCGTGGGATTGCCGGTCACACTACTAAGACTTTTCCTGACCCTAGCGCGTGCCTCGTCGCCTCAATCCCTCAGTGAACCCTCTTCAGCTGCCAGAGGAACTTGTGCTTGGCCCCAGCGATCACGGACATCAAGACCAGCCCTAGGCCTGCAACGATGCCCGCTCCCAGCAAGAACTCGGTCAGCGTAGAGCCGTGGTAGACAATGCCAGGGTTTGTCTCACCAAGCTGGGATAGGTAGAAGAACTGGATCGCTAGCATCACGATCGAGATTCCCACGATGCAGCCCCCGACACTGGCCGACCCGACGTGCTTCTTCCTTGCTCCGGATAGAACTACCAACGAGCCTGCGACGAGCAGGAAGATGGCTCCCAGCATGATGTTTATCAGCATGTTCGCGAGACCCGATTGGCCGAGATATAGAAAAGGAGTCGTTCTGCTATTGCACTTGTTTTGCCGGATGCTTCGACTCGTAGTCCTTGATGGCCTCTCTGAGCGCGTCCGCGGCCAGGTTCGAGCAGTGCATCTTGACCGGCGGCAGCCCTCCCAGCTCATCCGCGACATCGGCACGGGAGATCTTCTTTGCCTCCTCGATGGTCTTCCCCTTGGCCAGTTCTGTTATCATGGAGCTTGTGGCGATCGCCGCGCCGCACCCAAAGGTCTTGAACTTGACGTCGGTGATTATGTTGTCCTTGACCTTGATGTAGAGCCACATGACGTCTCCGCACTGCGGGTTTCCAACCTTGCCTATCCCGTCCGCGTCCGGTATCTCGCCTACGTTGCGCGGATTCGCGAAATGCTCCATTACCTTCTCACTGTACACACGCACCACCGTCCCCGGGGCCCATGGGCCTCTGCTCGTTGAAGGGCGATATCTGTCTCAGCTTCGAGACCACTTCTGGTAGCACCTGCAGGAAGTAATCTACCTCCTCTTCAGTGTTTTCCCGTCCGAGGGTGATTCTGAGGGACCCGTGGGCCTGCTCGTGAGTCAAGCCGAGGGCTAATAAGACATGCGAGGGTTCCAAGGCACCAGTTGAGCATGCCGAGCCCGTCGACGTGGCAATGCCCTTGAAATCCAGCTGGAGCACCAGCCCCTCGCCCTCGATGAAGTCGAACCTGAAATGGGCGTTGTTGACGAGGCGCTTCGTCGCATGGCCGTTCACATAGGATCTCGCGACGGTCTCAGGGACCTGCTTCAGCATCTTGTCTCGGAGCGCCTTCATCATGGCACAAGTCTTTTCCATGTCCCTCTTCGCGATCTCTGCCGCTCTGGCCATCCCGACCGCTCCCGGGACGTTCTCCGTTGAGGACCTGAGCCCACGCTCCTGCCCGCCCCCATGGAGGATCGGCTCGATCTTGGTGCCTCTCCTGACATACAGGACGCCCACGCCCTTTGGTCCGTGGAACTTGTGTGCTGAAATGGAGAGCAGGTCTATGTTGTCAGCCTTGACGTCGATTGGCAACTTCCCCAATGCCTGGACGGCATCCGTATGGAACGGGATCCCGTGGGAGCTCGCGATCTTCCCGATCTCTCTCACAGGTTGGACAGTGCCGATCTCGTTGTTCGCCATCATGACCGAGATCAGGACCGTGTCGTTCCTGACGGCCCTCTCGACCTCCGCGGGGTCGACCAGGCCATCGCTTGAGACTGGCAGGATCGTGGTCTCGAACCCCAGCCGCTTCAGCCAGTCGAACGGTTCGAGGACCGCGTGGTGCTCGATATTGGTGGCGATCAGATGTCCCTTGGTCTTCCCTTTGTACATCGCGACGCCCTTGATGGCTAGATTGTCCGCCTCCGTGCCACCGGACGTGAAGACAATCTCCTGCGCCTCGCAGTTCAGCACAGCCGCGATCCTCTTGCGAGAGTCCTCCAGCGCCGCCTTGGCTTCGCGTCCAAACGAGTGCAGCGTTGACGCGTTTCCGAACCTCTGAAGGAAGTACGGCGTCATCGCCTCGTAGACCTCAGGAAGCACGTGCGTGGTCGCGCTGTGATCGAAGTAGATCCTCCTCTGCTGGCTACCCGGCATAACAGGGAGTAGTGAACATCGGGGTGTATTTTATACGTTCGCTGCGCGTGGCCAGATGCGCATCCAGCGTTCGCGGATTTGTTTGATTTCGATGAAAGAGACTAATACCCATCAGTATTATCCGAGCCTGACCCAGATGGATGTCACCAGGATACGAAAGGACTTCCCGGTGCTGGAAAAGGACATCGGCGGGATGAAGCCCATATACCTAGATAGCGCCTGCCAGACCCTCAGACCGGTTCAGGTCGTCGCGGCGATTGATGAGTACTATCACTCGTTCCCTGCGTGCGCCGGCAGAAGCGTCCACAAGATGGCGACCGAGGTCTCGCTCAGGTGCGACCAGGTGAGGGTGCGGGCCGCCGACTTCTTCGGAGCCGAGAACCCGACGGAGATTGCCTTCCTGAAGAACACGACTGAGGGGCTCAACACGGTCGTTTTCGGGTCTGGGTTGAAGAAAGGGGATGAGGTGGTCAGCACCGACTATGAGCACAATTCGCTGCATGTACCCCTCCTCCAAGCTGCGGAAACGATCGGAATCCGCAGGAAGATAGTGCCCTCGGCCACTGACGGAACGTTCGACCTCGAAGCGTTCGAGCAGACGATGACCAAGAAAGTCAAACTCGTCGCAATGTGCTTGACTTCCAACGTGACGGGATACACGCTCCCAGCGAAGGAGATTGTCGACATTGCCCACTCGTACGGAGCGAAGGTCCTTTTCGACGCCGCTCAGACTGCCCCGAGCCAGAAGATCGATGTCCGGGCTCTCGGGGTGGACTACCTCGCATGCTCTGCCCACAAGATGTGCGGCCCATCCGGCGTGGGCCTGTTCTTCGTTCGTGCTGACCTATCGGACCGCCTCAGGCCGATCATGTTCGGAGGGCACGGTATCAGCGATACGAACTACACCTCGTTCAAGCTCCTTCCGGCCCCGGAGCGGTTCGAGACTGGCCTCCAGAACTACTCGGGCATCATGGGTGCAGGCGCCGCGATCGAGTATCTGTCAGCCATCGGAATGGAGGAGATCCGAAGCCATGAGATAGACCTGAACAAGCGGCTGACCAGGGGTTTGAGCGATGTGCCCGGGCTGATCATGCTGAAGCCTCTCGACCCCAACCTCCGAGGTGGGATATTCAGCTTCAACATGAGGAATCTGATGGCTCATGACGTGGCGATGATTCTGGACAACTCGAAGAACATCATGATGAGGTCCGGGATGCATTGTTGCCACTCATATTTCCACTCGCGCGCACTGGATGGGTGTGCGCGTGCGTCGGTCTACATCTACAACACCCGCGACGAGATAGAGGTCTTCATAGAGGCGATCAAGGACCTTGCCGACAAGTTCTCGAAACCGCGCTAGTAAACCAGGTACACGAACACGAAGTGCCGTGGTTCACCTTCGAAGGTCACCAGTTTGGTGACGATCTCCACCGACTGTCCGGACTCGAAGGTGAAGCATCCAGCGCCCTCATCCAGGGCTCTGACGACGGACTCATTCAGGCATCGGCTATCGGCTCTCCAGAGATGCAGCCCCTGTGACGGGCGACCGGCCGCAGAGCTTTCTCGCGACTCAACAAGGACGGTGCCCTTGTCGATCGAGATGGTGACGCTGCCCCCATCCAACATGAAAGGAGCCTGCCATACGACTTCCGCCTCGGATCCAGACAAGGCCGCCCGATCGGCGAGTTCGCAGAACTCCTGGAGTATCTGTTCCGGTCCGCTGACCTTCCCGAGGAGCGCTCCATCCGTGAATACTCCCGCGAGGGCCGCAGTCACGATAAGCGCGCACATCGCCATCGCAACCTTCGAGACGATGAAATCCATCAGACCAGCTCCACAAGGACCACTGTCGTCCTGTTTTCCAGGACTGCCACCATCCGCAGGTCGAAATCGGGCTGCCTCACGATGAGCGTGGCCATGTTTCTTGAGCACAACGAGCATGGCGGGTCGGAGGCGACTCTGCCCATGACCGCGCCGTTGTTCAGGACCAGGATCACGCTCGATGAGTTGGGGCTCTTGATTCTGTCACCGACCCTGAGTTCGTGGAGCCCCAGCTGGGCGTCGGTCGTGAAATCGAGTGCCAGCGTCCTCACGTTTCCGGGCCCCTGGACTGTCAGCACCTGGGCAGTCGTGACGATCATGTCCAACTGCAGGTCGGCCCTCCGAGCGAACTCCCGGGTCTCGAGGCCCGTGAGCGCTTGAGCCGCGGGAAGGACCGACATCGTCGCGACGACGGCCACGATCATGAGCTTAAGGGGGATCGACTCAAGGCCGCTATCGTCTGAGCGCATGGACATGCGTGATCAGCTCGGTATCACGGGTATCGTGTAGCTCGAATCCACACCGTAGTCGCCCTTCGCGACCGTCACGGTTATCGTCGTGAGCCTAGACCCGAACTGCTCGACATGCAACCCGGAGAAGCTCGCTTGTCCTTTGGAGTCCGTTACCGAGGAGACTGGTCCGCCGTCCTTCGCCCGTATGTTCGCCCCATCCAATACGACGGTCGCGCCCTCCAGCCGGTCCCCGCCCTGGTCGGTCACCGTGACCGTAAAGGCCACCTCATCCCTCTCGTAGAGCCCGTCCCCGTCATCGTCGTATACCACGATCTCGGAGGGGGTCACGTACACCTCCCCGATCGCGTGCGGCGCGGAGATCGAGTTCATCCAACCCATGATGATGGTCAGCCCCAGCCCGGCGATGACCACCATTATCAGCAGCTGTAGGGGCAGTCCCTCGATCCCGCCTGAGCGGTCGTCTGCAAGCCCTCGCACGGTCCCCGCAAGTCCCATGTGCTCGCCCTTCCCTTTCGGCCCGGGCGGTCTGAGCTGCTTCGGATGGATTTCTGATGCATGGCTACATGTAACCTACCAATTGCGAAATCCGCGCATGTCAGTTATCATGCCTGATTCCCAGGAAAGCACGTTCATATACGCTTCCCGGCGGTAGAAAGACTGCTCTGCCAGGCTTAGGCCGGCTGATGTCTGGAGCATGGTCTGATGGAAGCGTCCAAGTGTCCAAAGTGCGGTGACGAACCCCTCTTCATCGAGCACCTGTCCAAATGGTACTGCTACGGCTGCAACACCTACGTCGACGAGGAGAAGCACGAATGCGGTGCCGAGCCCCTCCACGAGGGGAACGCCCTGCCGATCGAGGAGGGCGTCAAGGCCCTCGAGAACGAGGAGACCGCGCGAGAGTGTAAGACATGCGGGGCCAAGCTCCAGGACCTGAAGGATGGCAGCGCGTACTGCTTCATGTGCGAGACCTACCAGGACGAACCAACAGCTGAGATGTCCCACGTCGAGGAGCCCAAGCCTGCTGTGGAACCCGCGATGAACGAATCCCAGAAGCTCCTCGAGGAGGCCAAGAAGACCGAGAAGTTCGTGGGCGAGCCCGCACAGGTGGTCCACGAGGAGGCCTCAGCCCCGGTCATCCAGCCCATGGAGACCAAGATCGAGGTCGCCATGCCTGTCATAATCAATGTCGAAGAGGCCGCGCCCAAGGCGCAGCCGGAGCCAGAGCCTGAGGCGCCCGCGCCCAAGGCACCCGAGATCAAGGTGAGGGTCTGCACGGGCTGCGGCCAGCCACTCAAGTACATCGACAAGTACTCGCGGTACTACTGCTACGCCTGCAAGAAGTACGCTTCAAGGGAGGATCCGGCCAGGGCGGCCGTGCCCGCGCCCGCGACGAAGCCGGTGAAGGCCTGCCCGGACTGCGGGAAGCCCCTGAAGTTCGTTGAGAAGTACACAGAATGGTACTGCTACGAGTGCAAGAAGTATCCCCTCAGGGAGCGCGCGAGAGCGGCGGTGGCGAAGACGCCGGATACCCTCTCATGCCCGACCTGCGGAGAGCCGCTGAAGTTCATTCCCCAGTACTCGAGGCACTACTGCTACAAGTGCAAGAAGTACGCGCCGAAGGGCACGCCGCAGAGGCCGAGCTCTTCGACCTCCGAGCACAAGGCCGAGGGGAAGGTCTGTCCGGCGTGCAAGGAGCAGATGAAGTACGTTTCGGAGTACAACGAATGGTACTGCTACAAGTGCAGGAAGTACTCCCTGAGGCCGATCAAGCCGATTCTCCTATGAATGAACGGGGGAGGTGACGATGGAATGAAGCTACTCATCACTGCGGGGCACAAATGGTGGGTCGTGATGCCGATGTTCATGCTGCCGAAGTCGCACTATGACTGGAAGGTCTCGGCCAAGAGATTCTGAGGAACAAGCGAAGAGCGACTCCAGGCCAGCGCGGATCTCGCATAAGAGCCACCGGGGAGATTTGAACTCCCGACCTGCTGATTACAAGTCAGCTGCTCTACCAGCTGAGCTACGGTGGCACTTAGCCGGACGCTGAGTAATGATGGCGTCCACTTATATTCTTTGACGCCGCGCGTCCTGACCGTCGAGAAGGACCTCTAGGTCTTCGGATTCTCTGGCGGAGGGCTCAGGATCGTCACATCTGACGCCGCAGGAGATGGCGGCCTCTCGGCGGCTTCCTTCTTGCGCGCCCTCGCCCCGATCACTCCGATGACTATCCCGGCCACGATCAGCACGAGGCCGATAACCAAGAACGTCACTGCTATGCCGGAGACCTTGTAGTCTATGGTGACGTCCGTCTCCGCTCCTCCAGAAAACGCGTCGTGCTCGAAGACCACGAACAGCTTTCCGACGCCTGACAGCGACGCCGAGAATGATCCGGTCATTCCGGATGCGGTGTCCAACGGGGTCATCAATCCGCTTTCCACGTAGCTGTCGTACTCCGTCTGATCAAGGACCATGACGGTCACGTCCTCACCAGCAGTCACCTGGAAATCCCCGCTGACTTCCCCATTCAGCAGAGTGGCCGTCTCGAACCTGTAGTAGTAGGGCCCTGCCGGCAGCGTGAAGGTGGTCGAACTCGTCTCCGTAGGTATCGATGATAGAATCAGGAATACCCCTGCAGCGACCGCAATCGCAGCACACACCCCTAGCACCTTTGATTTCTTCATCACAACCACTCCGAATTGTCTCGCACACCCAATGGCAACGCCATCTTGAACGCGTCCTGGGCCTTCTTGGCGTACTCCTCGAGGATGACCTTGAACTTGACCCCTTCCGACTTCCGTCTGTCCAAGAGGTTCTCCGGAGGCGAGAGTAGGCCGTTGAGCTTCTTGTCTTTTCCATCCTCGCCGGTGTGGTCGATGCGTATCGAGTAGCTCACCCCATTGATGCCCCGCTTGACCCGGACGGACCGGATGGAATTCGCCGGTATGACGATGGTCCCCTCGATATTGGAGAGAGCCTCCGGGTCAGCATCGGCGTAGACAAATTCTCGCTTTTCGGCCATCTCCGAGGCAATCATTGCCCCCGCGATGCCCCCGATGCCCGCAGCAATCCCGGCTCTGCTCGTCCTCTCCAGGACGAAGATCATGCGTCGATCCGTCAGAAGGACACCGTAGTCCTTCTCCCCGAGCATGCCCGCGACGACGACCCTTGGCACGACCGCCAGTTTCCTCTCCGTATGCCGGTCCCCCGCCTTCTCCTGCGTAGGAATCACTTGCGTCGGTATATCATGCTTTCCAGGCCAGGGCGCGTCTGGATGTTGCTGGAACCTGCGCGAGCGAGGCACGACCGATTCCGTAAGCTTTAAATGGTGCCTACCTATCCCACAAAAGCGCATTCAGCGGTGAAACTGATGGCCGAGAAGGAGGGTGCGAAGGAGCACCACGAGAAGGCTGAGGCCGAGGAGAAGGCACAGGCAGCAATCGCTCCCGGCGATGTGGTCCTCGCGGAATTCGACGCATGGATCCAGGACGCGAACGAGCTCTTCGACACCACGAGCGAGTCCGTCGCCAAGGAGAACGACATCTACAACGAGAAGATGACTTACGGTGCCCAGCCGCTCATAGTCGGGAAGGGCAGGCTGTTCGCAGGCCTCGACGAGTCGATGCTGAAGGCGGAGATAGGGAAGGAGTACGAGGTCGTCATACCTGCCGAGAAAGGGGCCGGCCCAAGGGACCCAAAGCTGGTCGAGCTCCATCCAGTGCGGGAGTTTCTGAAGCAGGAGATCGAGCCGAGGGTGGGTCTCGAGGTCACAGTCAAGAACAAGCCCGCGATAATCACTGCCGTGACCGCTGGCCGCGTCCGCCTGGACTTCAACAACAGGCTTGCGGGAAAGACGCTTCGGTACAAGTACAAGGTGATCGAGAAGCCCACGAATCCGGTGGAGATCGTGAAGTTGCTCCTGAAGCTCTCCTACGGCACGAACGAAGGGTTCGATATCGAGCACCACGGGATGGACTTCAAGGTGAAGGTCGCCGACGCGTGCAAGTTCGATCCGAGATGGATGGTCGCGAAATCGAGGTTCGTGGCCGACATGAGGGAGATCGCGGGTGCGGA
>Ga0153915_10001700_pt1 | contig 20257 bp, 29 predicted proteins | sample Opewatmetagenome_2_FD_107003 | JGI IMG/M metagenome (GOLD analysis project Ga0153915, IMG submission 107003) | Freshwater wetland microbial communities from Ohio, USA - Open water 3 Core 3 Depth 3 metaG | ecosystem: Environmental > Aquatic > Freshwater > Wetlands | place: USA: Ohio, Lake Erie...
GCAATGGTCATCCCCCTCATCAGCCGGGGGCCCCGCTTGGGCTTGCCGTAGTTGGGCACCTGCGGCTCCTCATGGAAGGAGCTGCCGATGCCGTGCCCCACCAACTCCCGCACCACGCTGTACCCCGCTCCCTCGGCGACTCTCTGGACCGCGTGTCCGATGTCGCCCACGTGGTTCCCCAGCACCGCCGCGGCGATGCCCGCCTCCAGCGCCTCGCGGGTGACGCGCAGCAGCCGCTGCACGTCCTCGCTCACCTCGCCCACCGGCACGGTGATGGCGGAGTCGGCGTGGAGACCCTCCACCGACACGCCACAATCCACGCTCAGGATGTCGCCCGGCTCCAACACCCGCCGGCGCGAGGGGATCCCGTGCACGATCTCGTCATTGATGGAGGTGCACAGGGACTTGGGGAAATCGTAGAGCCCCTTGAAGGACGGCAGCGCGCCGGGGTGGCTGCGGATGAACTCCTCCGCCAGCTCATCCAGCTCCCCCGTGCTGACGCCGGGCCGCACGGCCGCCGCCACCGTCGCCAGCGTTTCCGCCAGGATGCGGCCGGCCGCCGCCATGCTTTCCGCTTCGCGCTCGGACTTGATGGTGATCACTTACCCACCTTGGCCTGCACCTTTGCGGCAATCTCCGGAATGGTGCCCACCGACTCGATCTCTACCAGATTACCCCGCTTCCGGTAAAAAGCTACCAGGGGCTCGGTCTGCTGGCGGTAGACCACCAGGCGCTGCCGGAAGGACTCGGGGTTGTCGTCCGCCCGGCCCTCCGCCTTGGCCCGGCCGGCGATCCGCTTCATCAGCTCTTCGTCCGGGACGTCGAAGAACAACACCTTGTCCACCTTACCCTTACGCTCGGCCAGGAGGCGATCCACCGCCTCCGCCTGGGCCACGGTGCGGGGGAAGCCGTCCATCATGACGCCCTGCGCCGCCTGCTGGGAGCCGAACACCTCCCGCAGCAGCCCGATGATGACGTCGTCCGGCACCAGGTCGCCCCGGTCCATGTAGCTCTTGGCGCGCTTACCCAGCTCGGTGCCCTTGGCCGCGGCCTCCCGCAGCAGGTCGCCGGTGGAAACCCGCATGATCCCGGTGCGCTTGGCGAGAATGTCGCCCTGGGTGCCCTTACCGCAGCCTGGTGGACCCAACAGGATGATGTTCATGGTGAGCGGTGTGGAGTGAGCGGTGAGCGGAGGGCAAGAACTTGTGGGCTGTGCGCTGTGCGCTGTGAGCGGAAGGGGCGGTGGCGACGGCGGTCTGGCACCGTTTGCTGATGTGGCGTGGCGCGGACGGGGAGCGTGCTGAGGGGCTGGTTGGGTCTGAGCAATGCCGGGGCGCGTAGCAGGAAGGCGGCTCGAGGCAGGTGGTCGGCTCGGCCCATAGGCATCGCGAAGACCCCAACCAGCCCCGCGAGCGCGCTCCCCATCAGGGCCGGCCGTTCACATGTACCGGCGCCGCCCGCGGAACCGCACCCGCCCCTGTTTCATAAAGTCGTCGTAATGCCTGAGGTGCAGGTGCTGCTGAATCTGAATCACCGTATCCAGCGCCACGCCCACCACGATCAGGAGCGCCGTGCCGCCAAAAGAGAACGGCACGTTGAAGTAGGCGAAGAAGAAAAAGGGCAAGAGCGCGATGGCGCATAGGAAAACCGACCCGGGCAAGGTGACCCGGCTCAGCACTTCGTCGATGTAGTCGGCCGTGGCGGCGCCGGGCTTCACGCCGGGGATGAACCCGCCCTGCTTCTTCAGGTTCTCCGCCAGGTCCACCGGGTTGAAGATGATGGAGGTGTAGAAGTAGGTGAAGAAGATGATCAGGACCGAGTAGCTCACGTAGTACGGCACCGTCTGCGGGGCGAACGTGTCGGCCAGGCCCCGCAGCCAGGGCAGGTTGCTGAACGCGGCCAGGGTGCCCGGCACGATGATGATGGACTGCGCGAAAATGATAGGCATCACGCCGGCGGAGTTGATCCGGATGGGGATGAACGTCTTCTGGCCTTCCCGGATGCGTCCCCGGCCCATCACCTTGCGCGGGATTTGGATGGGGATGCGCCGCGCCGCCACGGTGATCGCGATGACGCCCGCCACCACCCCCACCATCACCACGCCCAGCACGATCAGCCCCAGGCCTGAGAGCACACCGGTCTTCATGAACTGCACGGTCTGCAGCGTGCCGGGCCACATCCGGTCCACGATGGAGAAGAAGATCAGGAGGCTCATGCCGTTCCCGATCCCCCGCTCGGTGATCTGCTCCCCCAGCCACATCACGAACACGGCACCGGTGGTGAGGGTGAGCGTGGTGATGGCCCGGAACCCGAGTCCCGGTGCGGCCACCGCGCTCTGCAGCGACTCGGTGAAGATGGCGAAGCCGTAGGCCTGGAACGCCGCCAGCACGATGGTGATGTAGCGGGTCCACTGGGTGATCTTCTTCCGGCCCTCTTCCTCTTTCTGGAGCTTGTCCACGTAGGGGAAGACCGCCCCGGCCAGCTGGAAGATGATGGACGCCGAGATGTAGGGCATGATGCCCAGCGCCAGGACCGTGGCGCGCGACAATCCACCGCCCACGAACAGGTCGTACACACCGAAGAGCGTCTGCGACCCCTGATTGCGCATGAAGTCGCTCAGCACCTGGACGTTGACGCCCGGGGTCGCGATGTGCGCGCCGGCCCGGTAGACGGCCAGGCAGAGGAGCGTGAACAGAATCTTCTCTTTGAGCTCCGGGACCGCGAACAGGTTGGGGATGCGGGGACCGGTCATAGCCGCGTCACGCTTCCAGGCGGCCGCCCGCCTGCTCCAGCTTGGATCTGGCGCTGGCCGAGGCGGCGCACCCGGTCACCACGTAGGCCCGGGTCGCCTCTCCCACGCCGAGGATCTTGACCGGGTCATCCGCCCGGGCCACCAGCCCCGCGGCCAGCAGGGTGGAGGGATTGACCTGCTCCACCGGCAGCTTGACCAGGTCCCTGAGATTCACCACCTGCACCTTGGCCCGGAACGGGTTGGTGAACCCACGCTTGGGGATGCGGCGGATCAGGGGCATCTGGCCGCCCTCGAACCCGGGCCGCACGTTGCCCGACTTGCGGGCCCGCTGGCCCTTCTGCCCGCGGCCCGCGGTCTTGCCCAGCCCGGATCCCGGACCCCGGCCCTTCCGCTTGGGGGTGGTGGAAGCGCCCCTGGGCGGCCGGAGATTGTTCAGCCCGATTGTCTTTGCCTCAGCCATCAGCCCTCCACCGGCCGGACGCTCACCAGATACCAGACCTTGCGCAGCATGCCCCGGATCGCGGGATGATCAGGCACCACCACCTCGTCCTGGTGATGCTTGAGCCCCAGCGCCGCGAGGGTCCGGCGGTAGGTTGCCGCGTGGCCGATCCCCGAGCGGATCTGCTTCACCCGCAGCCGCGCTCCCGTGGACCCTGCGCCCGGTTCCTGCGCGGTCTTCTTGGCGGTCGCGCGTTTCCTGGCGGGGGCTTTCTTCTTTTCCGCCTCTGCCGCCCCTTCCGCCTTGACCGCCTTCTTCCTCTCAGGCATTGACCTTCTTCTCCTGCCGGGAGCGGTACCCCAGATCGCTGACCTCGACCTCGCGCTCGCGCGCCACGTCTTCGGCGGTCCGCAGGCGCTTCAGGGCATCCATGGTGGCCCACACCATGTTGTGCGGATTGGCGGAGCCCAGTGACTTGGTCAGGATGTCGCTCACGCCGCAGCACTCCAGCACCGCCCGCACCGGCCCGCCCGCGATGACGCCGGTTCCCGAGGTGGCGGGCTTGAGCAACACCTTCCCGGCGCCGTGCGCCCCCACCACGTCGTGGGGGATGGTGGTTCCCTCCCGGGAGACCGTGATCATGGAGCGCCGGGCGGCGTCCACCGCCTTGCGCACCGCCTCCGACACTTCGTTCGCCTTGCCGGTCGCGACGCCCACCTTGCCGTTGCCGTCGCCCACGGCCGCCAGCGCGCTGAAGGAGAACCGCCGGCCGCCCTTCACCACCTTGGCGACGCGGTTGATGCCGATCACGTTCTCCACGAACTCGGAGTCGCGCTCCCGATCGCGATCGCGGTCCCGCCGATCGCGGCGCGGCCCCCGCTGCCGCTCCCGTCCATGGGGCTGCTGGGAACCGCCCTGGGAAGCCTGCCGCTCCGGCTGCGGCTGGGGTTGCGGTTGGGATTGCTCTTTGGGTTCATCCGCCATGTCAGAACTCCAGGCCGCCCTTGCGCGCGCCGTCGGCGACCGCGCGAATGCGCCCATGGTACAGGTATCCGGCCCGGTCGAAGACCACCTTCTTGACACCCTGGGCCGTGGCCCGCTGGGCCAATAGCTTGCCGACCGCGAAGGCCGCGGCCACCTTGCCCGGCTTCTCGCGCACCAGATCCTTGGTCAGGTCGCTCACCGCCGCCAGTGTCTTGCCCTGGTCGTCGTCCACCAGCTGGGCGTAGATGTGCTTGAGCGAACGGAACACCACCAACCGCGGGCGGCCCCCCGAGCCCGCCACCTTCTGGCGGACCCGCAGGTGCCGCCGGTAGCGGCGCTCCGCGTGGGTCTTGGGCTTGTGGATGGCTCTCATGCTTTGGCCGTCGCGGTTGCGCCGGTCTTGCCGGCTTTCCGCCTCACGTGCTCACCCTGGTAACGGATGCCTTTGCCCTGATACGGCTCCGGGGGCCGGACCTTGCGCACTTCCGAGGCCACCTGGCCCACCAACTCCTTGTCGACGCCGTCCACCTTGATCAGGGTGTTGCTATCCACCGTGAACTTGATGCCGGGAGGCGCCTTGAAATCCACCGGATGGGAGAACCCCACTGTGAGCTTGAGCCCGCCGCCCTGCAGCTCCGCCTTGTAACCCACGCCGTGGATCTCCAGCGTCTTGCTGTAGCCCTGGCTCACCCCCTGAACCATGTTGCGGATCAGGGTGCGGGTCAGGCCGTGCAGCGCCTTGTGCCGGGTCTCATCCGAGGGGCGGGTCACCGCGACCTGCTGCTCGTCGGCCGTCACCGTCAGCTCGGGGTGCACCAGCCGCTTGATCTCGCCCCTGGGCCCTTTGACCGTCACTTCGCGGCCCGCCACGCTCACCGAGACGCCTTTGGGCAGCGGGACCGGACGTTTACCGATGCGCGACATGGGCCCTCCCTACCACACCACGGCGACCAGCTCGCCGCCCAGACGCTGGCGGCGGGCTTCGCGGTCCGACATCAGGCCGCGGGGCGTGGACAGGATGGCCATGCCCAGGCCGTTCTTGACCCGCGGGATCTCCCGCACCTTCACGTAGCGCCGGAGGCCCGGCTTGGACACCCGCTGCATCTCGCGGATCACCGGCGCGTCGCCGTGATAGCGGAGATAGACGCGCAACAGCCCGTGCTGGCCGTCGTCCAGGACCTTGAAGTCCTGGATGAAATGATGCTCGCGCAGCAGCCGCGCGATCTCGGCCTTCAGCTTGGAGACCGGCATGTCCACCCGCCGATGCCCGGACAGGCAGGCATTGCGGATGCGGGTGAGCATATCGGCGACCGGATCAGTCATGCTCATAGCGTGCGGCGACGTCCTTTCACCAGCTGGCCTTGCGCACCCCGGGGATCTCTCCCTTGAGCGCGAGTTCGCGGAAGCAGATCCGGCACAGGCCGAACTTGCGGAGATAGGCGCGCGACCGCCCGCAGCGCTGGCAGCGGTGGTACTTGCGCACCCCGAACTTGGGCGTCCGTTTCTGCTTCTCGACCAACGACTTCTTTGCCACGCAGATCCTCCCTTAGCCCGCAGCCACCGGGGTCTCGCCCCGGAACGGCATCCCCAGCTCCTTGAGCAGCGCCATCCCCACGTCGTCTCGCTGGGCGCTGGTCACGAACGTGATGTCCATCCCGTGGATCTTCTCCACCTTGTCGTAGTCGATCTCCGGGAAGACCATCTGCTCCTTGATCCCGATGGTGTAGCTGCCCCGCCCATCGAAGGAGCGCGTGGGCAGCCCGCGGAAGTCGCGGATCCGGGGGATGGTGACGCTGATGAACCGGTCCAGGAACTCCCACATCCGGGCGCCCCGCAACGTCACCGCGGCGCCGATGGCCATGCCCTGCCGCAAGTTGAAGTTGGCGATGGACTTCTTGGCGCGCGTGACCACCGGGTGCTGCCCGGTTATGGCCGCCAGCTCCGCCACCACCGTGTCCATCAGCTTGGGCGTCTTGGGCGCCTGCCCCACACCCACGTTCACCACGATCTTGGTGAGCCGCGGGACCTGATGCGGGTTGGTGAACCCGAACTGCTGCATCAGCTTGGGCCCCACCGTGCGGTGGTACACCTCGCGGAGCCGCGGGGGCGGCGGGGGGGGACCCGGCGCCTCCGGCTCGGCCTCGGCGGCCACCGGCTTGGGCGCCTTCTCCCGGCCCTTGTCCTTCTTCCCCTCGGGCTTCTTGCCTTCAGGCTTCTTGCCCTCAGGCTTCTTGCCTTCGGGCTTCTCGCCCTGCGCCTTCTGGGGCTGCTCGGCTTGCTCTTCGGTGGTCTTCGCCATACGCCTTATCGGTTACGCGGAATCGGTTGTCCGGAGGCGAGGCTCACCCGCTCCACCGTTCCGTCCTTGTCTTTCCGCCGCTTGACCCGGGTGGGCTCCCCGCTCTTAGGGTCCAGCAACATCACGTTCGACACGTGGATGGGGGCCGGGAACTGAATGATCCCGCCCTCGTCCCCCGACTGGTTGGCCCGCTTGTGCTTCTTCACCACGTTGAGCCCTTCGATCACTACTTTCCCCTTCCGGGGCAGCACCCGCAGCACCTTGCCTTCTTTCCCTTTGAACTCGCCGCTGATCACCCGCACCGTGTCCCCCTTGGTGACGTGGAGGACCGGCTGGGGCAGCTTGAACGGCGTGAGCTCGCTGCGGCGCTTCTTGAACACCAGGGGCTTCATCTCAAATCACCTCGGGCGCCAGCGACACGATCTTCATGAACTTCTTGTCCCGGAGCTCCCGGCCCACCGGCCCGAAGATGCGGGTGGCCCGTGGCTCGCCCTGGTCGGTGATCAGCACCGCCGCGTTCTCATCGAAACGGATGTAGCTGCCGTCGCGGCGCCGGGTCTCCTTGGCGGTCCGGACGATCACCGCCCGGGCCACCTCGCCCTTCTTGATCTGGCCGGTGGGGAGCGCGTCTTTGATGGCCACGATCACCACGTCGCCCAGCCCGGCGTAGCGGCGGCGGCTGCCGCCCAGCACCCGGATCACCAGCGCTTTCCGGGCGCCCGAGTTGTCGGCGATCTTGAGTATCGTTTCCTGCTGTACCACGGCTTCTTCCCTCGCCTATTTGGCGCGCTCGAGCACGGACACCACCCGCCAGCGCTTGGTCCGGGACAGAGGCCGCGTCTCCTCGATGCGGACCGTGTCCCCCAGGTGGGCGCCCTGCTCGTCGTGGGCGGCTACCCGCTTGGAGCGGGTGACCTGCTTGCCGTAAAATCCGTGCGCGAACTGCCGGGTGAGCTCCACCACCACCGTCTTCTGCATCTTGTCGCTCACCACCACGCCGGTGCGGACCTTCCGGCGCCCCCGCCCCGAGCTCCCTGCCCGTTCTGCCCGCTCGACCTGTCCTGCCGGCGTTTCGTCAGCCACGCGTCTTCTCCTCGAGCACCGTCTTGATCCGGGCGATGTTGCGCCGGATGGTGCGAAACTGAATGGGGTTCTCGACCGCCTCCGTGGCGGACCGGAACCGCAGCCGGAACTGCGCCTCCTCCAGCCGGGACAACTCCTGCCGGAGGTCGTCCGCGCTCAGCTCGCGCAGCTGCGCCGGCCGAATCGGTTTCTTCTCCACGTCCTTGAGCGCCATGGGCTATCCGCCGTCCCGGGTCACGAACTTGGTGCGCAGCGGCAGCTTGGCGGCCGCCAGCTTCAACGCGTGCTGCGCCAGGGGGTGCTCGATGCCTTCCACCTCGAACAGCACCCGGCCCGGCTTCACCACCACCACCCAGCCCTCGGGATTGCCCTTCCCCTTCCCCATCCGCGTCTCGGCCGGCTTCTTGGTGATCGGCTTGTCCGGGAAGATCCGGATCCACACCTTCCCACCCCGCTTCATCTCGCGCGTCAGGGCCACCCGGGCGGCCTCGATCTGCCGGCTGGAGATCCAGCCCGGCTCCAGCGCGATCAACCCGCAGTCTCCAAAGGCGATGGTTTGCCCCCGGGTTGCGTTGCCCTTGGTGCGGCCCTTCATCATTTTCCGGTACTTCACCCGCTTCGGCGCCAGCACCGTCAGGCCCCCGTGCTGTAGGTCCGGCCGCGGCGATCCTCCACGACCTCACCTTTGAAGATCCACACCTTCACGCCAATGGTGCCGTAGGTGGTCTTGGCCGTGCTGGTGGCGTAGTCCACGTCCGCCCGCAGCGTGTGCAGCGGCACCCGCCCCTCGTGGTAGCCCTCCGAGCGGGCGATTTCCGCCCCGCCCAGCCGGCCCGAGGTGCGCAGCTTGATGCCCTGGGCGCCCATGCGCATGGCGCTCTGCACCGACCGCTTCATGGCGCGGCGGAAGGAGACCCGCTGCATCAGCTGGTGCGCGACCCCGTCCGCCACCAGCTGCGCGTCCAGCTCGGGGCGCTTGATCTCCTCGACGTTGATGCCCACTTCCTTGCCCGTCAGCTGCGCCAGCTCGTCCCGCAGCTTGTCCACCTCCGCACCCCGCTTGCCGATCACCACGCCGGGCCGCCCGGTGAACACGGTGACCGTCACTTTGCCGGGCTTGCGCTCGATGTGCACGTCGGAAATGGCCGCGTGCGCCAGACGGGTCTTGAGATACTTGCGTACCAGCTCGTCCTCGCGCAGCAGCTCGGCGAACTCGCCGCCGGCATACCAGCGGGAGCGCCAGGGCTTGATGACGCCGAGGCGGAATCCGTAGGGATGGGTTTTCTGACCCACTTAGCGTTTCTCCTTCTTCTTGGCCGGCGCTTTGCGCCCCTTGGCCTTGGGGCCGGGCGTCTTGGCTTCCGCCTTGGGCGCCGGCTTGACTTCCACCTTGGGGGCAACCCGGGCCGTCGTGGCCCTGGGCGCCACCTGGATCTCCACGATGCTGGTGCGCTTGTGGATGGGCGTCGCACGGCCCAGCGCCGCCGCGCCAAAGCGGCGCAGGGTCTGGCCCTCGTTCACCACGCCGTAGGCCACGTAGAGCTGGTCCACGTCGAACGCCGCGTTCTCCTTCTGCGCGTCCTGCTCGGCGTTGGAGACCGCCGAGCGCAGCACCTTCTCGATCTGCTTGGCGGCCCGCTTCTTGGAGAACTTGAGCAGCGCGTACGCCTGGTTCACGTTCTGGCCGCGGATGGTGTCCATCACCAGCCGCATCTTGCGCGCCGACTGGCGCACGCCGCGCTGAATCGCCCTGGCCGCCATGGTTATTTCTTCCGCTCTTCCTTAGCGGGTTTGCCTTCCGTCTTGCCTTCGCCCGCCGGCGCCGGGGCGGCGCCCGCCGCTTCCGCCGCCTGGTCCGCCGCCACCTTCATGGTGTGGCCGCGGAACAGCCGGGTGGGCGCGAACTCGCCCAGCTTGTGCCCCACCATGTTCTCGCTCACGTACACCGGGATGAACTTGTTCCCGTTGTGCACCGCGATGGTGTGGCCCACGAAATCGGGCGTGATGGTGGAGCCCCGGGCCCAGGTCTTGAACACCCGCTTCTCGTTGCTGGCGTTCAAGGTCTGGATCTTCTTCATCAACGAGGCCTCGACGTACGGGCCTTTCTTGACGCTGCGTGCCATTACTGGGTCGCCTTCCCTCTGCGCCGCCCGCGCACGATCAGTTTCGTGCTCGGCTTCTTGTGATGCCGGGTCTTCTTGCCTTCCGGCTTGCCCCAGGGCGAGCAGGCGGGCCGGCCGCCCGAGGACTTGCCCTCACCACCGCCCAGCGGATGGTCCACCGGGTTCTTGGCCACGCCGCGCACCCTGGGGCGCCGGCCCAGCCAGCGGGTCTTGCCGGCCTTGCCCACGCGCACCAGCTCGTGGTCCGCGTTGCCCACTTCGCCCACCGTGGCCCAGCACTCGCCCCGCACCATGCGGACCTCACCGCTCCGCAGCTTGACGGTCACGTGGGCGCCCTCTTTGGCCACCACCTGCGCGCTGGAGCCGGCCGAGCGGCAGAGCTGGGCGCCGCGGCCCCGCTTGAGCTCGATGCAATGCACCGACGTCCCCAGCGGTACCTCGGCCAGCGGCAGGGTGTTGCCAGTTCGGATGTCGCTCCCCGGGCCGGAGACCACCGTGTCGCCCACCCGCAGGTCCTTGGGGTGCAGGATGTAGCGCTTCTCTCCGTCCGCATAGGACAAGAGCGCCAGCCGGGCGGTGCGGTTGGGATCGTACTCCACCGCCAGCACCCGGGCCGGGATGCTCTGCTTCTCCCGCCGGAAATCGATCCGGCGGTAGCGACGCTTGTGGCCGCCGCCCCGGTACCGCACGGTGACGTGGCCCTGGTTGTTGCGGCCGCCCGCCTGGCGCAGCGGCTCCAGCAGGGAGCGCTCCGGCTCGGACTTGGTGATCTCCACGAAGTCCGAGACGGACCGCAGCCGGGTGCCGGCGCTGGTGGGGCGGAATTGACGGATGCCCATGGCGCTAACCCTCGAAGACGCCCTGGATGGCGTCCCCCTCTTTCAACCGCACGTACGCCTTCTTCCAGCGCGGCCGCCGCCCGGCGGTGCGCCCCATGGTGCGGCGCTTGGACCGCTGCATCATGGTGCGGACATCCACCACGGTGACGTTGAACAGCGTCTCGATGGCGGTCTTGATGTCGTGCTTGCTGGCTCTGGGGTCGGCCTCGAAGGCGTATTCCTTCCGCGTGGTGTACGCGGCCGAAGATTTCTCGGTCACCACGGGCCGTACCACGACGCGATTGAGCACCGGCATCATTTCCCGCCCTTCTTCTTGGGAGCAGGCCGCTTGACCGGCTTCTTGGCCGCCGCCTTGGGCCGCGCCGCGCCCTTGGCCGCGCGCTCGGCCCGCTTGGCGCGGGCTCCGGGCCTGGCGGGTCCGGCAATCACGTGCCCACCCACCGCCGGCTCCTCCACCACCACCGCGTCCGCCCACAGCACGTCATAGGCCGACGCCTGCTGGTACGGCATGACTTCCAGGTCCGGGATGTTGCGCCCCGAGAGGTACACCTCGGGCCGGTGGCCGTGGGTCAGCACCAGGATCTTCTTGTCGCCGATCTCCATCTTGTCCATCAAGCCGGCCAGCTGGCCGGTCTTGGGCTTCTCAAAGTCCAGCCGCTCGATCACGTAGAGCTGGCCGTTCTTGGCCCGCTCGTTCAACGCCGAGCGCCGCGCCAGCTGCCGCACCTTGCGGTTGATGTCGGTCCGGTAGCTCCGCGGGCTGGGCCCGAACACGGTGCCGCCGCCCGGCCAGTGGGGCGCGCGGCTGGAGCCCTGCCGGGCCCGTCCGGTGCCTTTCTGGCGCCAGGGCTTCTGGTTGCCTCCCGAAACGAATCCCCGGGTCTTGGTGGCCGCGGTACCCTGACGCTGGTTGTTGAGATAGGTGCGCACCGCCTGGTGCAGCGCCCACTCGTTGACCACGCCATCGTACTCGGCGGGCAGCGCGTGGCTGCCCTTCCGCTGGCCAGCGGCGGTGAAATGCAACGCCTCAAGCATAGCGGCTCCGGCCTCCCTGCTTGCGGATCTCCACGATGCCCCGCGAGGGGCCCGGCACGGCGCCCCGCACGAAGAGCAGGTTCTTCTCCGGGTCCACTTTCACCACGCGCAGGCCCACCTGGGTGTTGCGCTCCGCTCCCATGTGCCCCGGCATCTTCTTGCCCTTGAGCACCCGCGAGGGGTCCGTGCCGGGGCTGATGCTCCCCGGCTTCCGGTGCCGCGTGTTGCCGTGCGTGGCGGGCCCGCCGCCGAAGTGGTGGCGCCGCACGACGCCCTGGAAACCACGGCCCTTGCTGGTTCCGCTCACCTTGACCCGTTCGCCGGGCTGGAAGATGGCGACCGTCACCACTTGTCCCGGCGTGGGAGCCGCTTCGGTCCCGGCGGGCAGGGTGAACTGCTTGAGGACCCGCGGTGCGGCGTCCAGACCGGCCCGCTTCACGTGCCCCAGCGCCGCTTTGGCGGCCCGCTTGGGCTTGCGCTGCTCGAACCCCAGCTCCACCGCCCAGGGGCCCGACGCCGGCGTGTGCACCTGGACCACCGGGCAGGGCCCCGCCTCGAGCACCGTCACCGGCACCACGCGGCCGTCCTCTTCGAACAGCCGGGTCATGCCCAGTTTGCGTCCGATGATTCCGTCCATCGCTACTCGACCTTGATCTCCACGTCCACGCCAGCCGGCAGGTCCAGCTTGGTCAGTGCGTCCACCGTCTGCGCGCGGGACTCCCGGATGTCAATGAGCCGCTTGTGGGTTTTCAACTCAAACTGTTCCCGGCTCTTCTTGTCCACGTGCGGGCTGCGCAGCACGGTCCAGCGCTGCGTCTTGGTGGGCAGCGGAATGGGGCCCGATACCCGGGCGCCGCTCTTCTCCACCGTGCGCACGATGTCCGCCGCGGCCTGGTCCAGCACCGCGTGGTCGAATGCCTTCAATCGAATCCGAATCCGTCCTGCCATTGTCACCTCAAGAAGCCGTCAGGCCAGGATCTTGGTCACCACGCCGGCACCCACCGTCCGCCCGCCTTCGCGGATGGCGAACCGCAGCTGCTCTTCCATGGCGATGGGCGTGATCAGCTCGATGGTCATCCGGGTGTTGTCGCCCGGCATCACCATTTCCACGCCCTGCGGCAGCTCCACGTTGCCGGTCACGTCCGTGGTGCGGAAATAGAACTGCGGCCGGTAGCCCTTGAAGAACGGGGTGTGGCGGCCGCCCTCTTCCTTGGTCAACACGTAGACTTCGGACTCGAACTTGGTGTGGGGCGTGATGGAGCCGGGCTTGGCGACCACCATGCCGCGCTCCACTTCGTTCTTTTCCACGCCGCGCAGCAGCAGCCCCACGTTGTCACCGGCCTGGCCTTCGTCCAGCAACTTGCGGAACATCTCGACCCCGGTGACCACGGTCTTCTTGCTGCTGCCAAAGCCCACCAGCGCCATTTCCTCGCCCACCTTGATCTTGCCCCGGTCCACGCGGCCGGTAGCTACCGTGCCGCGGCCGGTGATGGAAAAGACGTCTTCCACCGGCATCAGGAAGGGCTTGTCGATGTCGCGCTTGGGGACCGGGATGTACTCGTCCAGGGCGTTGAGCAGCTCCCAGATCTTCTTCTTCTGCTCCTCGTCGCCCTGGAGCGCCTTCAGCGCGGAGCCCCGGATCACCGGGACCTGGTCGCCGGGGAACTCGTACGTGGACAGCAGCTCCCGTACCTCCAGTTCCACCAGGTCCAGCAGCTCGGGATCGTCCACCGCGTCGCACTTGTTGAGGAAGACCACGATGTAGGGCACGTTCACCTGGCGGGCCAGCAGGATGTGCTCGCGGGTCTGGGGCATGGGCCCGTCCACCGCGCTCACCACCAGGATGGCGCCGTCCATCTGGGCCGCGCCGGTGATCATGTTCTTGACGTAGTCGGCGTGCCCCGGGCAGTCCACGTGCGCATAGTGGCGCTTGTCGGTGCTGTACTCGACGTGCGCCGTCGCGATGGTGAGGATCTTGGTGGCGTCGCGGCGGCCCTGTGACTCGGACGCCTTGGCCACTTGATCGTAGGACACGAAGTCGGCCAGGCCCTTCTCCGACGCCACTTTGGTCATGGCGGACGTGAGAGTGGTCTTGCCGTGGTCCACGTGTCCGATGGTGCCCACGTTCACGTGCGGCTTGGTCCGCTCAAATTTTGCCTTGGCCATTGCGCGATCCTCTGTTCGAAGCTCCGTCGAGGGTTTCGGTTTGAACTATCCCTTGAGCTTGCTGACGATCTCTTCAGCCTTCGCCTTTGGTACTTCGGCATAGTGCGAAAACTGCATCGTATACACGGCGCGCCCTTGCGTCGCCGAGCGCAGCACCGTGGAGTAGCCGAACATCTCCGCCAGCGGCACGCTGGCGCCGATCACCTGGGCTTCGCCCCGCTGGGTCATGCCGCCGATCTTGCCCCGGCGGCTGTTGAGATCGCCCAGCACCTCGCCCATATACTCCGAGGGGGTGACCACCTCGATGTCCATGATGGGCTCCAGCAGCACCGGCTTGGCCTGGCTGGCGGCCTCCTTGAAGGCCATGGAACCCGCGATCTTGAAGGCCATCTCGGAGGAGTCCACGTCGTGGTAGCTGCCGTCGATCAGCTCGACCTTGACGTCCACCACCGGGTACCCCGCCAGCACCCCGCTCTCCAGCGCGTCCTTGATGCCCTGCTCCACCGGACCGATGTACTCCCGGGGGACGGTGCCGCCCACGATCATGTCCTCGAAGACGAACCCCGTTCCCGGCGGCACCGGCTCCAGATTGATGACCACGTGCCCGTACTGGCCCCGGCCGCCGGTCTGGCGGATGAACTTGCCTTCCACTTCCTGCACCCGCTGGCGCACCGTCTCGCGGTAGGCCACCTGGGGCCGGCCCACGTTGGCTTCCACCTTGAACTCGCGGCGCATCCGCTCCACGATGATCTCCAAGTGCAGTTCGCCCATCCCGGAGATGATGGTCTGCGCCGTTTCCGCATCCTGGCGCACGTGGAAGGTGGGGTCTTCCTCCGCCAACTTCTGCAGGGCGATGCCCAGCTTGTCCTGGTCGGCCTTGGTCTTGGGCTCGATGGCCACCGAGATCACCGGCTCGGGGAAGCGCATCGTCTCCAGGATGATGGGATGGTCCTCGTCGCACAGCGTGTCGCCGGTGCGCGTGTCCCGGAGCCCGATGGCGGCGGCGATGTCGCCCGCCCGCACTTCCTCGATTTCCTCCCGCTTGTTGGCGTGCATCTGCAGCAGCCGCCCGATGCGCTCCTTCCGGTCCTTGGTGGCGTTGTACACGTACGAGCCGGAATGCAGCACGCCCGAGTACACCCGGAAGAAGGTCAGTTTCCCCACGTACGGGTCGGTCGCGATCTTGAAGGCCAGGGCGCTGAAGGGCTCGTCGTCCGACGCCTTCCGCTCCACGAACGACTGATCGTGATGCGGCAGGTGCCCCTTCACCGCGGGAATGTCCACCGGGCTGGGCAGGTAGTCCACCACCCCGTCCAGCAGGTGCTGCACGCCCTTGTTCTTGAAGGCGGCGCCGCAGAAGACCGGCACCACGGCGCCGGCGATGGTCGCCTTGCGCATGCAAAGGCGGATCTCCGCCTCAGTCAGCTCGTGCTCCTCCAGATACTTGTGGAGGATATTGTCGTCGTGCTCCACCACCGCTTCGATCAGGTCGTGGCGGAGCTGGGCGGCCTTTTCCTTGAACGCCGCGGGAATGGGACCCTCTTCCCAGCTGGCGCCCAGCGAGGCCTCGTCGTACACCACTTCCGTCAGCTTGATCACGTCGATCAGACCGGTGAACAACTCGCCCGCGCCCAGCGGGTACTGCACGATCACCGGCTTGGCGCCCAGGCGCTCCCGGATCATCCGCACCGAGGTTTCGAAGTCGGCGCCCACCCGGTCCATCTTGTTGACGAACACGATGCGGGGCACCCGATAGCGGTCCGCCTGCCGCCACACGGTCTCAGTCTGCGGCTCCACCCCGCTCACCGCGTCCAGCAGCGTCACCGCCCCGTCCAGCACCCGGAGCGAGCGCTCCACTTCGGCGGTGAAGTCCACGTGGCCGGGCGTGTCGATGATGTTGATCTGGTAGAGCTCATCCAGCCGCTTCCACTGGCAGAAGGTGGCGGCGGAGGTGATGGTGATGCCCCGCTCCTGCTCCTGCTCCATCCAGTCCATGGTGGCGGTGCCTTCGTGCACCTCACCCAGCTTGTAGGTCCGTCCCGTGTAGTACAGGATGCGCTCGGTCGTAGTCGTTTTCCCGGCATCAATGTGGGCCATGATGCCGATGTTCCGGATCTTCTCGAGCGCCGTGGTACGAGGCATAACTTTCATGAACTGCGTTGTCCGTTGTCCGTTATCCGTGCTCCGCCGAACCCAGCGAAAAAGCGGGGCGACCGTCACCCAGAGGGCAGGTCTCGCTCCGCAGCCGTCCGGGGCCATCCGGCCCCTGCGACGCGGGATCCCTTGAAGCAGGGTCCCGAGGTTGTCGGTCTAGAGCCCTAGCCTACCACCGGTAATGCGCGAAGGCGCGGTTCGCCTCCGCCATCCGGTGCGTGTCTTCTTTCTTCTTAATGGCATTCCCCTCGCCCTTCGAGGCGAGGATGATCTCCGCGGCCAGCCGGTCCGACATGGTCTTCTCGGTGCGCTCGCGGGCGTACTGGAGAATCCAGCGCGTCGCCAGCGCGGTACGCCGCTCCGGCCGCACTTCCACCGGCACCTGGTAGGTGGCGCCGCCCACCCGCCGGCTCTTCACTTCCAGCACCGGCTTCACATTGCTCAGGGCTTGCTTCAGCACCGCCACGCCCGGCTGCCCGGTGCGCTGCTCGATCAGGTCCATCGCCTTGTACAGCAGCCCTTCCGCCGTGGACTTCTTCCCGCGCGACATCACGTTGTTGATGAACTTCGACACCGTCTGGCTGTCATAACGCGGGTCGGCCGGGATGTGCCGCTTGATGGACTTGAGGCGGCGGCTCACTTGACCCTCTTGGCGCCGTACTTGGAGCGGCTCTGCTTCCGGTCTGTCACGCCCGCCGCGTCCAGCGTCCCCCGGATGATGTGATAGCGCACGCCCGGCAGGTCCTTTACGCGGCCGCCCCGGATGAGGACGATCGAGTGCTCCTGCAGGTTGTGCCCCTCACCGGGGATGTAGCTCGTCACTTCCAGGCTGTTGGTGAGCCGTACCCGCGCCACCTTCCGCAAGGCCGAGTTGGGCTTCTTGGGCGTGGTGGTGTAGACCCGGGTGCACACCCCGCGCTTCTGCGGATTGCTCCGCAGCGCGGGCGCCTTTTCTTTTTTCTCGACGTCTCGCCGCCCAAAGCGGACGAGCTGGTTGATCGTCGGCATAGCCTTCTTCGAGTACAGGACGAAAAAAGGGCTCTGTGACCGGGATCCATTCCTAGTCGCCGGAGCCTGGGAAAGGTAGGCCGGGCTTCCGGTTAGGTCAATGGCCAGGCCTGGGTCCCGCCGGAGCCCCGCCCCCACTTGTCGTCCCCTCCATTCTCCCTACAATCCCCGTCGGCTTATCGTAAGCCCAACCCATCCCTGAAGTCCGGAGCACACCATGCCGCGGTTCCCCCTCAGCACCCTCTGCGGCGCCCTCGTGGCCGCGCTGGCTGCGGCTTCCCCCGTGCAGGCCCAGGACCCCCTCGCCGCCATTCGCAGCTACCGTGACGGCCACCAGGGCGCCATCGTGGCCGAGCTGCGTGATTTCCTGAGCCTCGAGAACGTGGCCGGGAACCTCCCCAACATCCGCCGAAACGCCCAGGCGCTGGTGGCCATGCTGCAGAAACGGGGAGCTACGGCTCAAATCCTGGAAACCGGAGCGGAGCCGGTCGTCTTTGGCGAGATCGGGGACCCCTCCAAGCCCGCTATCCTCTTCTATTGTCACTATGACGGCCAGCCGGTGAACCCGGCCAGCTGGCAGCAGGGCAACCCCTGGCAACCCGTGCTCCGAACCAAAGCCATAGAAGCCGCCGGAACGGTGGTAAGCCAATGGCCGGCACCGGGGGCTCAGGTAGACCCCGAGTTCCGGCTGTACGCCCGCTCCGCCAGCGACGACAAGGCGCCCATCATCGTCCTGTTGCAGATCCTGGACGCCTGGAAGGCGGCCAGCATCAACCCACCCAACCACCTCAAGTTCATCTTCGAGGGTGACGAGGAAGCGGGCTCCAAGTACCTGGCCCAGACCGCCGCGGGGCACCGCGACCTGCTCCGGGCCGACCTGGCCGTCATGGCCGACGGACCCATCCACGAGTCGGGCCGGCCGGCGGCGTTCTTTGGGCTGCGCGGGATGGCCGGCGTCACCCTCACCGTCTATGGGCCCGTCCGTCCCCTGCATTCCGGCCATTACGGGAACTGGGCCCCCAATCCGGCCATGCGGTTGGCCCAGCTTCTGGCCTCGATGAAGGGCCCCAACGGCGAGGTGCTGGTGGAGGGTTGGGAAGACGACATGGTCCCGCTCAGCGCCGCCGACCGGAGGGCGCTGGCCGCCTATCCCAACGACGACGACGCGCAGCGGCTCCAGTTCCAGCTGGGCTCGCTGGACGGTGGCAGCATGAGCCGGATGGAGGCGGTGGCGCATCCCTCGCTCAATATCCGGGGCCTGCGGAGCCTGTTTGTGGGAAGGGAGGCCCGCACCCTGGTCCCGGACGTCGCGGTGGCCGAGCTGGACCTGCGGCTGGTGGCGGGCAACACCCCCGAGCGGCAGGTGGAGAAGCTGGTGCGCCACATCCAGCGCCAGGGTTACACCGTGGTGAGGCAGGATCCCGACTCGGCGACCCGGGTCAACACGCCCCGGCTGGTCAAGGTCGAGTCCGAAGAGGGGTACCCCGCCGGCCGGACGCCCATAGACCACCCGGTGGCCCAGGCCATTCTGGCGGCGCTCACCGGGGCGGGGATCGGGCAGCCGGTGGTGGTCCCCACCATGGGCGGGAGCGGCCCGGCCTACGTCTTCACGGACATCCTGCGGATGCCTTTTGTGGCGCTGCCCATCGTGAACCACGACAACAACCAGCACGCCGAAAACGAGAACGTGCGGGTGGGCAATGTCTTCAAGGGGATGGAAATCCTGGGGGCCGCGGCCAGCGTCCGGCTACCGGCCCGTTCGCCTACACCTTGACCGCGGCCAGGGCCTCGAGCATCTCGCGGGCGGTCTGCCACCGCTCGGCGGGGGCCTTGGCGAGGGCCTTTGCGACGGCGTCGGACAGGGAACGAGGGAGGTCTTTCCGCAGCTTGCGCAACTCGGGCGCGGGAACCTGCGTGTGCATCTTCAGCACGGCGGCTTCCAGCGGATCGTGGAAGGGAGGCCGGCCGGCCAGGCATTCGAAGAGCACGCATCCCAGCGAGTAGATGTCGCTGCGCTGATCCAGGTCCCCGCCGTTCACCTGCTCCGGGCTCATGTAGGCCGAGGTGCCCACCGTGAAGCCGGAGCGGGTGAGCCGTTCGTTGCCCGAGAGCGCCACCGCGCGGGCGATCCCGAAATCCAGCAGCACGGCGCCCTCGGGGGAGAGCACGATGTTCTCGGGCTTCACGTCCCGGTGCACGATCCCCAGGGCGTGCGCGGCGCTCAGCGCGTCCAGCATCTCCGAGGCATGGCGCACCGCGTCGCCCACGGCACAGGTCCCCTCCCGCTCGAGGTGGACCCGCAGGTTGGGGCCCTCGATGAAGCGCATGGCGTAAAAGACCAGCATGTCCAGCTCGCCGTAGTCCAGCATCTGGGCGATGTGTGGATGCTGGAGCCTGGAGAGCATGCTGATTTCCCTCAAGAACCGCTGGGCCGTGACGCTGATCGCCAGCTCGGGATGGAGGATCTTGAGCGCGACCTTCCGGCCCTCTTTGTCCTGTGCCAGGAACACGCGCGCCGCCCCCCCGCGACCGATCTCCCGTTCCACCGTATACCGGTCGCCCAGGGCCTGACGTACCAGGGACAGCATGTCGCGCCGGATGGGGAGAACCCTCGCTGTCGGAGACCAGCGAGAATCTGGGGCGGACGACAGGCTTAGGGAAGCGGCGACGAGGGGCAGGGCGGGTCAGAGAGGCGAGCGGGTCTGAGCGATGCCGGGGCGCCTACCAACCGGATCCGCTGCCAAGACGCCCGGGACACCGGAACTGGCCGCGGGCCAGGCGGGCCATCAGCTCGGCGGCCTCCGTCGTCGGCGATGGCCTCCAGGTCGGCGCGCAGCTTGCCTTCTGAGCATCGCGCGATGCTCGGACTGAGCAACAAGCGGGGCGGCGACGCTCAGCGCGCCCCCGCCCCGACCGTGATCGGCCACGCCCGTCGCATGGGCCGCCTACTCGGCTTCGACCTCCTCGGCCTCGGCCGTCAGCGGCGTGGCGATGAACGGCGTGGGCGCGCCGGGCGTCTCCTCGGGCGGCGGCGGCGGGGGCTCGAAGCCCTCCGGCGGCGTGACCTCGATCTCCGAGTACCGGTAGATCCCAGTGCCCGCCGGGATCAGGTGCCCGATGATGATGTTCTCCTTGAGCCCCAGGAGATCGTCCTTGGAGCCCTTGATGGAGGCGTCCGTCAGTACCCGGGTCGTCTCCTGGAACGACGCCGCCGAAATGAACGACTGGGTGGTGAGCGACGCCTTGGTGATCCCCAGGAGCAACGGCTCGCTGGTGGCCGGCTTGCCGCCTTTCTTGACCACCCGGTCGTTCCGCTCCCGGAAGGTGAGCTTGTCCACCGCCTCGCCTTCCAGGAAGTCGGTGTCGCCGGGATCC
>Ga0153915_10001701_pt1 | contig 20246 bp, 17 predicted proteins | sample Opewatmetagenome_2_FD_107003 | JGI IMG/M metagenome (GOLD analysis project Ga0153915, IMG submission 107003) | Freshwater wetland microbial communities from Ohio, USA - Open water 3 Core 3 Depth 3 metaG | ecosystem: Environmental > Aquatic > Freshwater > Wetlands | place: USA: Ohio, Lake Erie...
CCTTTGCAGATTGTGGTAATCAGGGACTTCTGTTTCTGGGTCTGAATGCAGCCAAAAAGAAACCAGATCAAAAACATCCACTGGGCTACGGAAAAGAAATTTATTTCTGGTCGTTTGTTGTTGCCCTTATTTTATTCAGCGTGGGTGGTTTGTTTTCAATTTATGAGGGAATCCATAAGGTCACTCTTCACGAAGGATTGAAAAATCCTGCGATCGCAATTGTCGTCCTTGTTGCCAGTATGATCTTCGAAGGCGCTTCGCTTTATGGCTGTCTTGTACAAATCAACAAATTAAGAGATAAGGTAACTCTCTGGTCATGGTATAAAAACAGCCGTCAAAGTGAATTGATAATAGTGTTAGGTGAAGATACAGCTGCATTACTCGGGCTCTCCTTTGCACTCATTTCGATTGTTCTCTCAAGGGTAACCGGTAATCCTGTTTTTGATGCGATCGGGAGTATTGGTATCGGAGTCCTGCTGGTTATTGTTTCATTCTTCCTTGCAGTAAAGGTAAAAAGCTTGTTAATAGGGCAAAGCACCGATGACGAAACTCGTAAAGAGATATTAAAGGTACTGGAGGCCAGACCGGAAATCGACCGGATCTTTAATTTGATCACTCTGCAATTAGGCCCGCAAATCATGGTTGCCATTAAAGCAAAAATGACGCAGAGTGATTCTGTCGATCAGCTGATTAATGATATTAATGCCTGCGAGCTGGAAATAAAAAAGAAAAATCCTTCAGTTCAGTGGGTATTTTTCGAACCTGATATTACACAATGAGAAATCTTTAAAGGTGCAGGTTTCATCTGCCTATTCTTTTTATAAATTGTTTTGAAAAATGTGGAAATTAAATCTTGAACAGATACTGGTTAAGAAAATATTGTTGTCTCTGGTCTTAATTTTGTATTTGACTACCGGATGGTCTGCTGATACCTTGAAGGTAATTTCTCCGTCAGGAAAGATCTCAGTAAGCATCTGGATGAGCAAGCAACTGAGTTATTACATATCCTATGACGAAAAAACAATCGTTAAATCTTCGTCGATTGACCTGATACTGGATAATAACCATTCTCTTGCCATTGATAATGCCATCAGATCCTGTTCTGTTAAAAAACTTAACGAACATATCGTTTCTCCTGTTCCTGAGAAAAGGAAGATCATCCCTGATGTATACACTCTCTTATCCATTTCATTCAGGCAACCGTATAAAGTTGAATTCAGGGTTTATGATGACGGTGTGGCATACAGGATCTTAACTTCCTTCAAAGATTCAATCCGGATCAAAAATGAAATCGCTGAGTTTTCCTTCCCCGGAATGCCATCCGTATATTTTCCGCAGGTTCAAAAAAGACAGGATGCAGATATATTTCATACAAGTTATGAAGAGGAATATCCTCTGAGAAGGCTGGACAGTATCGCGGATGGAATTATCGGGTATTCACCTGTACTTTTGATTTCTGAAGCAGGGCCAAGGATCGCAATTACGGAATCAGACCTCGATGATTATCCCGGAATGTTTCTGGGAGGTACTGGTTCATCGAAATTAAAAGGAGTCTTTGCAGGTTATCCTCTGGAGGAACAGGCAACTGAAGGCATCTATTCGCAGCTGAAGGTGACCAGGCGTGCACCATACATTGCGAGAACTAAAGGAACAAGGAGTTTTCCATGGAGGGTTTTACTGATTGCTGACGAAGATAAAGAGTTGCCTGGCAATGATCTTGTTTACAGGCTGGCCGCACCATCAAGGATTGGTGATGCTTCCTGGATAAAACCCGGAAACCTCACAGATGAATGGATTATTGATATCAATCTGTTTAGTGTCCCGTTCAGGGCTGGCATTAATACTGCATCTTACAAATACTATATCGATTTTGCCAGGCGGTTTGGCTTTGACCGGATAATGATGGATGCAGGATGGAGCGATAACGATGACCTGTTCAGCATAACTCCTTCCATCAATATGGATACACTGGTTTCTTATGCCCGGAAGAAAGGAGTTAAGCTGAGCATGTGGACCCTTTCAAAAACACTGGACAGGCAGCTGGACGGTGCTCTTGACCAGTTCAATAAATGGGGTGTCGATTTTATCATGACCGATTTTATAGACCGGGATGATCAGAAGGCAGTTAACTTTTATCACCGGATTGCAAAATCCTGTGCTGAACATAAGATCATGATCATGTTCCATGGGGCTTTCCCTCCGAAAGGCTTTAACCGTACCTGGCCGAATGCCGTGGCAAGAGAAGGAGTGCTTGGTTCCGAATATAATATCTGGAGTAACAGGGTTACCCCCAGGCATGACGTCACCTTACCTTTTACACGCATGCTTGCAGGGGGATTTGATTATGAACCCGGCCTGCTGAATAACGCAACATCAAAAGGTACAAGACCTGTTTCAGGCGTTGTAACAAGTCCGGGAACACGTTGTCACCAACTGTCAATGTTTATTATTTATGACAGCCCGATGCAGATATTTTCAGGCAACCCATCAGAAGGCATGCGGGAGCCCGATCTCATGGAAATTATAGGACATCTTCCAACAACCTGGGATGAAACGATCATTCAGGATGCGAAGGTCGGTGAATATATTGTCACAATCAGGCAAAAGGGAGCCAGTTGGTTTATTGCCGGAATGACAGACTGGTCGGCAAGAGATCTCATAGTAAAATTTGATTTCCTGCCCGATGGCCGCTTTGAAGCAACCATCTGCATGGATGGAGTTAATGCTGACCGTTACGCTGCTGACTATGTGATTCAAAAAGGGATTGTGGTTAAAAGGAATGATGAAATGAATATGCACCTTGCTTCCGGGGGAGGATTCCTTATACGGCTCGATAAACAATAACCCGGGGTTGCTGATAGGGCCTGTCTGCCAATCTCTTTAGTCCTGCGTCCTGAATTTCATCCGTTCCGGATCTTTCTCAAACAACGGCCATGAAAAGAATACTACTCCCTGGGATGGAGGCTGTAACGCTGCATCAACGCACTTCCTGAAATCCTCACCGGTAAAAGAATCATCTATATAATAGGGATACACCTGAATGCTTGGCAAGATTTTCCCACTGGCTTTCCTGTCCATTTCATTTACAACCGATGCAATCCAGCCGGCATCACGCCTGAGCATCTGTGAATAACACATCGGGGATATATAATCAGTATAAGGTGCGATCTTTTGCAGGTCCTGCGCAGCGACTCTTATGTTTGCGCCATCAAAATCAGCATCTCTCCATGGAACGGAATGAACGTCGATCTTTGTATCGGGATTAATGCTGTGCACCTTTTCTGTAAGTTCCTTCACCATTGAAGCAATCAGATCACAACGGTAATCATTCCAGCTGTCTGAATAGTTTTCCAAAATATATGCAGCCTTTTGTTTAACCGTTGTACAGGTGTCAGGCAGGATAATGCTGTTCTTCCTGCAGAAACTTCCGGTACAGCTGTCACAAAAACATGCCATATCAATGCTCTCTGGTGTCCGGTCGGAATAGATCATTTCCCAGAAGACAAACTGCCTGATAAAATCAATACTCAGTCCGTCCGGTTGCAGCTTTGAAACTAATTCGGCAGCTTCATTTATTTTCATTGCCCTGAAGGCAGTACGAGAGGGACAGACAAATTCTACCCAGTTGTCTTTAGCGATCCTGCCTTTATCGGTTATTGCATAAAGTGAACTGTCCTGCTTCAGGAGCACAGGATCATAAAATACCGGAAAGATGATATAAACCTTTATATCATTTGTTTTCAGCAATCGCCTGAAGATGGTATCAGCAGCCAGTTCTTTACTTATGAAGGCTGTGTTGATCCTCATTTCCTTCCACTTTTCAACCAGGGAATTAAAATCCTTGTCATACTCATAGATTTTGATGCCGATGATTTTTTTGGAATCGTGGCGACAACTAAAGCACCCGAACAAAACCAGTAAAACAAGATAAACAACGACCAGCCTTTTCATAATAACAAATATGTATTAAAAATAAGGAAAAATCACATAAATGTTACTCTTGAAGTGAGCTTTTCAGGGTAATAACCGGAATGTATTTAGCCAATATTAATCAATCCAACAGTTGAATATGCATCCCGTTGAATGGATTATTTGTTGATAAACCAGGAGGCGAAATTACCGGTCCAGGAAAATCTGGTTCCTGATGGAGACGATTTAGTGTCTGTGAACTGGTGGTAATTATTTCAGTGTTTGTATATCAAGAATTACAAATGATCCAGGTTTAATTGGCGGCCGCCGGTTTCCTTCAGAAGGAGCTGATTCGTACTCAGCAGTTGTCATATAGATGTGATGTGAGGTCTTGTCGAGAGTTATTGTCCTCGCTCCCCGCTGTGTTGTCACATTCTCCAGCACCTTAAAGCTGTTTCCGCTTCCTTCCTGAACGACAGTCAATGTACCATCTCCATTGGATGAATAGGCACGCTTGTACATCGGATCAAAAGCCGCACCATCACACCCTGCCCCAATAGGGAGGGTTGTAATCACTTTGCCTGTTATGGCATCAACAACGACCATTAGTTTATTGCTGCATACGCTGAACAATAAATGTGTCTGATTGTCGAGGGCTAATCCGCTGGGTTCTTCACCGGGATTAATTGGCCAGTGAGTGATCACTTTCATGGTTCCGGCATCGATTACATTAATCAGGTTCTTGTCTTCGATATTTACAAATATTTTCCCCTTCCCGTCTGTGACGATGGCTTCAGGTTTGCCTTCAAGAGGAATAACTCCGATTTCCTTTTCATTAACAGCATCGATAACTGAAAAGCTGGCGCTTCTTCCATTGCCGGTAAATATACGTTTGGTAAAACTGTCATATAATATTGCATCAGGATTTTGTCCGCTTACTTTTATTATTTTAATTACCTCAAGGGTTTTAAGATTGAAAACAGTAACCGACGAGTCACGGCCATTGCTGGTAAAGCCTTTATTCAGGTCATTGGCTATGGCAATCCCGTGAATTCCTTTCGTGTCCGGTATTGTCCCAACCAATTGCCCGGTTTTGATATCTATTGCCTGTGCCATAGTTGAATGAGATACAAATATCCTCCCATTGACCTCATCAATGCTGAGATAGTCCCAGCCTCCGTCGCCCGGGACATGGATTTTGTTCACAACTTTATAGTTCGATTGAGCATACAAAGATGAACCGCTGATCATTAACACGGTTAAACTGATCACGAAAATTGTCTTTTTCATTGAATGATTTATTTAGAAATATTCTGGTAACTGCATAATATTTAACAAAAGAATTCTTATTATGTTTTTGGTTATTTCTTTTATTTATGAATCCATACCATCAGATAAATAGCAGAGACCCCTAAATTGAGCGTCTCTGCCTCCATCAAGAAAGTCTCCATTTCCATCGAATAAGATATAACATTCAAAGTTTTCAGAAACTTTTTAAAAGAAATTTCGTATAAAGTTTGAAAGCGCATGATTAGCGGTGTTGATACTGAGAACATTGAATTTTGTCTCAATGAATAAAAGAACAAAATACGGCAGAATGAAAAGATTATTCATATCATTGCTGATATCTTTGTTTTTTGTCATGGCATTTACAGGCTGTGCAACAAGCAGGAAAAACGAGAGCGAGCTGAAGGGACTAATGCTTCTGGATGACCTGCGGCTTAAAAGGAACCGGGAATTCTATTCCAGGCACAATATGAAAACAAGGAATGAAGCTTTAAGAAAGTATAAGAAAAACAGCCGGTACTTATCACAAAAAGTGAGGTAGGCTAGAGTGTGTGCCCTTCGATCTGTGCACTCACTGCGCACTCAATCCTGAATACATCTAACAGAAAAACCCTGGCTCTTGGCAAGAAAGCCTTCCATTAATTCATCTATATCGTTGTCCAATTCCCGGCAAAATGCTTTTTCAGCATCATAAGCTGTTACTGACCACCACGCGCCGGATGTTCCGATGTATACGAATGAGCCATCGATCCGGCCTCCGCCCGGGAGGGCAGTAAAACCGCTTTCATTGGTGGCTCCTGAATTGAGAATGGTCCAATGGGCTTCTCCCTCTTCCTTTAATTTGTCGCCAGCCAGAGTTGCCCCTCCCAGGTATGTTGACATTTCTGACCACTGGAGATCTGTCGGAACATGCCAGCCTGACGGACATAATTTACCGGTGGCTACAGTGTACCAGTTGTATAACGCCCCATAGTCAGGCTTATAAGTTGAGGCATCGTTATTGTACCAGCAGTAACCCGGAGTAATCAGATGGTCCCAGGCAGTATTATCGGTAACCAGAGGTATTAAAGTATTATCATTGTACCTGGTGGTTTTAAGGTTCTCAGCCATCCATACCTGCGTGCCAATTGAAACAGTCTTGTAGGTGTTACCATCTATATCATCTACTGAACTCCTGGTAATGTCAAGTGTCGCAAAGCCCACCTCATTTCCGTATCCTGTCCCGGCATTATTTGTGGCATAAGCTCTTAAATAATAAAATGTATTGGGTTTCAACAGGGTAAGACTGCTGTTAAAGGATCCCGAACCGGTACCATCAGAACTTCTTTGATTGGCGATTGTGGGATTGCCATTAGAATTCCAGCAAACACCCCTGGAGGTAATCTTGGCACCTCCGTCACCGGTTATATTACCACCGCTTTTAGCCGAGGTTGTTGTAATACTGGTTATCTCAGTTGTTGTTACGGAGGGTATCTCTTCATGCCTGCATGAATATAAAATACCGGATGCAATGAGGAATCCTGAACTTATATGGCGGATAATATTTTTCATATGGCAACCAAATGTAAAATATCTTTCAAAATGTGACTGTCAAATGTACACTATGTTTAAGTCAGGTCAAAATACATATTCCACAGATCTGTGTCATTTCCTGGTAAAATTCTCTGCTAAAATAAATTGATTTTGGTTTATGGCTGAATTAAATTTGATCTATAAATTATAAATTGATTCGTTACTATCCAGCAAACTTTTCCTTAAAATCATTACCCTATGGTAATTTCTGAAAAATATTTCAAAAACACTTATAATAACCGGTCCAGGGCGGAATCATATTCAAAGCTTGAGTTCCCTAACACCTACTACCTCGCTTACCGTGATCTGCCGGTTATAATATCCAGCCATGTTTCCGGCAAGCTGGCTATTGATTTCGGATGCGGCACCGGCAGATCATCCCGGTTTCTGAAACAATTAGGATTTGATGTAATTGGAATTGACATTTCCTCCGATATGATTGATATTGCCAAAGAACTTGATCCATCAGGTAACTACCAATTAGTTTCAAATGGAAAATATCAACACCTCGGAACCAATAATTTCGACCTGGTCCAGTCAATCTTTACCTTTGATAACATTCCCGGGTGGAAAAACAGAACTGATATTTTAAAATCGCTGCGCGATTTGCTAAAACCTTCAGGACGGGTGATTTGCCTTGATTCAACCCCGGAACTATATACTCACGAATGGGCTTCTTTCTCGACCAAAGACTTTCCCGGCAACTGGCACGCCAAAACGGGTGACCTGGTCAGAGATATAATGCTTGATGTTGACGACAGGAGACCTGTTGAAGACATATTCTGGAGTGTCCGTGACTACCATAAATTATTTGATCTTTCAGGGTTGGAAATTGAAGCAAAATATAAACCTCTTGGATTCCCTGATGAACCATACTCCTGGATCTCTGAAACTAAGATAGCTCCCTGGATGATTTTCGTTTTACGAAAGAAACCTGAGCCAGTGTAACAATCGTGATGTCTGTTTATTCTTAGTTAACCAGATTAAAACAAAAACCAGCTAATAAAGCACCGAAAAAAGCAAATGAGAAATACAAAAGGAATACTCTTCTTTTTGTAATTCCAAAAACAGCAACCATCGCCGGAAGTGTTGTTGTAGCACCTCCTATCAGAAAGGCGAGAACTGCCCCTTCGTTAAGCCCAAGATCCAGCAAACTGTTTGCGACCGGTAATGCGGTTATGTTGCTCGTGTACATTGGTATGCCAATCAAGGTGGCCATAAAAACCTGGATAAGTGGATTCTCTGATATAATTCCGCTTATCAGGTCTTTTGGAAGATAAAGGGTTATTAATGCAGAAAGCAGAAATGCTATTCCCATGAATTTTGTCACCATAAACGTCGCTTTAGTAGTTTCTGATAAAACTCTCTGCCATCCTGAATTCTGCAAGATTCTACCCGAATCGTTACAATTACATGCATTCACCTCAGATTGGATATAAATCTCAGCTAATTTTGAAATAGAATTCCCCTCAACAGTTGCTTCACAACAAAGTTTATAACTGGCTTGCTTTCTGGAAAAAATAAATTTTATCGGATTTATGAAGGATTTGAAACTGATAAGAGTCCCTCTCTGACCTGAAGTCTTTAAAACATCATTACTTATAAATCCTCTGATCGATGCAAAATGAGTCAGATAGCCAGCAAGCAGGCTTATTGTAAAAGTTGCTGTGAGTCTCCATGCAGCAAGTTTCCAGCCTATCATTGAACTGCTGAGAAAGAAAATCTCGGGATCCATCGATGGTGATGCAATCCAAAACGACATAACTGGTGCAAGAGGAACGCCTCCGATTAACAGTGAGCTGATTACCGGGATTACACTGCAGGAACAGAACGGACTGAATGCACCCACAACTGTTGCAAGAAAAACCGAAATAAGAGGATTTTTACCGAATGCCCTGGTTATGTATTTTGAAGCACCTGAAAGGTTTATTACCACAGCCAAAGGAATAGTTACCAGCAGGTATGGCCAGATGTGAAGGAACGATTTTAATATAAATTCCAGGATTTTGAATTTCTGTTCCATGGCAAGAAAGTTTTAATGATAGTTTTCGATTGTTTCTTACCATTGACGGAGCACACTGAAAAAAGACTCAGAGAAAAGCAGATTTTATTTTACCGGCTGCAGCAACAGCATATCGGCTGGATGTTAAATACTGTCCCGTATTTATCGAACTGATAATGGCAGCACTTAAGGAGCATGTCTTTTAACATCAGCCTTGCCCTCTGTACCCGGGATTTTGCGCCTGAATATGACAATCCGGATTTTTCAGCATATTCTTTCTGACTCATGCCTTCAATTTCAGTGAAGCAAAGTGCCTCACAATATTCAGGTGGCATATCATCCATTGTTTTAATCATATCATTGATCGCGGTATCCATGAATTTGCCCGAAGATGATGAAGATGCCAATTCTTGCCTGATCCCTCTGATCCTTTGATTACGTTTTTCATTCCTGAAATAATCTATTATCAGGTTCCTTGTTATCTGATAAATCCATGATTTAATTCTCGCATTATCTTTAAGGCTGTGAATATTTTCATGTATTCGGAGATATGTGTTTTGCAAAATATCATCTGCATCAGCATCATTTCTTACTCTGGATATAATAAATGACCGGAGATCGGAGTTAAATTGATGCCACAAAAATTCTATACTCGGAACGCTCATAAATTCTTTTAAGTTAATATAAGCATGATTTAATGATTTGCCACATAACTGGAATAATTTTTGTGGTAACGGCTTTACACCTGGTCAGATTTTGATAAAACATTGTAAAAACTTCAATCATCAGATTAACAATAGTTTTAAACCATAAACCCATGAAAAAGATACTATTTACGATGTTTTCACTTTTCGTCTGTTCAATTGGATTTTCACAAATTGATACTATCTCTAAAAACATCTATCAAAAGGACGGAAACCTGGGCATAGGAATATCAGATCCGGAAACAAAATTAAGAATTGAAGGAAATGTCAGTGAAGGAGATAACAGGGCCTTTATACGGCTTAGAAACATCAATACAGGAAATAAAGCAACTGTAAGCCTTACACTCGAATCGAACGATAAAAGTTACGGTACAGCTTTTGGCTTCACCTCTGATTCCTATCTGGGAATTCCTGATTTTAATAAAATGGGAGTGATAAGTACCAACGGAAAAGGATTTTCTATCTATTCTTCCTCAAATTATGGTTCTATAAGGTTCTATACCAACGTGGATCAAAATGGTATTATCGAGAGGATGCGAATTAACGCGGAAGGCAATATTGGAATCGGGACAAAAGAACCAGCAGCAAAATTGCAAATTGCTGACGGCGATATATACATAAGTGATATCCGTAAGGGTATAATAATGAAATCACCTGATGGAAATTGCTGGAGGGGCAACGTGGATAATAATGGCAGACTCAATTTCATTAAAATTTCCTGCCCTGAGGAAGAAATTGGTACTGATCCTGATCCCTTAATACCATCAAACAGGTTAATTGTATATCCTAATCCATCTGAAAACAGGATTACGGTTCGAATCCCGTTGAATCAGATAGACACACCGAAATACGTGATTTTCAATTTGAATGGCCAGCTAATGGATAATGGCAGGATAATGGCAAATACGCAGATGATAGATATTTCTTCATTGGCTGCAGGTATATATCTGTTAACTATTTTTGACAATAACGGGAACCTGCTTGCTTCTGAAAAAATTGTGAAGGAATAACCTTACACATAATAAAGTACCGGGATGAATATTGTAAATCAACAAATATTATATCCAACACAATAAATATATTACCTGCAACAATATGGTATTTACAAAGAAGGTAAAAATTTTATAATAAACGATGTGTATAAAGGGTAGGAGAAAAGTGGAACGGGAGATTCGCGAATCCCATCTGGAAAGTTATGTATTCAGAACGGCAAAGAGGAAAAAAATTTGGTCTTAATCTGGATTTTTCCGAAATTTGATCCTGGCAGCATCTCCTACTTGTTTAACCTCACCTCAAACAGTGCAGGTTTTGATGCAGCGAGATATTTATTCCACAAATAAATCAGGAGATGCTGCTTTTATTTATAACGGTAATAACTTACAATCGGCCCCCGGGATCTCAGGGGCTTTTTTCACGGGAGACTCACCAGCAGAACCAGTAGAAGCCTTGTTTATAATTTAACCATGGTTGAAGTGAACATTTACAACAGTATTTGCGTCATTAAATATGCTAACTCCAACTTCACTGAATTTTTTAAGAAAAGAATAACAGATAACCCTGAGAATTATGCCGTTCAAACTAAACAGATATCATAGGAATTATTTGTATTGGATTTATCCATTAATCTTTATTGGACTAACAATCTATGCAATTAAAGAGGATCAACTGGATCAAGAATCTGCATCACGGACTAATTCAACTGTTAATGTTGATTCTACATTAATCATGAGCGTACAAACCAGATTTGTTGATAGTCTGGGGATAACAGATTACAGGGACAGCACCCAGGTATTTCATGCTCTGAACAAATGATGGTTAAAATCAACCACAGGCGCCTGAACATCATTAAATTATAAGGTGTTTATTCCTTTATAAGCCATGAAGCAGAATTATTTATTGACACAAAAATGCCCTTGTTGAAAAACAGGGGTTATTTTTTTAAATAGAATTGATTTTGGTTATAGCAACATGTAACTTAGAGGCCGGTTAAACCAATTTAGAAATATGAGATCATGAAAAGCAACCGCAGAAATTTTATTAAGAATAGCATTTCACTTACTGCAGGATTATCAATTGCAGGATCAGGTGCCGCTGCCGAATCAGGTAAAAAATCAGGCAAAATAACAGCACCGAAGTTTATCAAATGGCCTGTTGTTGAAGGTCCGGATACACCCAAATTATGTGTAGGGGGAGGGATTAATGCAGATGAGAAGCAGATGCAACTTATTAAACAGATGGGAATAGATTATATTTTGATGGGTGGACCGCGAATTCCGTGGAAAGTTGAAGATCTTCGTACAATAATGGTCAAATATAAAACCAATGGCCTGACTGTTATAAATATGATGATTGGAGGACACAACAATGCGATCTATGGGAGAGAGGGGCGTGATGAGGAAATTTCCATGGTGAAGGAATCAATTGTTGCAGCGGGCGCCGCCGGTCTACCTGTTATTGAGTATAACTGGTACGTTGACAGGCTCATGGAGGGCTACTATGAAAAGAAAGGGCGCGGGGGATCCGGAATTACAGCCTATGATTATTCACCTGTAAAGGATTTGCCTGCAAAGCCTCAAATAGGCACCTATACAGCTGAGCAGATCTGGGATAATATCGCATACTTCCTTAAAGAAGTTATCCCTGTTGCAGAGAAGGCCGGAGTACGACTGGCTCTCCACCCGAATGACCCTCCTGCATCAGTCAGCCACAACTCTCCACAAATTATGGCTACTTACGAAGGCTGGAAACGCTTACTGGATATTGTAAAGAGTCCTGCTAACGGTATGACCTATGATCCGGGCGTCTGCCGTGAAATGGGGCTGGATCCTGTAGAAGTGCTTCATTATATAGGTTCGCGCGACCAGATTAATCATGCCCATTACCGGAATGTAACCACCCAGGAACCCTATAACAAATACGAAGAGGTTTTCTTTGATGTGGGCGAAGTCAATATGTTTGCAGTTATGCAGGAGTTCTTTAAGGTTGGATACACTAGAGGCATCTATCCTGAGCATCCACGCTTTTTTACAATTGATACAGAATACCCGGGTTATGTTGCAGGCAGAGGATATCCGGGAGGAGGGGCAAATACGGGACAGGTCTTTAATGTTGCATATGCCAGGGCAATGATGCAGGCAGTCCAATCGTTATAGTTATTAGTAAACAATAAAAGATTAACTTATCATAAAAAAAAATCACATGAATGCCATAAACCGCCGGAGCTTTCTGAAAACTTCTGTTATTGGAGGGGTAGCCGCCTCTTTCCTTAATCCCTTGAGTACTATCTCGTCCTTTGGAAAGGAGGAACAAATATCCTCAAGTGTCGCTATTACTTCAGGTGATAACAGAGCTGACCTTGCATTCAGGGCTCTTCAACCTTACTCAAAGCAAATCAAACAGGCTATCGGCAATCGCCGCGTGGTTCTGAAGCCAAATAACGTCTCTACCGAAATACCCCTGTGCGCAACTCATGTTGATACTCTTGAAGGTATACTTGAATTTCTTAGATCGATCAGGAAACTTGACAATGCAATTATTGCGGAATCAGCTGCCAACGGACCAACATTCGATGGATTCAGTAATTATGGATATTTTACTTTGGCAAACAAATATCCTGTGAAATTTGTCGACCTTGACAAGGAAGGGTATGAAGTACTTTATGTATTCGATGAAAAAGATTTCAGACCGCATCCTGTAAGGTTTTCGAGTGTTATTTTAAGTCCGGATTCCTATGTAGTATCAGTGGCCAGGATGAAAACTCATAATTTGGCAATAGTCACTCTTTCCCTGAAAAATATTATACTGGGCGCTCCGGTAAAAGACCCTGGTTTTGCATTTGGACCGAATCGCAAAGAAGGCACAAAGAGTGATAAATCAACTATTCACGGAGGCGGATTCAGAGGGATAAATTACAATCTGTATGATCTGGCATCCCGTCTTCATCCCCACCTTGCCGTCATTGACGGATTCGAAGGAATGGAAGGAAACGGTCCAAGCAACGGAACTCCGGTTGACCACAGGGTATGTGTTGCCAGTACCGACTGGCTAGCAGCTGATCGTGTCGCTGTTGAGCTGATGGGTGTTGATTTTGCCATGATCGGTTATTATAACTATTGTGCACAAGCCGGATTAGGGACATCTGATTTGGGCAAAATTGAAATTGTTGGCGAAAGCATTAGTAACCATATTAAGCATTATAAGCTTCATGATAATATTGAAAAGCAGCTGATCTGGATGAAGCCGACAGTCTGACCGGAATTAATTTCATAAAATTTCCATTTCCCTGATTTATTCGTCTTAAAGTTTACTGCTGGCTTTGAGTAACAGAGTTTAAACTTTGGTAAACAAATATTTAATTCAGATGTTATTGTACTGACTGAATTGTTTCATTAGGCAAAAGCATCCTTCTTGTTTATTATAGAATAGTTAATGCGGTTAACAATAGATAATTACACAATTAAAAACAAAAAACCATGGCAAACATACCTGATGTACTAAAGATCCAGAACAATGGATACAAATTGTTAATGGAAAATGAAAAAGTCCGTGTTATGGAAATCCGGCTGGAACCGGGACAAAAATCGCCTATGCACAACCATCCGGATAACCATGTTGTATATGTAAACAGCGATGCAAGATTCAAATTAAGCTTTCCGGATGGGAAAAGTTCTGAATTTGAACTCAAAGCAGGGCAGACCCTGTGGTTAGAGGCAGGTCCCCATGAAACAGAAAATGTTGGTAACACGAGAGGCCATAATATTGTAATAGAGCTAAAAAAATAAACAAAAGTATCAAGTTAACCAGGATCTGGCAGGAGCTGAAGAGACGGAGAGTCTTTAGCGTAGTTACAACCTACGCTGCAACTGCTTATATCATAATTGAAGTAACCAACAATCTTTCTATACCATTACATCTGCCTGATTGGTTTGCATCATTAGAATTTATAATTCTCCTTATAGGATTGCCTATCGTAGTTTTTCTGTCATGGATATTTGATTTTACAGCGAAAGGGATAAAGAAGACTGAACCTTTCGAAGAATCAGAGAACGAGAATATTCCACCAAAACGTATTGAAAGAATTTTAAAACCAAGCTATATCCTGAATGCTGTCCTGGTAATAGCCGTTATTATTCTAGCTTATCCGAAAATATTCAAGGGTGACAAACTAAATAGACTGAGATCATCAGATGAACGAATTTCGGTTGCGGTAATGCCGTTTCTGAATTTGACCAATGATACAACATGGAATATCTGGCAGGAAGGAATCCAGTTTAACCTGATTTCTTCACTATCCGGTTCTTCAGAATTGAAAGTCAAACAAACAGAATTGACAAATAGCTTGCTTCAGAGTAAAGGGTACACTAATTTCTCCCTGCTTACCCCATCAGTTGGCAAAGACATTTCAAAGGACCTCGATGCAAATGTTTTTATTTATGGCACAGTAAATAAGAATGGAGAAAAAATCAGGATAGGTACTCAACTGATTGATTCAAAAACAGAAGAGGTATTAAAATCCTTTCACCTTGATGGACGTGCCGATAATGTCCTGAATATTACTGATTCTCTTTCATTCCTTTTGCGGAGCTATTTAGTAATTTCAAGGTTAAAGAAAGAGATTGATGTTCAGTTTCAAAATGGTCTCTCAAATTCAATTGAAGCATCAAAGAATTTTATCCTTGGTTACAAAGCATTTAATAAGTATGATAACTTGTCAGCAATAAAGTCATTTACACAAGCAATAAAAATTGATTCGAATTTTATTCTTGCATATTTCTGGCTCTCCATGTCGTATGCAAATCAGGGTATGTTCAATCAGGCGGAGAAATGGGCTTTAGAGATGAATAAAAATAAGGATAAACTATCCTTTGAATTCAAGATCTGGGCTAATTTACTTTCTGCAAAATATGTCGAGAAATCCAAGACCGAAGAATTGAAATTTGCGAAACAGCTTCTTGAGACAGATGAAGGGATTCCCTCCACTCATTGGGCAGTAGGACTTCCCTATTATGAAATGCACCAATACAATAATGCCATTCCTGAATTTGAAAAAACGCTTGATATCTATCATGGCTGGAATACAAAACCCATGAATGCATATTATTATGAAGTGCTTGTTGATTCATATCACGAAACTGCCAGATATCAAAAGGAAAAAGAGCTTTTAAGTAAGGCTAAGGAAGATTTCCCTAATGATCCGGGATTGATCCGGAGACAGATCATTCTTTCATTTAACGATGGAGATACAACAACGGCAAACATAAATATTCAGAGGTACGTCTCCATTCTTGAAGAAAATTCTATATCAGAAACTGAGATAAATTTAAGACTGGCTCAGATTTATTGGGTGGCTGGCTACATAGAAAAAGCAGAAGAAAATTTCAGACAGGCTCTCAATAAGCAACCTGAAAATCCTCTTGTCATGAATAATCTGGCATATTTTCTTATAGAATCAGGCAGAAACCTGACAGAAGGGCTCAGGCTTGCGGCCAAAGCCTTAAAATCGGATCCCGGGTGTTATGAATGTCTGGACACTGAAGGCTGGGGATTATATGAAACGGGAAAATTCAAGGAAGCTTTGGAGTATCTTCAGAAAGCCTGGGATTTAAAACCTGTTTATAACCATAGAATATTTCTTCATCTCGGGGCAGCAAAAAAAGCTGTTGCCGGTTTAAAGAATTATTGAGTCTCTTTTAAAAACATGGAACATTCAGCTTTTCCTGTTCTGCCCGATTTCGGCTCCCTGTCTTATAAGCTGGTCACGAAGCATTTCGACGTCAATCTCCTTCGGGGATCTTCGTGATTTCACACACAGGGCAGCAGCTGTACCAGCTGCCTCACCCAAACACATTGTTGGTGCCATGGCTCTCCATGATTCATAGGATTGTTGATCGGATGAAATACATCTGCCTGCTACAAGCAAACCTTCAACATTCTGAGGTAATAAACAACGATATGGAATCTCATAGCCCTCGTGCTCAAGATAGCGCCTATATCCATAGTAGCTGATTATCGGGCATGCCGACATGGAAATTGAATCATCAAATTTTCTGCCTTTAATAGCATCATCAGCGGTGGTTTTGTACATACCGTTAATAAAGCGAGTTTGCCTGATTCCCAACATCGGGGCAGTTTCAATAATTGATGCATTGTCTAAAATTGGCGATAATCGTTCCTGCTCTTTCTTGAAATGTTCAAAAACTGTTAACCTTGTTTCTATTTCACTTCTGGTCAGATTATCGGCATCTGTAACATCCAGATCAGAACCGGGACCCCAGTAAAGGACGGAGTTTCTGGTTTTGGGACCGCTGATTTTATCAATATTCATAAAATCAAGTCCTCCGACTCTGTACATAAGACAATTAGCCAGATGCTTGTCTTTCTGAACATCAGCCTGCCAGTATGGAACACCAGCTCTGCAAGCGACCTCAGCATTTCCACTTGCGTCTATAATTACCTTTCCGAAAATAGCTTGTCTGCCGGAGATGCTTTCAATTATAATTCCTTCTACATTTTCTCCATCCATAATTGTATCCGCAAAAATCGTATGGAACAGGATTTTAACACCCTCATCGTATAACATTTTAGTAAGCAGATACTTCGTTTTTTCACTGTCAATCGCATAACTGTAGGACAGTTTGCCTTTTTCTGTAGCATATTCCTCCTGAGCATAAGAGGATTTTCCAAGGCCATTTATTTCTTTCAGCCGGAGAATTACCTCTTCGGCGATACCCTTGCTTGTTTGTAAACCATCCGGCTTTACCTGGTTCCGATAACCATTAATATTTGTCATCAGCGAAGCAGTTGCTGTTCCTCCGAAAAAAGGAAATCTTTCTATAATGATTGTATTTGCGCCATTTCTCACGCTGGAGAGGGCAGCGGCAAAGCCTGCAGGTCCTCCTCCCACCACTATTACATCATAATTACCATAAACCTTCAACTCTTTTTCGGGTTCCCTGTAGACATTTGCTTTTCCTGTTGAAAATTTCCTGATATTCTGCGCTACTGCATTCCTGCTGAAAAAAGAAAATGCACCAATGGTCAATGAATTATTCAGGAATCTTCTTCTATTAATTTTTGCATATTTCACCATATTTATCGTTATTAAAGGATTTTGTATCTAAATAATTCTGTCCAATCAAAATTATAATTTTTTCATGGTTACGGATTATCATTGTGATTCCATTAAAATACCTTAAAATAAATTCCCAGGAAGTCTCCATCCAGACTATCAGTCCTTGTTTTCTCCGCTTGCTTTTACCTTCCACCACAGGAAATAGTTTATTCTAAACTAAACAAAAATATTTTTAGCTGATTGGATTATTGACAAGCTACAAATGATCAAACCAGGTATTTGGGGATATGAGTACCTCTGCCATGGAAATGTAAACGTCACATGCCGGAAAGGCAAGGCGTCGTAAAGGAATTTTTTGATTATCTTTACTTTCCACGGGACGTTAGCTCAGTCGGTTTAGAGCGCTTGCTTCACATGTAAGAGGTCACTGGTTCGATTCCAGTACGTCCCACAGTAATAGAATGAGGGTTTACGACGTTACAAATCCTCTTTATTTTTATCCATTCCGTGTATTTTCCAATTTTTACTGGACTTTTCACCGTATTTTATGTGAAAAGTTAACCTTCTCAACGGTCAAATCGGGAAAAAAGCAAACCCAAAACTAAAAGATAATACTAAACCAGCGCCATGGTGAAGATCGTTGTTTAAAACTACTCGGGAAATGTTAACTAGTCCGGCTATCCTTTAATGGTATTAAATAATATTAATATGAAATTTGATAATGGCTGGCGCTTCGAACTGTCGAACTTCTTGTCATGTGTTTCATCTGTTTCATTTTGGGGCGCTAGCTTGTTTATAAATGGAAAGCCCCCAGACACGTTTTCCAGGGGTCAAGTAATGCCTGTTTCCCCTTACAGGATTACTCCAACTTAGGTTAGATTAACTAGAATCTAGGGTCTAATTCAAGAGCATCGTATTACTTATAAGGTAATCCGTTTATATAAGATACTTGGTTCCTTATTATTATAGCATAACCCATGCAAAATGAATTGCCTATTTTTTGAATACCTTTTTGCATCATGATCAGTCAATCGGCAATAAAATCCACGTATGTCATTAAGATAATTTAACAGGTCATCTGTGTTTTCAGGAGTTACAAATACTTTATATGTAATCCCTTCTTCCTTAAATGTTGAAGATTCTTTTGCTTTTAATCGAATTGCATCTCTATATGTCATGAAATAATAGATTCAATCAAAGTCACAAATTCCCTGAGACAAGGATTAATACAATAAAATCCTGGTTCCTGGTTTTCCAGAGACTTAACGTGCTATGTGAAAAAGAGTTCCCCTATGCGGAATTATGCAACACGAATTTACACGGTTCCCCAATGCAAAACAAATTTATTTTAAAGCCGATAATAGAGTCCCGCGTTGAGCTATAAATCTATCCCATGCCTATGTCGTGAATCATTTTGAAACCCCTGAATGGATAGAATGTCCTATCTGTATTTCATCCGGGCAGCCCAGGGTAGACGACTTTTTGTAACCTCGCAAAATAAGTATGCTTATTTGTGCGGGGTGGGGTAAATTTTTTGGGCTTCCTTTTAAAATTGCCACCCCGGCGATCAATAGTGTGACCTCATTCTTATGTGTGTGTTTCGTAAAACATTCGCATTTGCGTGAACTTTCAGCGGAATGGAACACTTTCATGCCTGTGTGAACTATTAATCATTGACATATTTGTGGTGCCGTCTACACAATTTAACATTTGATACATTGTCACGCCGGCAACGCTTGACCCTGACGGAATAATCATGGCGTGATTCTTTGGAGCACTCTTATTTGGAATTGGTCTTATCCTTTGGCTTTCCAGAAATGCTGACTGGAACATACTTAAAGTTGTCACACTCTCCCTTTTTATTGCCGACACAATTGGCTTCATTGTAGCACTGGTTGCTCAATTGGCTGGCGTTATGAACTCATTGGGTTGGATTATTGTGGCTATTTGGCTGCTCTTAGCACTGGGTTTAGGGTACTTTCGTTTCCTAAAACCGGCTAATACCTAAACAATATCTAAAATATAGTCGTACTGTTTTAGCTTCTGAATTCCCAGCAGATGGAATTGCTTTGTCATGAAATATTACTTTGTACATTTTATGTGAATTCTGGCGTCAAAAGCGGGAAATGCTCCAGGGGTAAGTATTATCCTTTTAAATATTGCAGAATAAAAAAAAGCCCCAGGCCTGATTTCCGAGGGCTTTCAAATTAAGAATACTCTTACCTAATAATTACAATCCTCATAAGTCTTATTAAACTCAGCGGTTGTTTCACCATTGGCATTTATATGCACAACTGTAACACCACGCATCGTATATTTTTCTCCCCCCTTGGTCATTAGCTTGAATGTTGCACAGACATTACAACCTTCCGTAGGCAAAGTGCCAAACGGTATGGAATTGGGCTCAAGATCATAATCAAAACCTGGATTATTATAATTAGGGTCATTCCAGAAACCCCAAGATACACCAAGATTATCATGAGCTCCAGTATCTATATATATAAGCCTTTCACCTGTTTCATCAATATAAAGTTCCGCAGCATGAACATTTGCGTGCGTCCAGTCAACGAAACCGGTTTTCTTATTTACATGATAAGTCAGATGGTAAGTAATGAACCCTGAAATTGCCCTGTTCAGACACCAGGCAACTCCATGAGTAACTGTTGCAGTCGGATAGACCTGAACGGTTTGTCCATTAACC
>Ga0153915_10001702_pt1 | contig 20246 bp, 15 predicted proteins | sample Opewatmetagenome_2_FD_107003 | JGI IMG/M metagenome (GOLD analysis project Ga0153915, IMG submission 107003) | Freshwater wetland microbial communities from Ohio, USA - Open water 3 Core 3 Depth 3 metaG | ecosystem: Environmental > Aquatic > Freshwater > Wetlands | place: USA: Ohio, Lake Erie...
ACGGACGGGATGATTTTGGCGTCATATATTTTACTTCAGCTCGCGAAGATGCTATGGGCAGCAAAACACACGGAGCAACCGGACAATGTTTTACTGATATCTTCGAAAGCCGCCGTGATAAAAAGGGAAAATGGAGTACACCGGTTCCTGTTGAAGGGCTGGACAGTGATTCTGAGGACGGAACGCCCTGCATATCAGCCGATTATAAAGAAATGTATTTTACCAGGTGCGAGGCAGGCAAACGCGAAAAAAAAGGCTGTGTGATTATGAATTCTAAATTGACCGGGGATAAGTGGAGCGAGCCGAAAAACATTGGAATCCTCCCGGATTCCCTTGTCGCTGCTCATCCGGCGTTGTCGGCAGACGGACTAACCTTGTATTTTGTTTCAGACATGGCCGGAGGTTACGGCTCAAAGGATATTTATGTGGTTACAAGATCGGGTGAAGGTGATCCATGGTCAAAACCCCGCAATCTCGGTCCTGATATTAATTCCAGCGGGGATGAAATTTTCCCTTATGTCAGGCAGGACGGCACGCTTTATTTTGCTTCAGACGGACATATTGGTATGGGTGGCCTTGATATTTTTAAAGCGAATGCCCAACCTGATGGTTCATGGATCGTTACTAATATGAAATATCCGATAAACAGTTTTGCCGATGATTTTGGGATCACATTTGAAGACGGAAATGAACGCGGAATATTCAGCTCCACGCGAAAAGGGAAAGGAAATGATGACCTTTATTCATTTGAGCTTCCTCCAATGAGATTCAACGTTACCGGACTTGTTAAGGATGAAAAGTCTGGTGCCCCGATTACAGGATCGGTGGTTCAGCTTATTGCCAGCGACGGTTCGAACCTTCAGGCAGAAACCGGTACAAGCGGTGACTTTAAATTTGCCCTGAAACAGGATGTTGACTATATCTTTCTTGCGTCCAAAAGGGGCTATCTCAACGGCAAGGAAAGAGAAACTACCAAAGGTCAGGAAAAAAGCCGTGATTATATGGTCACTATCCTTCTGACTGCAATTGACAAACCGATTGAACTCCCGAATATATTCTATGATTTTGGCAAATGGGATCTCAGGCCTGAATCGATGGTTGCACTCGACAAGCTTGTTGAAACTCTTAATGATAATCCCAATGTTACGATTGAGCTGATGTCACATACTGACTCCCGTGACACTGAGGAATATAACCTCGACCTTTCTCAGAAGAGAGCACAATCAGTCGTGAAGTATCTGATTGAAAAAGGAATTGCCCCTGAAAGACTTTCAGCAAAAGGTTATGGAGAATCAACTCCGAAAGTAGTTGACGCTTCAATTCATTCGCAAAACCTGTTCCTGAAGGAGGGCGCAACTCTTAACGACGAGTATGTAAATTCCCTGGCAAGTGATGAACAGAAGGAAATTGCATATCAGATAAACAGGAGGACAGAATTCAAGGTGCTGAGAACCGACTATGAAGCTCCGAAAAAGTAAACCTTATCTTGAAGCTCTGTGTTCTTCAGTAGTAAATAGTTGTTAAATCATTCTTATAACGCAGTTAATTAATGAGAACCAGATTAATAATAAGTGCTTTTCTGATTTCTTTATTATTCCCTTTTTACCTGTTCAGCGCTTCTTCCAAACCAATCCGTGTACTCGTCATTACAGGTGGCCATGATTACAAGAAGGCCCAATTCAACCAGATGTTTGAGAGCCTTGCTCCTCAAATCTCGTACACGATAGCCGAATTCCCTGCAGCTTTCGAAATGTTCCGACCGGAGAACCGGGATAAATATGATGTTCTTGTGTTTTATCACATGTGGCAGGAGATTAATGATGAACAGGCAAGAATATTTGCAGAGTGCATCCGGGAAGGAAAACCAGTTGTAGCTCTTCATCATAGCATATGCGCTTTCGATAATTGGACTGAATACTGGAATATAATTGGCGGAAAATACTTTCACAAACCCACAACTTTTAAAGGAAAAGATTATCCTGCATGTTCATACATTCATGATCTGAAATTCAATGTAAAGGTTACCGATCCTGGAAATCCAATTACAAAGGGAGTTAAGGACTTCGTGGTTTTTGACGAAACATACAAGGGGTATTACGTTGAAGAAGGTGTCACACCCTTGCTTACTACTGACGAACCAAGCAGTACTCCTGTAATCGGTTGGGCAAAGAAATATGGCAAAGCTAAAATTGTAGTACTCCAGAGCGGACATGATGTACCGACTTTCGAGAATCCGAATTTCCGGAAGCTGCTTAAACAAGCTATCCAGTGGGTTTATAACAAGTAAACCTCTGTGCCTTCTCTATGATCCTCTGTGTAAGTTCTTTTTTATTACACAGAGATCCACAGAGGTTTCACAAAGTTCCACCGAGGTTTAACTTTTGTATATTAGTGACAATTTCCGACCTTACATGTCCACCGAATCGAAATACAGTAAACGTGGCGTCTCTTCATCAAAGGAAGATGTCCATGAGGCTATAAAAAACATCGATAAAGGGCTGTATCCCAAAGCATTCTGCAAAATTATTCCTGACCTTCTCGGAGGAGATGAAAAGTACTGCAATATCATGCATGCAGATGGAGCTGGTTCAAAATCATCCCTGGCATATATTTATTGGAAAGAAACAGGTGACATGTCGGTATGGAAAGGAATAGCCCGGGATTCAGTAGTCATGAATACTGACGATCTTTTGTGTGCCGGGGTAATTGATAATATTTTACTGTCGTCAACAATCGGAAGGAATAAGAACCTGATCCCTGGCGAAGTCATCTCCGCAATTATTAATGGTACCGAAGAAGTCCTTGAAGAGATGCGTTCCCTCGGGATTGGAATCTGGTCGACCGGAGGCGAAACTGCCGATCTTGGTGATCTTGTCAGAACTATTGTTGTAGATTCAACAGTAGTCGCCCGCATGAGAAGATCAGATGTGATTTCCAACAATTATATAAAGTCAGGAGACATTATTATCGGACTGTCATCATATGGGCAAACTACTTATGAAAGGGAGTATAACAGCGGCATAGGCAGCAACGGCCTCACATCTGCCCGCCATGATGTTTTCGGGCCATACCTTGCTTTAAAATATCCGGAAAGTTTTGATTCCTCACTCCCCTATGACCTCTTCTATACAGGCAAATTAAGGTTGACCGACCCCATCGCTGTTAATGACGCTGTCATTGATGCAGGTAAGCTTGTTCTCTCTCCAACACGCACCTATACCCCTGTCGTGAAACAGATCCTTGAGATCATGCGTCCCGCGATCCATGGAATGATACACTGTTCAGGCGGAGGGCAGACAAAAATATTACGCTTTACAGATGATCTTCATATTATAAAAAACAATCTTTTTCCTCTTCCGCCTCTTTTCAGAATCATCCATGAACAGTCCGGCACCAGCTGGAAAGAGATGTACCAGGTATTCAATATGGGGCACAGGTTTGAGATCTACACAGAAGAAAAATTTGCAGAAGACATCATAAATATTGCTGGCTCATTCAACCTTGAGGCTAAAGTTGTTGGACACTGTGAAGCTTCTGATGAAAAGAAGCTGACAATAGTATCTGAAAATGGGATATTTGAATACTAAACCTTCGCTTAACCCACTCCCACCCCTCCAAGAAGGGGAGCTTGTTTGACGTACCTTGCCTTTCGCCTGTAATACATATCATACCCCTCACCCTTAGTCCGTTGTGCTGTTAAGCCTTTTTTATTACCTTTGCATCCGGAAATTTTCAGCGTATGGCAAACAACATGATACTTGAGAAGCTTGAAGGTGTAAAAACCAGATTTCTTGAAGTGGGTGACCTTCTCACTCAGCCGGATGTACTATCAGATATGGACAGATATATAAAGCTTAATAAGGAATACAAGGATCTTCAGCCCATAATTGAGGCTTACGAAAAATATAAGCTTGCATTGTCAAATATAGCAAGCACAAAGGAATTATTATCCACTGAGAAGGATGAGGAAATGAGAGAAATGGCAAAAGCTGAACTGGAAATGCTTAGTTCAACAATTCCGGAAATGGAGGAAGAGATCAAGCTGCTTCTTATTCCTGCCGATACCGAGGATAATAAAAATGCTGTAATGGAAATAAGAGCCGGAACCGGAGGTGATGAGGCAAGTATTTTTGCCGGAGATCTTTTCAGGATGTATACTAAATTCTTTGAACAGAAAGGATGGAAAGCCGAAGTAAACAGTTATTCTCCAGGGACTGCAGGAGGCTATAAAGAAATCGTCCTGAGCGTTTCAGGTGAGGGAGTGTATGGGATTTTGAAATACGAATCAGGTGTGCATCGTGTCCAGAGAGTCCCGCAGACCGAAACGCAGGGAAGGATTCATACATCAGCAGCTTCAGTGGTTGTTCTGCCCGAGGCAGATGAATTTGATGTAGAGATCAAAAATGAAGATATCCGGAAAGATACTTATTGTTCTTCCGGTCCAGGAGGCCAGTCGGTTAATACGACTTACTCAGCTATCCGTCTTACTCATATTCCGACCGGCATCGTAGTGACATGTCAGGATGAAAAATCACAGCTTAAAAACTACGACAAGGCATTGGTTGAGTTAAGGACAAGGCTTTATAATCTTGAGTACCAAAAGTATCTCGATGAGGTTTCGCACAAGAGGAAAACGATGGTCTCGACCGGGGACAGATCGGCAAAGATCCGTACATATAACTATCCTCAGGGAAGAATGACCGATCACAGGATCAATTTTACGCTTTACAACCTTCCCTCGGTACTTGACGGTAACATTCAGGAGATTATTGATAAGCTGCAAATGGCCGAAAATGCCGAACGACTGAAAGAAAGCACCGTTTAAAAATATAGACATGAATCAGGAACAGTTATTCAGGAATATAGTGGCAAAGCGGTCATTCCTTTGCGTCGGTCTCGATACGGAAATTGAAAAAATCCCTGTTTTTCTTCTTAATTCCAAAGATCCTGTTTTTGAATTCAACAAACGCATAATTGATGCCACAGCCAGCTACGCCGTAGCTTATAAGCCCAATATCGCCTTTTATGAATGTTATGGTATAAATGGATGGATTTCACTTAAGCTGACACTGGATTATATTAAGGAAAAACACCCGGACGTATTTGTAATCGCCGATGCAAAAAGAGGGGACATCGGGAACACCTCAAAAATGTATGCAAAATCCTTCTTCGAAAACTTGTCGTTCGATGCTGTTACCGTTGCCCCTTATATGGGCGAGGATTCCGTCACTCCATTTCTTTCCTACAGGGATAAATGGGTTATTCTCCTTGCGCTGACTTCCAATATAGGTGCTGATAATTTCCAGTATCATAACCAGGATGGCGTCAGGCTATTTGAAAAAGTACTGACCGTATCGCAGAAATGGGGAACGACTGACAACCTGATGTATGTTGTCGGTGCAACCCGTGCAGAAATGCTGAAGGAAATCAGGGAGATTGTGCCCGGACATTTCCTCCTGGTTCCCGGTGTGGGAGCCCAGGGCGGGAGCCTTAAAGAAGTTGCGAGTTACGGAATGACAGATAAATGCGGATTGCTGGTCAATTCCTCAAGAGGGATCATTTTTGCGGACAATACCGAAAAATTCGATAAGGTAGCAGGGGAAAAGGCTAAAGAAATCCAATCTGAAATGGAGCAATACCTTTCCGAACGTAAACTTATCTGATTTAAGAAATACTTTAGTACTTTTTTCCCTCTGTGTAACCTCTGTGATACCTCTGTGTAACCGATGCCCCCAACCCCCTAAAGGGGGCTAAACTTAAGTCTCCTTTCGGGGATTTAGGGGCGTTTCACAGAGATTCACGGAGATGAAAAAAATATAAAAAGATGCTTCAAATGAGCACCTTTTTTGTATATTTAGATTCTCGCTAACATTTTCAAACTCGTGCTCTCATGAAAGAAGAATTTCTCCATTACCTTTGGAAATACAGCCTTTATGATGCTGATAGTCTGTTTGACGATGAAGGAAACAGGATAACAGTAATCCATCCCGGAGATTATAACTGTGATTCAGGACCGGATTTTTTCAATGCAAGGATCCTCATAGCCGGAACTGAATGGGCCGGTAATGTGGAAATACATTACAGATCCTCCCATTTTAATAGTCACGGGCACGACAAGGATCATGCTTTTGATAATGTCATTTTACATATTGTTGCTGAAAACGACAAAAAGGTATTCAATTCCAGGGGAGAGGAATTGCTGACAGTTGAAATTAAATATGATTCCGTTTACTACGAAAAATATTCTGATCTTGTTAACAATCCTTATATAATTGCCTGTCAGAATGAAATCCAGAGTCTTGATAATTTCCATATAAAGCACTGGTTTCATTCCCTGTTGGTTGAGAGATTACAGATAAAATCAACTGCCATTTTGAAAATCTATTCAGAGACAGGAAATGACTGGGATGAGACATTTTACAGGATACTTTCCCGATATTTCGGCTTCAGGATCAATGCAGAACCATTTGAAATGCTTGCTGCAGCTTTGCCTTTCAGAATAATCCGGAAGCATGCTGACAACCGGTTTCAGATTGAAGCTTTGCTTTTCGGAACCGCAGGCTTGCTTGATGAAGGATTATTTAAAGACGCTGTTTCAGATAGTTATTATAAAGATCTGATAAAAGAGTACAAGATACTCTCGGCAAAATATTCACTTCAGCCTATTCACGGATGGATCTGGAAGTTCTGTCGCCTAAGACCGGTAAATTTCCCTACAATAAGGATCTCCCAGTTATCAGTGATGCTCTCAACAGCGGGAGGATTATTTTCCAAAACACTGGATTGCGCTGATATTAAGCAACTAAAAAGGTTGTTTGAAGTTAGTGCTTCATCCTACTGGGATGATCACTATGTTTTTGGAAAGAAGAGCAAAATAATCTCAAAAAGAGCTGGTCTTCAGGCTGCTGATATCTTCCTTATCAACGCTGTTATTCCTTTAATGTTTGTTTATGGACGTTTCAGGGACAATCATGTTCAGTGTGAAAAAGCCCTGATGTTCCTGGAAGAAATCCGTCCTGAAACAAATTCGGTAATTGCTGATTGGAAATCGGCTGGCATTGAAGCGGATTCTGCTTTCCAGACTCAGGCCCTTATCCAGCTTACCGAAGAGTATTGCAGGAAGAGGAGATGTCTGGAATGCCGGATTGGGTGCAAAATTATAAGTGTAGGGAAGACACTTATTAATGAAAACGAACTTTTGCTCTAACCCTGAAAACCAAACTTGATAACTCTGTTAATTTGTTGATAAGTTGTGGAAGTGTTGCAAAAATGGACGCAACTTTTTGAGGTAACTTTACGTCTTTATATTAGGTTGGCAATAAATTTATTTGTCCGGCGTTACAAAATATAGTGGTTAAAAAAGCTTTTTAGAAAATTAAAAAATCTGGCTGAAAATCAATGATGATATGATTGATTGAAGCGTATGGAATAAAATATTAGTTGATCCTTGTAAAAAAATAGTCAATTGTTTGATAATTTACATAAAAAAGCCTTATTTTTGCGTTCCAAAATTGGAGACTCAATTTATTTATGGATTAACAACATATTAATTAAAGACATGTATTTGACCACGGAGAAGAAACAAGAACTTTTCAAATCGTTTGGAACATCGGAAATTGATACCGGAACAGCAGAAGGGCAGATCGCATTATTTTCATACAGGATATCTCATCTTACTGAACATCTCAAAAAGAATAAAAAAGACTTCAGTACCCAGAGAGCTCTTATCAAGCTTGTAGGAAGAAGAAGGAGACTTCTGGACTATCTGAAAATCAAAGATATCGAGCGGTACCGCGAGATTGTCAAAGCTTTGAAATTACGTAAATAGAAAAAAAGGCAATTCTGAATTGCCTTTTTTCTTATTAATCTTATGTAATTTCGCCAATTAAAAAATAATCATATAATGTTTAATATTAAGGAGAAAAATATTGATCTCGGAGACGGGAGAATAATTACGCTTGAAACAGGCAAATTAGCCAGGCAGGCTGATGGATCAGTTCTGCTGAAAATGGGGAAAACAATGCTGCTTGCAACGGTAGTCGCAGCAAAAGAAGCAAAAGAGGATACTGATTTTATGCCTCTTTCGGTTGAGTACAAAGAAAAATACGCATCATCCGGCCGTATTCCTGGCGGCTTTCTGAAAAGGGAATCACGACCTTCAGATTATGAAATACTGATCTCGAGGCTGGTCGACAGGGCATTGAGGCCTTTGTTCCCGGAAGATTTTCACGCTGAAACATTTGTAACAATAAATCTTATTTCAGCTGATATTGATATTATCCCGGACGCTCTTGCAGGACTTGCCGCTTCAGCTGCCATTTCTCTTTCCGATATTCCCTTTAAGGGGCCGATGTCGGAAGTCAGGGTAGCAAGGATTAACAATTCCTTTTTAGTAAATCCGACTGCAACCCAGCTCAAGGATGCCGATATTGATCTTATTGTAGGTGCAACATACGAAAACATACTTATGGTCGAAGGAGAAATGAAGGAGGTTTCAGAAGCTGAAATGATTGAAGCTCTGAAAGTTGCACATGAGGCAATTAAGATCCAGTGCAAAGCTCAGTCAGAATTTGCAGCAGAAGTCGGGACAACAATGAAGCGGGAGTACAGTCATGAGGTGAATGATGAAGACCTGAAAAAGAAAATCTGGGATGAAACATATCAGAAATGCTATCAGGCAGCAAAAAACCTGACTCCTGACAAACGGAAGAGAGAAGAGGCATTCGAGGCTGTAGTCACCGATTTTCTCTCGCAGTATACTGAGGAAGATGGAGTTGATGAAACACTTGTAAAAAGATATTACCATGAAGTACATAAAGAGGCAGCCCGCCGGCTTGTTCTTGATGAAAATGTACGGCTCGACGGGAGAAAACCTGAACAGATCAGGCCGATAATCTGTGAAATTGATCCTCTGCCTGCAACTCATGGTTCAGCCCTGTTTACGAGAGGAGAAACACAATCACTGACAACAGTTACTCTGGGAACAAAGCTTGATGAAAAGATTATCGATGATGTATTGAACCAGGGAACGGAAAAATTTACCCTTCATTATAACTTCCCTCCATTTTCAACGGGAGAAGCTAAAGCACCAAGAGGAGTTAGCCGCAGGGAAATCGGACATGGTAACCTTGCCCACAGGGCCCTGAAAAACATGATGCCACCTGATGAAGAAAATCCTTATGCCATAAGAGTTGTTTCAGATATACTGGAATCAAATGGTTCGTCATCAATGGCAACAGTTTGTGCAAGTACATTGGCCCTTATGGATGCAGGAATCAAGATACGTAAACCGGTTTCAGGCATTGCAATGGGACTTATAACCGATAAAGAATCCGGCAGATATGCGGTTCTGTCTGATATCCTGGGCGATGAGGATCATCTTGGAGATATGGATTTCAAGGTCACCGGTACACGAGATGGTATTACAGCAACCCAGATGGATATAAAAGTTGAAGGATTATCGTTTGAAATCCTCATCAAAGCGCTTAATCAGGCCAGGGAAGGAAGATTCCATATACTTGATATAATACAAAATACCATTGCAGAGCCGCGTACTGAGCTCAAACCACATGCTCCGAGGATCGAGATGCTGACCATACCGAAGGAAATGATCGGTGCATTGATCGGACCTGGTGGAAAAGTCATTCAGGAGATACAGCGCGAAACCGGAACCACAATAATAGTGGAAGAGATTGACGGACATGGAGATGTCAATATTTTCGGAGAGAACAAGGAAGCTATTACTGCTGCTCTGGAATGGGTAAAGAAAATTGTTACTGTTCCTGAAGTGGGCCAGGTTTACAAGGGAAAAGTTAAAACCATTGTCCAGTTTGGTGCTTTTGTTGAGATTTTACCAAACAAGGACGGGCTGCTTCACATATCTGAAATCGACTGGAAGAAGATTAAAACAGTTGATGAGGTATTGAAGGAAGGCGACGAGGTTGAAGTAAAACTCATTGATATTGATCCGAAAACGGGTAAACTGAAACTCTCGAGAAAGGTTCTTCTTCCGAGGCCGCCAAGGCAGGAGGGAGAACACGGGAAGCATGATGATCAGAAAAAATAGCTGTGTAGCAGGGGCGTTGCATACAACGCCCTTTCTTTTATATTGCAGTTCCAATCCAATTCCTAAATTTGATAGAATATCACCAGCTGATGGATTTCAAATACAATTACCTGGTAATTGAAGGGAATATCGGAGCCGGTAAAACAACCCTTGCAACCCGTATAGCAGAGCAGTTCAATGCCAGGCTGATTCTTGAGCAATTTGCAGATAATCCGTTCCTTCCCAAATTCTACAGGGACCCTGAAAAATATTCATTTCCCCTTGAGCTTTCCTTCCTTGCAAGCCGTTATAAACAACTTAATGAGGAATTGAAATATCAGGACCTGTTTAAAACCTTTACGGTTGCCGATTATTATTTTATGAAATCGCTTGTATTTGCCTCGTCCACACTTAATGGCGATGAGTACAATCTTTACAGGCAGATCTTTTATATAATATACAGCTCATTGCCCAAACCGGATATTTATGTTTACCTGCATATAAATACTGAACGTCTTCTGGAAAATATAAAAAAACGGGGTCGCGAATACGAACTGACAATAACTGAAGATTACCTTCAGAAAATACAGGATAGTTATTTTACCTTTTTTAAACAGAATTCCGAAAACAGATACCTTATAATAGACATTAATAATTTAGACTTCGTTATTAATACAGATCATTATGACAAAATTATCAACACTATTTTTTCGACCAACTATGCTAAGGGTCTGAATATGGTGATTTTATGAACATTTTAATTTTTTTTCTGATATTGTTACTATTTTTTATAATTTTGCAATTAATTCAGAAGGTCAGAATTCTATTAACAGTTGAACAATAACCAAGATCACAAACACAAATAAAAATTAGACTATGAAAAAAATCAGAAGCTTTTTTATCCTTATCCTTGCAGCTTTCTTTCTGGCAAGTTGCAGTGGTCTGAATAAGATGAAAAAAGAAGCCGGCGATATCAAGTATGAAGTTACCCCTAAAGTACTTGAAGCACACGGCGGCATGGTAAATGTTACCATCAAGGGCACATTCCCGGAGAAGTATTTCAACAAAAAAGCTACTCTCGAGGTTACTCCCGTTCTGACATATACAGGCGGAGAGACAGCCTTTGATAAAGTACAGGTTCTTCAGGGCGAAAAAGTACAGGCTAACAATAAAGTGATTACCTACACCGGTGGTGATTTCACTTATACCAGTGCAATTCCCTACAAGGATGCTATGAAAATGTCTGAACTTGTTCTGAGAACAAAAGCCAGCATTAAAACTAAAAGTCTTGATTTTGATCCTATGAAGCTTGCTGACGGTGTTATAGCAACATCAACGCTTGTTGAAATACATGCCAGACCAATCTATATGAAGGATAATTATGTCAGGATTATTCCCGAAACAAAGATGGCCGCTATCTATTACGCTATAAACCAGGCTAATATCCGCCCATCAGAATTAAAAGCCGAGGATCTTAAAATGCTGAAGGATTATATTGCCAAGGTGACTACTGATCCTAATCGTCAGTTGAAAGGTGCTGTTGTAAGTTCTTATGCTTCACCGGACGGAACAATGGCTTTAAATACAAAGCTTTCAGAAAAAAGAGGTACAACTGCTGATAAGTTCATTAAAAATGAATTTAAGAAAATCGAAGCTGCCCAGGCTGAAGGTTTCTTTAACGAGATGACAACTCCTGAAGACTGGGAAGGGTTTAAAACTGCAGTCGAGAATTCGACTATCCAGGACAAGGATCTTATCCTCCGTGTTCTCTCAATGTATTCCGATCCTGATGTTCGCGAGAAAGAAATTAAAAATATGTCCGCAGCATTTGAAGCGCTTAAGACAGACGTTCTCCCAAAGCTGAGAAGGTCAAAAATGATGGTTAATGTTGACAGCATCGGACGTACTGATGACCAGATCCTTGCTCAGATGAAATCTAATCCCAAGGTCCTGGGTATAGAGGAAATGCTTCGTGCGGGTTCACTCACAACTGACGCTAATGAGAAGCTTGCATTTTATCAGGCTGCGGCAGAAAGTTTCCCGAAATGCATCCGTGCTCACAACAATGTCGGATGTGCCTTTCTTGCATTAAGCAAACCTGATGATGCACTTGCTGCTTTCGATAAGGCAAAGGCAATTGAAAATAACGATGTCGTTAAGAACAATACAGGTTTTGCATACCTGGTTAAAGGAGATCTGGCCAAAGCAGAAGAACTGTTTAACTCGATGACTGCTGCTACAACCGAATCAAAATGGGGACTTGGAGTTATTGCAATAACAAAGGGTGAATATGACAAAGCAGTTAACTACTTTGGTAACGAACCATGCTTCAACCTTGCTCTTGCTCAGGCTCTTAAAGGTGATAATAACAAAGCCAAAGCAACTCTTGACAGTATGAAAGAAATGTGCAAGTGCGGCAAGCCTTCGTATCTGAAAGCAATTATCGGTGCTCGTCTTGATGACAAAACATACATGCTTAATGGTCTGAAAGAAGCTATTGGTTTCAAGGCTGACTGGAAAGCTTATGCAAAAACAGATCTTGAATTCGCAAAATTCTTTGCTGATGATGCTTTTAAAGCTTTAGTACAGTAAATAAATAGACTAAACATTAAAAAGGCTGTCTTGACGGGCAGCCTTTTTTGTTTTACCGAGGGTGAGATAAAAATATTAAGGATTGAGTTTTCTGTTCAGCTCCCATAAAACAATCCCCGCACTAACTGCTATATTGAACGAATGTTTAATCCCTAACTGAGGGATATCAACGCATATGTCACACAGATCAATTACTTCCTGACTTACTCCATTAACTTCATGGCCAAATACCAGTGCATATTCCTGATCTTTTTCTAAAACTACGTTCTGGAGATTAATTGATCCCTCAGTTTGCTCAATGCCTATAACTCTGCAACCTTCTGCTTTAAGCTCCATTATTGCATCGGTCGTAGACTTATAATAACTCCATTCCACCGATTCGGTAGCTCCAAGTGCTGTCTTTTGGATTTCCCTGTGGGGAGGCCTGGCAGTTATGCCGCAAAGAAAGATCTTTTTTGTCAGAAACGCATCCGCAGTTCTGAATACAGACCCGACATTGTAATGACTTCTTACGGTGTCGAGTACAATAACAAATGGTGATTTTACCGAGTTCCTGTACTGATCTACACTCTTTCTTCCAAGTTCCCGGTTAAGAAGCTTCCGCATCCTTTTTTGTACGAAAATAGCCAAAATATCCTTTTATTTTTCTAAATTTCCCACAGTGGAAACCATGATTCAGAAATTGCTCGTTATTTAAAATTCACAGAATGAATATTCACGAATTTCAGGGGAAATCACTCCTCAGGGCATATGGCGTTGAAATACAGGAGGGATTTGTCGCAGAAACGGCAGATCAGGCAATAATGATTGCAAAACAGCTGCAGGAAAAATTTGGCACTCAATATTTTGTGGTTAAAGCTCAGATACATGCAGGTGGAAGGGGAAAGGGAGGCGGGGTTAAACTTGCTAAATCGGTCGAAGAAGCCGGAAAGATTGCCGGACAGATGCTTGGGATGACTCTTGTTACACATCAGACAGGTCCCGGAGGAAGGAAGGTAAACAAGGTACTCATAGCGCAGGATGTTTATTACAAGGGGATAACTGAACCTGATGAATATTATATCAGCATCCTGTTAAACAGGAAAATCGGGAAATATGTAATTATGTATTCTCCGGAAGGTGGCATGGATATTGAACAGGTAGCCGAAAAATCACCGGAAAAAATATTCACCGAGGAGATTTCTCCCCTTACAGGTCTCCTTTCTTTCCAGGCCAGGAATATAGCTTTCACCCTGGGTGTCAGGGGGAATGCATTGAAGAACATGCAGAAATTCCTGAAAGGGATATATGATACATTCACAAGTTGTGATGCCCAGCTTCTTGAAATCAATCCGGTTCTTAAAACAAGTGATGAAAAGATTCTGGCGGTCGATTGCAAGATTGTCCTTGATGATAATGCTCTTTTCAGACATCCCGATCTTGCAGGAATGAGGGATTTTGAAGAGGAGGATCCTGTTGAGGTTGAAGCCGGGAAATATAATCTTAATTATGTAAAGCTTGACGGTAACGTAGGTTGTATGGTCAATGGTGCAGGGCTTGCAATGGCAACTATGGACATAATCAAGCTTTCGGGTGGATCACCTGCAAATTTCCTCGATGTCGGGGGAGGAGCAAATGCAAATACAGTTGAGGCAGGCTTCAGGATCATTCTTAAAGATCCTTCAGTAAAAGCCATTCTGATAAATATTTTCGGAGGTATTGTAAGATGCGACAGGGTGGCTCACGGAGTCGTAGAAGCATACAAATCTATCGGTGAGATCAATGTCCCCGTGATTGTCAGATTGCAGGGAACCAATGCGTCGGAAGCAAAAGATATTATTGACAACTCCGGATTGTCTGTTCTTTCCGCAATTTCACTGGGTGAAGCAGCAGAAAAAGTAGGGCAGGTACTTAAGGCAGGATAGATTTCTTAAAGAGCCGAAGCCTGAGAAGTCTATTTTCTGTGCGAACTATCGCAATAAGGTTTATTGCCCGAATTACCGCATCTGCAGAGGTATACCTCCTCCCGTTTCTCCTGAATATCTTTTTTCAGATCTTTTAAAAGGATCTTTCCTTTGATTTTCAGAGGGCCGCCGTCAATGATCTCAACTATTGCAGTTGGGTCATTATTGTCATTTCTTTCCATGCTATTTGTCTTCAAAACCTATTTTCCGGTGTGCTCCGTCGCAGAACGGCATATGGGCGCTGGCACCGCAACGGCATAATGAAATAATGCCATCCTTTATTTCTTTTTTATTTCCGCTGTAAACAAAGGTGAAATTTCCTTTCAGGACTATCGGGCCATCGGTCATTATCTTTACAGAGACTGGATTTTGCATATCATCCGGCTCTTTCGATTCCATAAGTTCCGGCCTTTTGAAGATGATGTGATTTGTCTGATCAGCACTTATATCTTTATTTTTCTCCATATCATTCCATTTCCAGGTAAGCGCTTCCGTCGGGCACATATTCACAACTTCAATAATTCTGTCTGTCATAGCTCCGTTCATATCAACCCACGGTCTCCTTCCCGGATCGAACACCTCAATAAGCTCCCGGTAGCAGTAGGAAGCATGTACACAGGCACTGGGCTTCCAGTAAACTGTGATATCATTGTTCCGGTACTTTCTCCCTCCCGCAAATTGATTGTCTTCTCTTTCCATTTATTCGTTAAATTTGTTCGCAATTTAGTATTTTTTGTGCAATAATTTGTGAATTTAGGGACAACAAGTAAGGGCTAATAATTATATTTGCATGATAGTCACAGATTGAAAGTTAAATAGAATCTTGAGTCAAAATAGCAGTATTATAGAAGGGGATTGTATTCGTATTGGAGCCAGCCGCAACCAATGGATTTTTTATTTATTCTCTTTTGCGGTACTGATTCTGCTTTTTCCGGTTAAATCATTGGGCTCTGGATTTAATAATAGTATTTTACAATCAGCAGCTTCTTCTGCTGTGATGTCAAAATCACTCATCAATTTTATTATTACAATGCTCGGAGCATTGGTTGTCATATGCATTCTGATAATTATTTTTTCTTCGAAGCTGAGGAAAGCCAACCGTGAGTTAAGAAGGAGGAATAAGAAGATTGAAGACATGAATTCTGAATTGCAGAGAACGAATAAAGACCTCGCATTTCAGAAAGAAGCAATTACACGAGAATTCTCCCACACTGAAATGTTCTACAGGATGCTCGTCCAATCGGCCGACGACGGCATCTCCTTTTATGACCGTGACTGGAAGCTTAAATACGCAAATGCAGCTTTCTATTCAATGGTCGGCCTTGATAAGGAACAGTATGAGGCATTGGCTGCCAATGAACTTGTACATCCTGAGGACCTTGATTATATGAAGAACAGGACTAATGCACTTAATTCAAAGGGATTTTACGAAACAGAGCTCAGGCTGAGGCATAAGGATGGCCATTATGTTAATCTGTCTACAAGGTCTGTGACTGTAAAAAATGAAAAAGGAGAGCCTATCGGAGCTCTCACCATCTCAAGGGATATAACAGCCCTGAAAAAAGTGCATGAAGACCTGGTCAAGGCAAATATTGAGGCAGAGGCAAGCAACAGGCTTAAATCAAGTTTCCTTGCAAACATCTCGCATGAGATCAGAACTCCCCTTAACAGCGTAGTAGGTTTTGCAAATCTTCTTCTCGCTAACGATATCTCAAATGATGCAAAGGAAGAATATATTGAACATATTAATCATAACAGCGAAAAACTGCTGCAGATAATCGGTGATATAATAGACCTTTCACGGCTCGAAAGTTCCCAGATAGAAATTACATATGAAGAAGCATCTGTCAACAGTATTATAAATGAGATTGTTGAAGAAGCGCGTAAAATTGTTAAACGAAATGAAAAGTCGATTATCATAAATGTCATGAACCTGCTTGAAGATAACAGCGACCTGATCTTTACCGACAGGATCTGGCTGAAAAGAGTTCTGAACCATTTGATGGATAACGCAGTGAAATTTACGCTCGAAGGCTCAATAAGGCTGTCATATGCAAAAGAAGAAGAAAACCTTGTCTTCAGAGTGAAAGATACAGGGATTGGAATTAACAAGGAAAATCTGGATCATATATTTGAAGAATTCCGGCAGGAAATAGATGGACATCACCGTCCGTTTGAAGGATTGGGAGTAGGTCTTACTTTAGCAAAAGAAGTTATCGAAAGGATGGGGGGTAAAATCTTTGTACAGTCAGAAAAGGGAGTTGGTTCTGAATTCAGCTTTTCAATCCCATACCGGCCAGCGGGAGGAAGTGCAAGGATCAGGTCACAGATTATCAGCAGTGAACCAAAGTCCACTGTTGTAAACTGGAAAAACAGGAAATGCCTCCTTGTAGATGATAATAAGGATATCCTGCTTTATCTCAACAGGGTCCTGCTCGATACTGGCATTAAAATCTTAACAGCCCGTTCAGGGATTGAGGCAATTGAAAAGATTAAAAACACTCCTGATATCGATGTTATCCTTCTGGATATGCAAATGCCTGAAATGAACGGCATTGAAGCTACAAAGGAAATAAGGAAAATCCGAAAGGACATACCAATCATTGCACAGACAGCTTTCATCTTTGAGGATGATAAAGATATTATTCTCGAAGCAGGATGCGATGCCTGCCTCATCAAACCGATCAGGAAAGACCATCTCCTGACAGTTATGTCAAGCTTCCTGAATTCCAACTAGTTTCTTATCTTTCATACAGCTAAGCCGGATGACGTATAATCATTTTGCGGATATTATTCTGCCTTTCGCAGTAAAGGGGATATTCACTTACAGAATACCTGAGGAACTGTCTGAAAGTATAGTACCGGGGATCAGGGTATTAGTGCAATTTGGAAGTAAGAAACTCTATTCGGGAATTGTTTGCAAAATACATGGTGATTCACCATCAGGCATCAAACTCAGATCAATCATAAGTGCTCTTGATAGCAGCCCGGTGACAAATGAAATTCAGTTGAAATTCTGGTCATGGATTTCGGAATATTACATGTGCAGCATTGGGGAAGTGATGAAGGCTGCCTTACCATCAGATCTTTGTCTTGAAGGTGTTGCTTCGGTTCCGGTAGTCGAAAAATATAAGCCAAAAGAGGAAACCTTCATAAAACTAGCGGCTGGTTTTTCTGAAAGTGAGTTAAATACGATTCTGGATAAACTGGCCAGGGCTCCTGCCCAGGCAAAAATCCTTACTGAATATTTGAGGTTAAGCGATTATGCCGGAGTAAAGGAGAGCAAGCCTGTCAGGAAATCTATCCTCATGAAACAAAGCGGATCTTCACCGGGAATTATTGATGCACTAATCAGAAAAAAAATATTTTTGCCATTTTCTCTGGAAACCAGAAGGCTGACAGACACAGAATCTCCGGCAGAACCTTTAAAAGAACTAAGCACAATTCAAATTACGGCTTTGAATGAAATCTCGGACCTCTTTAAAGAAAAGGACGTTGTTTTACTTCATGGTGTAACTTCGAGCGGCAAAACAGAAATCTATATTCATCTTATTGAAGAACAGCTAAAAAAGCAAAAACAAGTTCTTTACCTTTTACCGGAAATTGCCGTAACAGCCCAGATCATCCAGCGTCTGCGCAGGCATTTTGGTCAGATTACCGGAATTTTTCATTCCAGATTCAACGACGCTGAAAAAGTTGAAATATGGAACCGTGTTTCTGAGGAGGACACAGAAAAGAGATACAGTCTGATAATCGGCGTAAGATCAGCGATATTCCTGCCATTCAGAAACCTTGGACTGATCATAATTGATGAAGAGCAGGATGGATCTTATAAACAACATGATCCTGCACCAAGATATAACGCTCGCGATTCCGCAATAGTTCTTGCCGGAATGCATAAGGCAAATACTATTCTCGGATCAGCATCTCCATCAATTGAAAGCTACAATAATGCAGTTATACAGAAATACGGATTGGCTGAGCTGAATGAGAGATACGGCCAGGTAAGATTACCTGAAATCATCGTGGCAAATCTAAGGGAAGCTTACAGGAAGAAACTTATGGTCTCGCATTTCACTCCCGAGCTTCTTGAGGCCATGGATGAAGCTCTTGGAAAGAATGAACAGATAATCCTTTTCCAGAACAGGAGAGGTTTCTCTCCGTATATCGAATGTCCGGAATGCGGCTGGATACCCAAATGCGTTCAATGTGCCGTTAACCTGACGTATCATAAGGGAATAAGCAGGATGGTTTGCCATTATTGTGGATACTCAACAGGAATCCCTGCGCAATGCCCCAATTGTCATTCTACAGGACTGATTACGAGAGGATTCGGGACAGAGAAAGTTGAGGATGAGATAAAGATCGTTTTTCCTGCAGCAAGAGTGGCCCGGATGGACCAGGATACAACTAAAGGGAAAAACTCTTTTGAAAAACTGATCAGAGCTTTTGAAGAAAGGCAGTCAGATATTCTGATAGGTACACAAATGATTTCAAAAGGCCTTGATTTTGAAAACCTTACAGTAGTAGGGGTGCTGAATGCTGATAACCTTCTTAATTTTCCCGATTTCAGGGCGCATGAGAGGAGTTTTCAGTTGATGGAACAGGTGAGCGGCAGGGCAGGGCGAAGGCAAAAACCCGGGAAAGTCATCATACAGACCTTCGATCCCGGTAACAGGATAATCAGGCTTGTCCTCCACCACGATTTTAAAAATATGTTCAGGATTCAGGCAGAGGAAAGAAAAGCTTTCAATTATCCCCCTTTTTGCAGGATGATAAAAATAACTATAAAACACAAAGATCGGTCTCTTCTCAACATCTGGGCCGACATACTTGGCCGCGACCTGAAATCAGTTTTTGGTGGAAGGGTACTTGGTCCTGAATTCCCGTTGATCTCCCAGATTCAGTTATGGTACATCAAAACGATCCTAATAAAGCTTGAAAGGGAAAAACCAGTTGTCCCGGCCAAACATACAATCATGGAGGCAATTGAGAGGGTTGAAAAAGAAAAAGGAGCTTCATCGCTGAAGATTGCAGTGGATGTGGATCCGTACTAGAAATGTATTATGTATAATGTATTAAAGGCGAGGTATTTCATTGATGAAGCTTTATTGATATGGGACCCTCCTGGGAGGAGATAGGGGTGGGTTCTTTTTTAATTGTCACGTCCAATTCCGGTTATCGATCGCCCTGCCATTTGTTCCTGCCTAAAAAGTTTCTAATTTTGATTAACCAAATAATCAAATAATGAAGATTGAAGTTTCAAATGGCGAAATAATCGACAAGCTTACCATTGTGCAGATAAAGATTGAACGGATCGGGGATCAGGAAAAGCTTGAGAATCTAAGAAAAGAACATGATATACTTATCGAGGCTTGTTCTTCAATAATGAGCCAGGATGAACCTTTATACAAATCACTTTATAAGATTAACAGCGAGTTGTGGGATATTGAGGACCGTATACGGGATTTTGAGAGAAGAAAGGATTTCGGACAGGATTTTATTGCAACCGCCCGGGAAGTTTATCTGAAGAATGACAGGAGATCAGAGATCAAAAGGCAGATAAATATCAAAACCTCATCAGGACTCATCGAGGAAAAGTCGTACGAAAAATACTGAGATGCGTATCCTGATTATCCGGACTTCTGCTATGGGAGATGTTGCTC
>Ga0153915_10001703_pt1 | contig 20231 bp, 13 predicted proteins | sample Opewatmetagenome_2_FD_107003 | JGI IMG/M metagenome (GOLD analysis project Ga0153915, IMG submission 107003) | Freshwater wetland microbial communities from Ohio, USA - Open water 3 Core 3 Depth 3 metaG | ecosystem: Environmental > Aquatic > Freshwater > Wetlands | place: USA: Ohio, Lake Erie...
CGTACATGGGCGAGAACGCGTTTATCGCGTTCGGGCTGGCGGCAATGGGTATCGGTTGGGAGCAACGGCTCGGCACGGTGTTCGTCAGTGGTCTCGGGTTCCTGGTCATCACGGTGCTCCGGGTCCGGTCGTGGCTTGCGAACTCTATCTCGCCCAGCATGAAACACAGTTTTGCCGTCGGCATCGGGTTGTTCCTGGCGTTTATCGGGTTGTATGAGACGGGTATTGTGACAAGTTTCGTGGCGGGAATGCCGGTCGATGCCGTCGCACACGGGGCGAAGGTGCTGTCGGCCCCGGATGTGCCGGTGAAAATTGGCAACCTGCGCGACCCGCAGGTGTTGCTGGCGATATTCGGATTTCTGTTCATCTGCGCGTTGTTGTACCGGCGCATACGTGGTGCGTTGTTGATTGGCATCGCGGTGACCGCTGTGTTGGGACTGGCCTTCGGGTTCGCGCATGCGCCGAAAGGTATCATGGCCATGCCGTTTTTCGGCGACTACAGCCTCGCGCCTATTGCTGGGAAACTCGATGTCGCCGGTGTGTTGCGGCTGAGTTTTCTGCCGATCCTGCTAACGTTGTTCCTGATGAGTTTCCTCGACACGCTCGGTACGCTGGTCGGCGTCGGCGCGGCGGGCGGTATGCTCGATGAGAAGGGCAACTTTCCCGACATAGAAAAGCCGATGTTGGTGGACGCGTTGACGTGCATGTTCAGCGGGCTGGTCGGCACTTCAACGAGCGGAGCGTATATCGAATCGGCCACGGGCATTCGCGAAGGTGCGCGGACGGGGCTGGCGGCGGTGGTGACGGCGGGATTGTTTGCAGTATCGCTCTTTTTTATTCCGTTGGTAGAGCCGTTGCAGCAATTGCGGTACGCCTACGGTCCCGCGCTGGTCGCGGTCGGCGTATTAATGATCGGCTCGATCCGGAAGATTGATTTTGAGGACATGACGGAGCTGGTACCGGCGTTTGTGACAATCGTGATGATGTTGTTCACTTACAACATCGCCAACGGTCTTACGGCGGGTCTGCTAGTGTATCCCATAATGAAGCTGGCCGCAGGACGGTACAAGGAGTTGAACGCCGGCGCGGTGGTGCTGGCGTTACTGTGCCTAGTGTACTACGTATTCGGTTTGCCGCATTAACCCCGCTCATAGCGGGGTTGATCCCGCTTTCGAAGCGGGACTGGGTCGGCGGCACTGGCGGCTTGCTTCCGGGGCGGCACGCGGTATATTGGAAACGTGGTTCACACCGATTTCGGGGGGCGAAACGGATTCGACTCTGTGAAGTGGGCGTGAGCGGCATGCCGAGGTTGTCAGGAGGCCTCGTTAAACACCTGGCAAACACATAACTGCGAACGAAGAGCTCGCACTCGCGGCTTAATTGACCGCGACGTTCCGCCCGTGACACCTGCTAGCGGGGTCGGAACGATGACAGCAGGCTGGCTCGTTGATGTTGTCTTCAGGTCATCGGGCGAGACATTAACTGGAGGCTGGCGCGTCGGATAGCCTGCCCATTGGCAGTCCGCCGGGCGAGACTTAAAGATGGGATAAGCATGTAGTCGCTCCCGTTGACAGCGCAGAGGACGTGGGTTCAATTCCCACCGCCTCCACCATCCTTCGCTCGGCACACATCAGCGTGCTGAGCGAAGGATGGTGCCCTGCGTAGCCTTGGCGAAGCGGGGCGAGTGCGTGTTGCGACGCGCCGAGCTAGGGGTGGCAAGCCATCAGACAAGCATGAAATACGTCTATCTCCTCAAAAGTCTTTCACACCCAGACAAGCGATACGTCGGCAGCACCGCCGGCCTCCAAGCCCGTCTTGCCCAGCACAACGACGGCCGGGTGCCGCACACCTCCAAGTATATGCCGTGGGAAATACATGTCGCCTTGCGTTTCCGCGATGACAAACGCGCTGAAGACTTTGAGCGCTACCTCAAGAGCGGCTCTGGTCATGCGTTTGCCAAGCGCCACCTTTGGTGAATGTGCGAGTTTTTCCGCATCGTCCTATTCTCCGCTAACCCTTGTTGTTGGTGTGTGGGTTACTCCAGCTACGACCACTTTCGCCTCAACGAGAACCTGCAGGCAGTGTCCCGCAGTGCATTGACTTGCCGCGGTTTTCCAGTGTCATGCGCGCCACCCGTCCATGAAAACGGCATTCCTTTTTCGCAATTTCGTCGCCCTCGACGTGGTGGCTACATCTTCCGTGGCCCGAATGGCGGTGGTGCCCAGTTGCGATCGAGTGAGAATTGGTTATGTTTCTGGGCTTGATTGTGCTGAGCGGTGTGCTAATTTGACGGAAGTCGTGGGGCTAGCGTCAGGCTAAACTATAAACCAAAAAGAAGAATATATGAAACCTATCACCATCGGTTTGATTATCGGCGATCGTGGATTTTTCCCCGCGGAACTTTGCGAGGAAGGGCGCGTGGTCATTTTGGATGTATTGGCGAAAGCCGGCATTGATGTCATCGCACTCAATCCGAAAGCCACCAAGTATGGCAGCATCGAAAGCCTCAGCGACGCGAAGAAATGTGCGGCGCTGTTTGAGAAACACCGCGGCAGCATTGACGGCGTGCTGGTGACACTGCCAAACTTTGGGGACGAGCGCGCCGTGGCCAACGCGTTGCGTTGGTCGGGTCTGCGCGTGCCCGTGCTGGTTCACGCCTTCGCCGATGAGACCAACAAGATGCGGATGGGCGACCGCCGCGACAGTTTCTGCGGCAAGATGTCGGTCTGTAATAGTCTCCGCCAATATGGCATCCCGTTCACGTTGACGCGTCTGCATACGGTGGACCCGAAGAGCGACAGCTTCAAGCGAGACCTCGCCGATTTCGTCGTAACCTGCCGGGTCGTCCGCGCGTTGCGCGGTCTGCGGGTCGGCGCGCTCGGCGCGCGGCCGGCGGCATTCAACACCGTCCGCTACAGCGAGAAACTGCTTGAGCAAAGCGGCGTCAGCATCGAGACGCTCGATATGTTTGAGTTGTTCGGTTGGGTCGGCAAGATGAAGGACACGGACAAGGCCGTGCAGGCGAAACTGCGAGAGATTCAAGCGTACGTCAGCACTGCTCACATTCCGCCGGCGGCGTTGCTGAAGATGGCAAAGTTCGGAGTCGCCGTGGACAAATGGATGCGCGACAGCAAGCTTAACGCCACGGCGATCCAGTGCTGGACGGCGATGGAAGAATTTTTCGGCGTGGTGCCATGCGCGCTAATGAGCATGTTGAGTAACTCGTTGTCCTCCAGCGCGTGCGAGGTGGATGTCACCGGCGTGATCGGCATGTATGTGATGGCACAGGCCAGCGGCCGGCCCAGCGCGCTTGTGGATTGGAACAACAACTACGGCGATGATCCCGACAAGGGCGTACTGTTCCATTGCAGCAACCTGCCAAAGGACATATTCGAGGTGAAAGGCGAAAGTAAACCGGCGATGGATTTCCAAGAGATCATCGCCGGCTCCGTCGGCAAGGAGAATACGTACGGCACGATCGTCGGGCGCGTGAAGGCCGCACCGTTCACCTACCTGCGCGTTAGCACCGATGATTCGTTGGGTATGATCCGCGCCTATATCGGCGAAGGTGAATTGACCAACGACCCGCTCAAGACGTTCGGCGGCTATGCGGTGTACCGGATCCCGAACCTGCAGAAGCTGCTTGCTTACATCTGCAACAACGGTTTCGAACATCACGTGGCAATCAACCCGACTCACATCAGCGCCGGCGTAAACGAGGCACTGACGAATTACCTGGGCTGGGATGTTTATTGCCACGAGTGAGCAAAGCGGGACAGGCATTTTGCCTATTGATCGCGCGGATCAGCGCGTGGCGTATAAATATGCCAGACCCCGTTGATCCGGTGGATTTCCGAATAAGCCCTTGGTGGAGGGCGAAGTTTAGGCGGCTGGCGCCTCTTTGACGCCGTCCGCGACCTCATGGGTGACCTTCTCGCGTATCTGCTCGTTGTAGTACTTGTCGGTGATGAAGTATTTGTACATCAAAAGCCCCATGACCAAGTGGAAGACGCCCGGAATGACTGTGAGCAGCAGCGCGATGCCGTTCAACGTAAAGGAGCTTTGCACCACGTCCGGCTTGTACTGGTAGTAGGTCAACATCCAGCCCACCATCCCGGCGGCCAGACTCATGCCCATCTTCTGGCAGAACGAAATGCCACCGTACGCCATGCCGGCCACGCGTTTGCCGCTCTTGACCTGGCCGTAGTCCACGGCCTCCGAAATGATGGACCAGAATATCGGCCCTTGCAGGTCAACGATGAAGTTGATGAGGAAGAACAGAACGAAAGCCGAGGCAATGTCGCCGGGCTTCACCGTCAGATACATGATCACACTTAACGCGAAGGTGATCAACTGCGACCAGCGGAAAAGCTGGATTTTGCAGAACTTCTTTGTGATCCACGTGGAGGCGACCATGGAGAGGATATTGCCGACGATACCTACGGTGACGAATGCGGCCAGCATCTTCGCTCCTCCTCCGAGGTAGTATTTTGCGTAGTGGAACGTTACGGATCCACGGAGCACGTAACCGATTGTGCCGATCACGCAAACCCAGGCCAGAATCATCCATTGATCGTTTTTGCTGAGCAGGACAATCTGCTGCCACACCGGCTTCCGGTCGTTCTTGTGCACAACCCGTTCGGTTGTCGTGAAGAAACAGAATATGAACAGCAGCGTGGCCATGACAGCCATCACTGCCATCGCAATCTGGTAGCCCTTCGCGAGGTGCTCCTGCCCCCATTTGTTCGCGTAGCTGGCCGCAAAAATCGGGACAAATATGTTGACCATCAACGAGGCGCCTTTGGCAAAGAACAGCCGATACCCATTTGCCGAAAGGCGCTCCTGCGGGTCGGCCGTCAACACCCCGGGCAGGGAAATGTAGGGGATTACGATGGCCGTGAACACGAGCATCATCGAGATGTACGTCGCGTAGGCCCAGATCAGTTTGCCGTTGTACGACAGATCCGGCGTAGTGAACACCAGCATGATCGAGATCCCAAACGGGACGGCGAAGACGAGGAAATACGGCCGGTAACGGCCCCAGCGCGTGCTGTGGCTGTCCGTGTACATGCCCATCAGCACATCGGCAAACGCATCAATCAGCCGGGGAAGAAGCCCCAACATCGCAATATGCTCGACTTTCAGTTTGTACACGTCGGTGTAGAAGAACGTGATGATGATCGCCAGTGCCGACCAGACGACATTTACGGCTGCGTCGCCGCCGCCGAACCCGATTTTTTCCAGGACGGAAAGTCTAGAGGTTTTCATTATTATGTTTAACAGTTGGAGGTTGCTGGGTTCTGGAATTTCGGATCATACAAGGGGAGATGGGGCGATCAAGTCCAAAAACGCGTTACTTGACCACGGCGCTATTGTACTCATCGAGAGCGCTTTCATCAATGACCGGCCAGTGTTCTTCATCCCACTTTATTTCGGCAATCTTCAGCTTCTGCAAACCGTCATCCGCTGCTTCATAAGCGTGAAAAACGAGATAATCTTTGCCGTCAAATGTATACGCGCTGTTGTGCCCCAGTCCGGGCCAACTCTTGTTGCCACCCAACAACAAAGTGCCGCCGCCCTCGGCCATGCTCTTGCCATCCTTGTCCAAATAAGGTCCTTTTACATCTTTTGACCGTCCAATCATCATTTTGTAGGTGCTGTCGCTGCCGCGGCAACACAAGCCCCAGGAGACAAATAAATAATAGTAATCGCCTTTTTTGAAAATAAATGGCCCTTCGATCTCGGCGGGACCACCTTTTCTGTCATCAACCAACACGGAACGCTCTCTTTTGGCAATGGCGTACCATTCCTGCGGTTCCGCTATTGCTTTCCAGCTTGAGTCCAGCTTGACAAGCTTTATGCCTGACCAAAACGAACCAAAGCTCATCCAGGGCGTGCCATGTCCATCCACGATAATGTTCGGATCAATCGCATTCCAGAGGTCGCGCTTGGGTACCGATTGAAGCACGATGCCATGGTCTTCCCAGTTGTAGTTGGGAGACTTGGGATCGAGAGTTTTATTGATGGTCAGACCGATGGCCGAGCTGATCGAACCCGGGGCGGACACGGCATAATAGAGATAGTATTTGCCGTCATGCCGAATGATGTCGGGCGCCCAAACGTGGCCGTTGAACCCGCTGTTCACCCGTCTCGCCCAGGACGGATCGCCCGGGAAAATCCGCCCTCCCAGCTCCCAAAGCTTCATGTCTTTGGACATGTAAAACGTGATCCCGGGCCCGCTGCTGTAGAGGTAATATGTGTCGCCATCCTTGGCCATGGCGGGGTCGTGTATGCTCACCTGTATTGACTGCACTGCAAATGGGCTTATTGCGATGATGTCTTTGGTCATCCCCTTGCCAAAGAGCGAGACTGTGTTGGTGATGGAACCGACAGCCATCGGCAGAACGGTCAGCGTCATGAGCGCACTATCCGAACCGTTGATCTGGGGGAATGAAAAAACAACGTTCGTTCCATTAGCTGAGATCGTGGGTAGGGGGCCGTAAAGATTCGTGGCACTCAGGAACTGCACCGAAGCGGGCAGGGCATCGGTCACGCGAACATTGGAAACCGAGGACGCCGACAGGTTCGTGACGTTGATCGTGTAGGTCAACGAACCGGTGATCACGTCGCGTTTGGCCGGGCTGGTGACGGAAAGAGCGAGCAGGTCTTGCGCGTTGACCCGGGTGCCCGCAATCATCAACCCGACCACAAGCAGCGCAAGTATTCGAAAGCTGGGAGAACCCTTCATGTTAAACAGGTTTGCCAATTCATTTTCTGACGCTACGCGAGTAAGAGGGAATTGACTACTCACCAGACTAATCATGACCAAATGCTAACAGCCTGACTGGCGGCGTCAAGCGGCAAGTTTTATCCCTCACTCAGCACGCTATGGCAATGCCGCAGGGTTGCAGGAAAGTCTTGCGGTCTGCGCAGGAACGCGTAGCATGAAGCTTACGGCAAAGGGTAGGGTATGGTTTTGAATATAGTGTTGGAGGGCTTTGCCTCATGAAATTGCTGTGGTGGCTAATCAAGCAATGGGGTCTGGCAGTGCTGGGCGTGGCGTTGCTGGTGTTTCTTGGCTGGCAGGCGGCAACCTTGCTCGAGCACCGTGGAGAACGTCAGCCGGCGGCGCCCGAGAAGAGCACGCAGGCCGGGCCATTCAAGCCCCAGAAAATTGCCGTTACGCCGCGAAGTCGGCGACCACTACAGGTTCTTCGGAGCATCGATCAGCCGGAGAAGGTGGAGATTTCGGTGGCGAACATTGCCAACAATCCCCTCTTTTCGGACTTCGTGGATTCATCTTCCAAAACGCCAACACATGACGTGGGACCAGTCATTCGTCTCGTCACAGGCTTTGAAGGGTCGCCTGCCGCGAAGTTGACCAAGGTTTCTGATACGTACTGGGTGATCGAGGATAAGGATCCAGTGTGGGAGAGGCCGCATTTTTTCCTGTTTCGGGTTGAGGGCGCAGCCGGCCGGAGTGTGACCTTCGAAATCCGGAATGTGCCGCTCAAATGGGCCACGATCAATCCGGTGTACTCCTACGCGGCCAGCTTGGATGATCTTGTTGCGTTCACCTCAGCGCCCGTCGATGCTTCACGGCTGCATAAGGCCCCGAACGGTCCGCAGTTGCCCAACACGAATGGACAAGGTTGGCAGTTCATCGAAGACGCGAAGCTTCTCAACGGCAGTTTCTGGTTCAGTCAGAGGTTTGACAGGGACGCCTACGTTTGCATGCGCTATCCCTATACGCCAGGCTACAATCAGCGTTATCTCGACAGCCTGACCAATAATCCTGCCGCCAAGGTCATCACGGTCGGCGCTTCCAAGGAAGGGCGTCCGCTCCGTGTAGTGAAGATTGGGGACGGGACGGAGGCCGACGAAAAGCGCAAACCGTGCGTGTTGATTTTTGCGCGGGAGCATGCCGACGAACAAGATTCGAGTTGGGCGGCTCAAGGTGCCATTGACTTCTTGATCTCGGACGCGCCGGAGGCGCGCCAGATTCGGGAAAAGTTCACGTTTCTGGTGATCCCGCTGCTTGATCCGGACGGTGCCGTAATCGGTGTCTATGAGCATATCATCGGTAGTTTTACCGCTGGGGCGGAGACACCTGAATCTACGGCCTACAGCGCGTTTTTTAAGGGTTGGGTAGACAAGGGCAATCCGCTCCAATTGGTTCTGAACCTCCACAACCTCGAAAGTCGTGAAGGGCCGCATCTGTCGCTGCTCACGGTCGAGCCGGAAAAAGAACGCCGGGGATGTAACCAGATGTTTTTTGATTCGTTTGTACAACCGTTAGCTGGAGCTGAAAAGTTTCTGGTAAAAAAACAGACGCGGTTGGGAATCTCTGGTCGTCTAGGGAATTGGCTATCTGACTCGTTCGGGACGCTCCGTACAGCGTTTGAACTGAACGTGCAAGAACCGACGCGACACCTGACGCTTTCGGACTTGCATCAGATTGGCAAGGTACTGGTATTGGCTTCATCACGGTACCTGCTTTCACAGGAAGCTGGGCCCTTGATGACGAGCATCGATAAGCTCCGTCAGGAGCGGTTGGCCCGGTGGAACAAATACGGCGATAGTGTTGTGGCAAAGAATGCCTTCGATGCGGAAACAAAGTGCAAGTGGCGAGCCGACTCAGATTCGGCCAAGTGGGAAGCGTGGCAAGCGGAACGGTTGCGGGAGTTCCATTAGCGACGTTTTGGAGTTTGCAGATAATAGGTTTTTCTATTGCGAAACGGGCTACGGCGTGGTAGGGGTAAAGGGATGCTTGTAGGTTTTAGGGGGGGGTTATGATGTGTGTTTTGAACAATCAAGCATGCATCCGTAAAAGGACGAACAATAGTGAAAGGAGAAGCAACATGAGGAACGGAAAAGTTCGATTGGCCGGTTGGTGCTGTGTGTTGGTCATGGCAAGCATAGCAACCGTGGCGCTAGCCAAAAGCCCAGCCTCAGATCAAGACCTGCAAGACGTACGCGGAATGTATAGCGGACCAAACGGTAAGAAATGCTGTGCGTACTGTGGGTCGACGTGTAGTGCTGACCTTCCAGCACCTGAAATATGCCTGTTCAGCATTTACCACCCTTGTGGCGTCAGCGGATGCACAACGAAGACATGGGGTCCCAGTGGGAATGACACTTGTCCCAGTGGGGAGGCTACTGATAACTGTAACCTGAAGAGCGACGGATGGTGTGCCAAATATAGAAATGGGACTTGCTATACGATCGGTGGGTCGTGTGGTTGCGACATATGGGATCCCGAGACACATAAGTCAGGGAGTCGTAATTATTGTGGCTGATAGTAACGGGTAGATCCGGACTCTAATCCCATTGCTGCGCAGGTAGTGAATGGGGAGGAGTGAATTCCGTGGATATCCCGGTTCTTTTTCTATCGTTGATGGCGTCATGATACGCCCAGAGCCAGAATGATGAATCGCTGCACTGGTCATCGACACTGAGGCCGGGAGCGTACAATGGTGGCGACAAAGAGTTCCTAAATATAGGAAGTACCTGCGATACTAGGACTGTCCCGCAGCATAGTGGGGAAATTCAGTATTACGGAGGGCATATGAGATACTTAATTCCGATATTCTCTCTAATTTTGTTGATCGGTTCTCAATCGAGCGGCAAGGCACAGGAACAGACTGATCCCCTGCAAATTTTGCGTGCAGGAATTCAAGAGAACGAGAAAAAGCTCCTGAACGTACAGGTAGTTGGTCGTATTTTGACGGAGCACTGGAACAAGGATGCCCAAAAGTGGGAGTATTCAGGCGAGAGCAGCGTGACAGCTTGGTACGTGGGGATTCCCGGAAGTAAGGTTCGGATCGACTATAGCAAGGAAGTTTCCCGCTGGACAGGTGGGCCGGCGCCTTTTTCAGAGGATACGTATTGTGCCGCTTACAATGGGCGCATCTCTCAGGTGCTGTTCACTAAGGTCGGCTCTCCGATGCGTCCGGTAACCGCATTACGTGGCGAGATTGACGGCAATCGTGCGAGAGGGCTCGATAAGGAGTTTGCAACCGGATGGCCGTTGTCTTTGTACGGCATCTTCGAGAATCGTGGTCAACGTGTTTCCGAGATGCTCAGCAAAGCCATACAAATGGGATCCAAATTGCGTGTGACGGAGTCCACATTAAACAATGTTAGGTGCATCCAGCTTGTCGAACATGCCGGAGTGCTCACCACTACATGGTATTTCGACCCGGCGCGGAATTATGCGATTTTGGGAAGTGAACTGTCTCAGACAAATGGATTGGTGCTGGCTAGGTGGATTGTGGACAAGCTGCTGGAACCGGTACCGGGGGTTTATTACCCGGTCAAGGTCAGTAGCTATGGGTCTACGCAAACAGGAGAGCCAGCATGGCGGGCGACGTACGAAGCTTCGTCAGTTGTCGCGAATGACCCCAACTTCAGTGATGACATTTTCACAATCAAATGGCCGGAGGGAACGGTCGTCCAAGACAAAGTCTCGGGAACCACGTTCACCGTAGGAGCAAGCGCCTCAGAGACCGAGAAGCGAATACGTGATCAGGTCAAAGAAGTCAAAACAGCGTTGACGAATCCCCCAATATCGCAGCGCGTTGCGGCCCGCACTCCCAGCGCCCCCAAAGAAGGAGCGGGTTCCGCGAGGGCCTTGCGGGTAGCGCCGGTTTATTTTTGGGGAATAGGCATCGTTGTCGTGGCGGGTGTCCTCACGCTGCTCTTGCTGTTTGTGACGAAGGGGCCGCGGAAATGAGGCGGACGGTCGTCGCAGCGCTCGCATTCATTTCCTTACCCGCAATTCTTTACGCGCAGGCGGATTCGCTTGTGCTTCAGGAATTCAGCGATCTAAAGATCGATAATTGTGGCCTGAATGCCGCTGTTTTTTTACTCGACTGGTTTGACGTTCCAATTGACCTCTCCGACTTGCAGAACGAACTGCAGGTCGGCCTCAACTGGGAACGCTCTACGTCCATGCTATCTCTGAAGGAGTCACTTGAAGCTAATGGGCTGAGAGTGAGCGCCTACAAAGAAGCGACTTTGGACGACACTCTGACCGGTTTGGACGGGAAGCACGTCTGTCTCCTGCACGTAGGCACTGGAGAAGATCCCAAGGCAGGGCATTTCTATGTGGTGCCGGCCGCGGCGAACGGCAGCGTGTTGGTCGTGGACGTGGCGAGGCATTACGAATGGGTTCAAACGGCTGAGTTCAGGAGCCAATTCGCAAAATCGTTCAGCGGCTTTTACCTGTCCGTATCACGGGAGAATCAGGCGGCTCCAAGGACTTACACATTGAACGAGCCAATGATCGAAATTGACTTGGGCGATATACCCAGTGGCCAGGGGATTCTCAAAGTCCAAATCTCTGTCGGCAATCGGAAAACGGTGCCGTTGATAGTCGAGTCGGTAAAAGGAAGCTGCGATTGTTTTAAGGGCGCCGTGTTCAAAGGGGCTACTCCCCAAAAACTTGAACCGACCGAATTGCAGGTTCTCGAACTAAGCTTCGAGCGAAGCAAGCTTGGAGTCGGTTCGGTTGTCCGCGATGTTCATCTGTATGTGAGGGATACGGAAACAAGGGACGTTGTCATCCGGGTAAAAGCCCATGTCCTGCAAACGCCGCCCGAGAAACAGATCAGTTGGCTTCCGGAACGCATTGATTTTGGACTGATTCGCGATCCCAGTCTCTTGCAGAAACCGCAGATACTGACCATCATGGTGCCTAGAGGAGTTTCGATTCAAGAAGTTAAACCCGACTCCTCGAACGTTGTGGTCAAAGCAGTGTCCACACAGGAAAGTGGAGCCGATAGTGGTCGGGACAACCGGCAAGTTTATCGTTTCGAAGTGACTCTCCCAGCAGTTCGCCCCGGTCCGTTGAGGGAAAAAATACTGGTAACAACAACCGATACGAACTATCCCAGAATTGAGATTCCACTGGTAGGCGAGGTCGTACAGCAATGACAAAGTCGAGGGCACCGTTATGAGAAAGCTTGTGTTTGGCGTTCTTGCGGTGGTGGCTTTGACTGCCTTGGCCGGTAGCTGGGCGGCTCAGTCCAAACCATCGAAACCGGTGGATCCAATTCTCCAACAGATCGAGAGCAAAGATCCGGCACAGATTCAAGAAGCGGTCACGACCGTCTGGGAGCAATTGCACGCGGAGACTTCTCACGACCGGAGAGTAGCGGTGCTGGGGCGGATCAAAAAGGGTCATTGGCTGACCGGACTGATGGCGGCCCAGCGGTATGAGGATGTCGCTGGTCTGGCGCTGGAGGGGACCTTGGCGCTGCCGTGGGATATTCCTTCGGTGGAGTACATGCAAACCTATCGGGTGCAGGCGCTGTTGAAAATGAGCAAACCGGAGGAGGCGCTGGCCGCAGCCAAGGGGTTCTTCAACGTCTGCACGATGAAAGATACCGCGAATGCCCTCGTGCTAGTCATCGAGTGCCTAAAGGCAGCGCACCCGGGGGATGAGGCAATCATCGACCGGTTGCGCGAAGAGCAGATGGCGGGAGCGGTGGTGGGGACCGACGAAGAGCGTGAAGCGAAGAGCGTGGAGCGAGGGGAGAAGGCATCGGGGGGCAGTTCTAAGCGATCCGTCTTGGCGAGCATCAAAGTGAATGGCTCCCTCTACGATAAGGCCATGCAGGAGTACACGGGAGAGGATTATGGGAGCTTGGCGGCGCTGGGCAACCTGTTGCTGCTGGCGGACAAGCCGAAGGAGGCGCGACCATTGTTCGAACGCGCTTATGCGATCGCGGCACCTAAGCACTTAGCGGCGGCCACGGAGAGCATCGCGCGGTGCATGCGGGCGGAGGACGGCACAGTTGGCCGAGCCAATGCGTGGGTACTTTCAATCCGGCCGTAGTGTGTGCGGCGGCCCATCACTTGAATCCTCTCCCCGCACGCGGGGAAAGGATGTCCGAAGGTTAAATGAGGGGAGCACGGATTTGTACGCCCAGTCGGTGACCGGTTTTATGCTCATAGAATTACCGGCGTGCCAGCCGAGCCTACTCCGCCGTAGCCCCGACATTGGATGTCGGGGCGAAGGCCGGAAGCCACGCCAAAGGGCGGGTAAACCTCGGCGTAGGCAAGCTCAATCAGGTTTTACCCTGATTGAGCTGCTGGCGTGCCAGCCGAAGCCCAGAGCGGAGCGGAGGCGTAGGCAAGCTCGATCGGGTTTTACCCTGATTGAGCTGCTGGTGGTAATGTCCATCATCGGCGTGCTGGCAGGGTTGCTTCTGCCGTCTCTGAGCACGGCCAAGAAGCGAGCGCTGAGCGTTGCGTGCGTCAACAACCTGCGGCAGATTGGCTTTGCGGTTCACATGTATTGGGGCGATAACCACGAGAATCTGGCTGCGCTCAGTGGGATCTTTCCAGACTGGAGCAGTACGACTGGTCCTCGGGCTTGGACACAGCAGCTTTTCCCTTACCTCAAGACGACAAAGGTATTCCTCGACCCGGGGCGGCCCCAGTGGATGCCGGCAATCCCCGTGCATTATTATCTGAACCTGTTGCCGGCGTATGTGTCGGCGGGATCGCCTGGAACAGGCGTTTACACGCTCGAGTCCAAGCGCGTTACCAAGAGCAGCGTGTTTATCCTGATGAGCGAGGATTTGTACTTCTGCCCGCAGCAGGAGATTGATCCAACCAACGAGACCTCCGACCGCTCCGGGTTTTCCAGCGACAGCACCGCGTACCCGCCCTACCACGTCGGGTTTGCCAATTTCCTGTTCGCCGATGGTCACATCGCCGCGTTCAATCATTTCGATCCGGGCCAAATGACCTATTGGTACACCGCTGCCGGCAACTGGCAGAAAACGCCTCCGCCACCGTGAGGGCAAATGAAGACGCAGACCGGTTCACATCGCTTAATGAGTCGTTCCTCTCCAATCAACTGGAAACGCTGGTTTGTGCTGGTCTTTTTGTCAGTCGCGTCAGGATTCATCTTGCATCAGGCGCGCAGCGCGTTGATGAACCGTCCGCCATCGTGGTTACAGACAAAAACGGTCGTTGGTCCCAGTTTGCACAAGGGTGGTGGCTGGGAATTCCCGCTGAGCCGGTTCCGCTCCCTCGTCAATGAGACTCAACAGGAAGCGCAGAGCCTGCGAGTGCCATTGGGCCAAGTTCAACTTTATGAGGTGCGCTTGCGGTGGCGTCACCCCGAAACCATCGTGTGGAACCTCGAACAATTTGCCAACAAGGGATTCGATCCGCAGAGCCGATTCCAGCACGAATTGCGGATTTCAAATCAACAACTCATCGGCTACTACACCTTGGAAGGAAAGCCGATCCCAGCAGTTGTGAGGCAGATGACCAACCTGAAGGGGCAATATCCCAATGTCGAGTTCGCTGTGACTCCGCCTGTGGCCCCGGGAGCGACGCTGCTTGTCATTCGTCTTGCGCGAGGGCCGAAGATTGTGGACTCAATGCAGAAGGGCACCTATTTTCTGCCAGTTGGCCGATTGCCGGCTACGAATACGGTGATCGCTTCGCTGGCCGTCCATCTCCCCGCAGGGGCAACCATCGTCCGGTACTCGCCGGACAGCGGCTCCAGTGCTATTATCGACGGTGTGCCGATGGTGAGTTGGATCAATTCGTCGATGCAACCGAAAGACCCGGCGCCATCGCTGAGGTTTACGCTGCCGCCATGAAGACCAACGAGTTTCGCTCAAGACTGTACGCTGCAGTGGCGCTACTGGGCGTCTTGTCACTTTCCATCGCGCTACTGAATGGGTTCTACGTGGCTTCCTACGAAGGAGTTGATGAGAACGGCTGCATGGGAACGGCCCGACGGCTAGCAGTGCACGGCGATCCGGCCAAGCGAACATCAGACCCCTATGAGTACGTCAGCGAAAACGTGGTGCAGGTGGGGGAGAACGTCTTCTACGCCAAGTATCCGATTGGCTATCCCGCGCTTTGTGCGTTGGCATACAAGCTGGCAGGCTCCGATGCGGCGTTTCTGGTCAACCCCGTTCTGGCTGTACTCGCAGTGGCCGGTATCTTCTTTCTTGGGCGGGCGATGTTCGGCAACATCGTCGGCGCGTTTGCGGCCATCTTGCTGACGGTAAACCCGTTGACCGCTTTCTACGGTTTGTCGGCCCGCACTCATACGGGGGCCCTGTGCTTTGCTGTGTGGGGAATGTTTTTTGTTTGGCGCTGGGCCGAGCGTGGCGGCTGGGCGAATGCGGCGCTTGCCGGTGCCGTGACCGCTTACGCCAGTACGGTGCGCTACACGGAGGCGTTGCTGGTGTTGCCTGTGTGCGCCATGGTCGTTTGGCGGAGTGTGGAGCAGCGGCGAAAGACGGCAGTGGATCAACGACGCACGATGTGCCGGCAAATTGTGAACGAGGTGCTGGTGATGGCGGCAGCAGCATTGGTCACGGTCACGCCCTTGCTTATCCATCACTATGTTGCCTACGGCGCGCCGTGGCGAACCGGCTATGCGCTTTGCGGGGAGGACACTGGATTCGGCTGGGCCTGGTTCAAGGCGAACTGGGAGTTGATGCTGACGCGGCTCGACACCGGGGCGCTGTTTCTGATTTTTCCGGTCGGTCTCGCGGGAATTTGTTCGCTGATCGGCCAACAACCGAAACGCGGATCGTTCCTGGCCTCGTGGGCGTTCCCATCCATCCTGCTTTACACCGCGTACTATTGGGCGCCGCAGGGAGAGGGACCGAGCTACATGAGATTCTTCCTCAGCGTCTTTCCCGCGCTGATCTTGGGCGCATTCGGCGTGCTCTGCCCGCCAGAGCGGTTGCGTCCATGGACTAGCGTCTGCGTGGGGTGTTTCGTGGGGGTGGTCGCAGTGTGGAACCTGCAAGCAGGGCAACTACTGCCGAATCTGGAGATGCAACGCGACCGCCTGCTGCGTGATAAGATCATGACCGATTTGGTCCGCCGAAATGTGCCGTCCGGCTCGGTGATCCTTGCCACCGGTTCGACGCTGAACACCGTGGAATACGCCGGAGACTACCACTTGTACTCGCAACAAGTATTCACGCGGGATTGGGTGAGACGGCGACTGAGCGTGCTTAAAGATAATGACCCCCATCCATTTCAACGCGATAAGGCACTAGCCTTGGAACGGCTTTTGGGCGACAAAACAGATGCCCAACTCGCCGGACTGCAACGGGAGGTTCTCGCGCAGCACTTGGCAGCCGAGCGTGCCGTGGCCGTGATCTGTACGAAGGCTGAGTTCGGCATATGGCGTGGACGCTTGGGCGACCAGTTTAAATGGAAACCCATCGCAGAGTGGGTGGAAGTCCAAAATGCCTCCACTGCGGGCCTGCTGCCAAAACCACAGTGCACAAGTTGGGGCTTATACTCTGTAACGCTTCGCTGATGGGATGCGTGTGCTTGTTTTTGTGTTTGTGTTTGGGGCCGCGCACTCTTAAATTGCAGCGCTTATGGCTAAGGTTAAATCGACTTGCGGCTGTTGCCGAGGCCCCAAAGACGTTGTCAGCAGCACGGATAAAAGTCCGGTTTCCATCACCGTCCTGGCCGGCAAACCCGGCGCGAAAATCAATCCCGCCATGTGGGGCATTTTCTTCGAGGACATCAATTTTGGCGCTGATGGCGGGCTTTATGCCGAACTGGTGAAGAACCGTTCGTTCGAGTTCCCCGAACCCCTGATGGGGTGGACGAAGATTAGCCCAAGTCTGGCAAAAGGCACGTTATCCATTCGGAACGACGAACCTTTCGACGCGGCCAATCCTCACTACCTGCGCATTCAATCGGAAGGCACCGCGCCGTTTGGCGTTTCCAATGAGGGATTTCGCGGCATCGGCCTGCGTGAAGGGGAAACCTACGATTTTTCCGCCCAAATCCGCGGAGTATCAGATGCACCGCTTGTGAATGTGCAATTGTACGGCGCTGACGGCACATTGTTGGACTCTGCACAGTTGAAGGGGTTCTCATCCGGCTGGGAAAAATACACCGTCACCTTGCATCCCAAGGACACAGATCCGAAAGCTCGACTGCAGGTTATCCTGCAAGGCAAGGGTGCCGTGGACCTCGACATGGTATCGCTTTTCCCGCGACACACCTGGAAGAATCGACCCGGGGGACTGCGCGCGGACATGGTGCAGATGCTCGCCGACATGAAACCCGGTTTCCTGCGTTTCCCCGGCGGCTGCATTGTCGAAGGCAGCGATCTCTCGCGTAGATATCAGTGGAAAAATACAATCGGCCCGGTCGAGAAACGCCAATTACTCATCAACCGCTGGAACTATGAATTCATTCACAGGCCAACGCCGGATTATTTCCAGTCATTCGGCCTTGGCTTTTTCGAGTTTTTCCAGTTGTGCGAAGACATTGGCGCCGAGCCGATGCCGATAATCAACTGCGGCATGGCATGCCAGTTCAACTCCGGTGAGCTGGTGCCACTCGACCAACTCGGTCCTTACATTCAGGACGCGCTCGACTTGATCGAATTCGCCAATGGCCCCGCCACCAGCACCTGGGGCAAGGTCCGGGCACAGATGGGCCACCCTGAGCCGTTTAACATGAAGATGCTTGGTGTCGGCAACGAACAATGGGGGCCCCAGTACATTGAGCGATATAAGGTCTTTGCCCCTGCCATCAAGGCCAGGTATCCGAATATGCAGCTCATCGCGGCCACGGGCTCGGATGCCACGATCTTTCCCAATGGAAAAGCGGAGGTCGAATACCTGTGGTCACAGTGGCGCAAGCTCAGGCCTGAGATCGTGGACGAGCACTTCTACCGCAGCCCGGATTGGTTCCCCGAGAACGCCGGCCTGTACGACGCCTACGACCGAAATGGCCCCAAGCTTTTCGTAGGGGAATATGCCTCCCAGAGCGTGGGCGTGGCCAGCACCAAGAACCGGAACAACTGGAAGACTGCCATGTCAGAGGCTGCGTTCATGACCGGCTTGGAGCGGAACGCAGATCTCGTGGTCATGAGTTGCTATGCGCCGCTGTTCGGCCATAAAGACGCTTGGCAGTGGACGCCAAACCTCATCTGGTGCGACAACCTTCGCGTTTACGGCACGCCGAACTATTACGTCCAGCAACTTTTCAGCCGCAATCGTGGAGATGTCGTGCTGCCGGTACAGTTGAGCAAGGTTGAAAACCTTTATGCCAGCGCCACACGCGACGAGAAGGCGGGTGAAATCATACTGAAAGTGGTGAATGCCACGGCGGAGGCGGTTCCCGTCACAGTGCAGGCGAACGGGATCGCCCGCACCGGTTCGAAAGGCACCGTGACCGTTCTCGCTGCCTCCAAGCTGACTGACGAGAACTCGCTGGATGAGCCGCGCAAAATTTCCCCGGTTAGTGAGAAAATCACCATGCCCGGTTCGGAATTTCCGCACACTTTCCCGCCGCAGTCGTTTACTGTGCTGCGATGGTCCGCTAAACCGTAAAAGGAATCGCCAGATTATGAAACACACACAATGGATCGAAAAGCTCGTCTTATTGATTGCAATAGTTGCCTGTACAAGCCTGTCGGCCCAGGCGGCTGGCACCGCCAAACTCACCGTGGACGTTGGCAAACCCGGTCACAAAGTTTCGCCGACATTGTGGGGCATTTTCTTCGAGGACATCAATTTGTCCGCCGATGGCGGAATTTATCCAGAACTTGTCCGCAACCGCTCGTTTGAGGATTCAGAATCAGCGGAGAACTGGGCGTTTATCACCCCGCGCGATGGCCAGAGCACCATGGCGATTGACACGAGCAAGCCGCTAAATCCATTCAACCGTCGCAGTTTGCGTGTAAATGTGGACGGCGGCTTCACTTTGGAAAATGCGGGTTACTGGGGCATGAACATTGTTGAGGGCGACGGCTACACGTTGAAGCTTGCCGCGCGTGGGATAAAAGGATTCGACGGGCCATTGATCGTGAAGGTTTTTAGTTCGTCCGGCAAAGAACTTGCCGGCGGCCAAATCACCGGACTCACAAATAACTGGAATTACCAGACATTGGATTTAACGGCGACCGGCTCCGACCCGAAGGCGCGACTGCAAATTTCCGCGTCCGGCAAGGGCACATTGTTCCTCGACATGGTTTCGTTGATGCCGAAAAAAACATGGAAAGACCACGGCCTGCGCGTTGACCTTGCGGAATCCATTGACGCGTTGAAGCCTTCCTTTATGCGTTTCCCCGGCGGCTGCTGGGTCGAGGGCGAAGACATGGCGCACATGAATCACTGGAAAAACACGATTGGCGATATCGACGCGCGCACGCCGCTTTATAACATCTGGCGTTACTGGGCCACGCACGGTCTCGGCTTCCACGAATACCTGCAACTGTGCGAAGACCTCGGTGCGGCGCCGCTTTACTGCATCAATGTGGGCATGTCGCACAAGGAAGTCATTCCCATGTCGCAAATGGGTCAGTGGGTCCAGGACGCGCTCGACGCCATTGAATATGCAAACGGCCCGACCAACTCGGTGTGGGGTTCCATCCGGGCGAAGAACGGACACCCCGCGCCGTTTAATTTGAAGTACATGGAGATCGGCAACGAAAACGGCGGCGCGCCTTACCAGGAACGCTGGCCTTTGTTCGTAAAAGCGATCAAGGACAAATATCCGTACATGCAACTCGTCGCCAACCACTGGCAGGGCGGTTATCCGAACGAACCGATGCCGGATATTGTGGATGAACATTACTACTCCACGCCGGAATTCTTCATGAAGAATGCGGACCGCTACGATAAATACGACCGCACCGGCCCGAAAATTTTCGTTGGCGAATACGCCGTCACGCAGAAGGCGGGCAAAGGCAATCTCCGCGCCGCCATCGGTGAAGCAGCGTTTATGACCGGTCTGGAACGCAACTCCGATATCGTCATTATGGCCAGCTATGCGCCGCTGTTCGTCAACTTGAACCACCGCAAGTGGAATCCCGACCTCATCAACTTTGACAGCTCGCGCTGGTATGGTCTGCCGGGCTATTACGTTCAGAAAATGTTCAGCGAAAACCGCGGCGACGTGACGCTGCCCGTCACCGTTGACACCGGCGCCGTGGAGGATAAACCGGCGACCGGGTGCATCGGCGTCGGCACGTGGAACACAAAAGCTGAGTTCAAGGATATCAAAGTGACCGCGCCGAACGGGAAGGTTTTGTTCACATCCGATTTCAGCAAGAACAGCGACGGCTGGAAATTCCTCGGTGACGGCGCTGAATGGAAGATTAAGGATGGCGCGCTGCAGCAGACGGCGGAGAAGGAGTTCATCCGCGCCATCACCGGTGACAAATCGTGGACCGATTACACGCTGGAGCTCAAGGCACGGAA
>Ga0153915_10001704_pt1 | contig 20223 bp, 11 predicted proteins | sample Opewatmetagenome_2_FD_107003 | JGI IMG/M metagenome (GOLD analysis project Ga0153915, IMG submission 107003) | Freshwater wetland microbial communities from Ohio, USA - Open water 3 Core 3 Depth 3 metaG | ecosystem: Environmental > Aquatic > Freshwater > Wetlands | place: USA: Ohio, Lake Erie...
GGAGGCCATCGGAAGATTATCCGGGGGCATTGCCCATGACTTCAACAATATGCTGACAACTATCATCGGAAACGCGGAGATGGCCCTCATGGATATAGAGAGAGAAGATCCGTTGAAAGAGCTCATTGAAGATATAAAGCTGGCAGGCGAAAAGGCCGCTGTCCTTACCCGTCAGCTCCTTGCCTTCTCCCGGAAGCAGATCCTTCAGACCGAGATATTTAACCTCAACGAGGTAGTATCTGAAATGGATAAGATGCTGCGGCGTCTCATCGGTGAAAATATTGAACTGGAAACGAGACTTTCTCCGGATCTCGGCATGGTAGAGACAGATCCCGGGCAAGTAGAACAGATCATCATGAACCTGGCAGTAAATGCCAGGGACGCGATGCCCGAAGGCGGAAGGCTTATCATAGAGACTTCAAGCGTGGAGCTTGATGAAGAATATGCCGGCTCCCATTTCCCTGTAATACCCGGACATTATGAAATGATATCCGTAAGCGACACCGGGTTCGGGATGTCAAAGGAGATCCAAGCACATATGTTTGAACCTTTCTTCACTACCAAAGAGAAAGGCAAGGGAACCGGACTTGGGCTTTCCATCGTCTATGGCATTGTGAAACAGAGCAACGGCTATATATGGGTATATAGTGAACCGGGAAAGGGGGCAACCTTCAAGATCTATTTGCCTCGCGTTGAGAAGACTGCACATGGTCAGAAAAAGTCGGATAACAGACCGCAGGAATCATTCAGGGGATCGGAAACGATCATGGTGGTTGAGGATGATGCGATGATCATGAAGATGATTGCGAAAGTCCTCAACAATTGCGGGTACACGGTTTTGTGCGCGGCAGACGGCAATGAGGCCCTTCGCGTTTCAGAAGGGCATAAAGGTCCGATTCACCTTGTTCTGACCGATGTTATTATGCCGGGCATGGGAGGCAGGGAACTGGCGAACCTGCTTGAAAAGACAAGACCGGACACGAAATGCCTTTATATGTCCGGCTACACCGATGATGCCATTGTTCATAACGGAATCCTTGATAAAGGGCTCTCCTTTATCCAGAAACCTTTTACATCGGACGGCTTGAGAAAGAAGGTAAGGGAAGCGCTGGGGGAGTAAAGAGTGAAAAGTTAAAAGTGAAAAGGGTAGATTGAGAATTGAAAAATTGGAGATTGAAGATTGCCATTCGACAGGCTCATGGCCACGAGTGAGTCGAGTGGAAGATCGGAGGATTAATTAAAATGGAAATATCATACCTGAAAAAAACGGATTCCAGCGAAATAAGTATATTGATACTGGATGATGAAAAACCAATCCAGCGCACGCTCGGTCTACTTTTGAAGTTCAACGGATATCCCTACATCCTCGCCTCCGACACAACCGAGGCAAGATCAATAATGAAGATGCAGGATATAGATTTAATTTTATGCGATGTGAACCTGCCGGGCGAGTCAGGCATGGATTTTATCAAATACGCATCCAAGACATATCCTGATACGGCGGTCATCATGGTGACAGGAAATGATGACTCCGAACTGGCAGAGGCCGCTATTGATATGGGAGCCTATGGCTATATCATTAAGCCTTTCAGACCGAATGAGCTGATGATCAATATCTCCAACGCCTTAAGGCGCAGGAAGCTGGAAATCAATAACCGGACACATCTGATCGACATGGAAAGCCTCATTAATGAAAGGACATCGGATCTTCAAAAGACCATGGAAAAACTTAAAAAAATTACCGATGGGATCATTCATGCCATGTCATTGACCGTTGAGACAAGGGACCCCTATACTGCGGGACATCAGCAACGGGTGGCTGATCTTGCCCGATCCATTGCCCTGGAGATGGGGCTTCCTTCAGCGCAGGCCGAGGGAATACGTATGGCCGGCTTGATCCACGACCTTGGAAAGATAGCCATCCCCGCCGAGATCCTTACCAAACCCTCGAAATTGACTGATATTGAGTTCAGTCTTATAAAGATGCACCCCAAGGCCGGTTATGATATCCTAAAGGATATAGACTTCCCCTGGCCGATCGGCCAGATTGTCCTGCAACATCACGAGAGGATGGATGGATCAGGCTACCCCCAGGGCCTAACCGGAAAAGACGGCATTTTATTGGAAGCAAGGATTATCGCGGTTGCGGATGTCTTCGAGGCCATGGCCTCCCACAGACCATACAGGCCCGCGTTAGGGATTGAAAAGGCCCTGGGGGAGCTCGTAAAGGGAAAAGGAATTCTTTATGATCAGGAGGCAGTTGACGCCTGCGCAACTATCATTTCTTCAGGAAGATATAATTCCCTGTTTTCATGGTTAACGCCCAAGTGAAAATGACTCCCGCACATGAGGGATAATCCAAAGTCAGGGATGGTCATGCAATCGTCAGGGGTGGTCATGCAATCGTCAGGGATGGAATAGTCAGGGGTGGTCATGCAATAGTCAGGGATGGTCATGCAATCAGGGGAATCTGAGTTCGGAATCACCGAGGTGAGATATGTTTCGGATTTCACAGAACAGGTCGGATTACAAGTCCCTCAGGGGTGTGCGTCAAAGCATGAAGGTCGTTTTTTCCTGCCTGACCGCTATACCTTTTTTCGTATTTGCCTTTATCTACTTCAGGATCGGAACCTTCAACACCGCGCTTTCCGCTTCTCTCATCGCGTTGGCCCTAATCCTGGTTCTTGAGGGATTTATTGTCTTCAGGAAGATGGCGGAACATATTGAACGAATATCTTCAGAGATGATAAGCGCCGAAGAAGGCTCGATTGAAAAAATTCAAAAAGAGGGAAACACAAAGGAACTCGCCATCATCGCCGACACATTCAACCGCACGCTCGATAAACTCGAAGACACCGCCAGGCAACTCAGCATAAAGGTCGCCCAGGTTTCAACCTTGAATGAGATCGGCGAAGCCGTTTCACAGACCATAAATATCGGTAAAATAGCGGAGCTTATTCTGGAAAGATCTCTGAACGATTCAGGTTCCAGGGCCGGATATATGGCTATACGACAGGGAAAACCTCCTGTATTTCAGATTGCGGCGGTTATGGGCGTGGACTGGGCTATCAAAAAAAATATAAATCCGGATCCTGAAAAATCCCTTGCCGGTCGCGCGATCGAAAAAAAGTCTCCTCTCCGGATTGAAGATATTGAACTTGACAGCTCTATGAAAGGTCTTAATGTGCCGGATATCGGATGCCCCAGGGTTTTGTATCTGCCCATTATAGTTAAAGGAACACCCATAGGTCTGCTTGTCCTCGGCAAAGATATGAACCAGTCGCCTTACAAAGAAGAGGAGATCCTGTATCTGCAGACATTGCTCCGGCATGCCGCTTCCGGCATTGAAAACGCCAGGCTTTATGAGGATATTCAGCAATCGAACCGCAGACTGGAAACGGCTTTGATTTCCCAGAAAAAGGCCCAGGCGCATCTGCTGACATCCGCCAGGATGACCGCCTTCGGTGAACTCTCAGTAAGTGTAGCGCATGAACTGAATAACCCTCTCACTGGGATTATGGGATACGCGGATCTTATGATCTCTTCTTCAACTGATGATAATGAAAAATTTAAATACCTTGAAGAAATCAGAGATCAATCGATCAGGGCAAGCAATATTATAAAGAGCCTTCTGGATTTTGCAGACGGAAGATCCGCTGGAGCCTTGACGGATATAAACAGCCTGATTCAAAAAATCATCCTGCTGGTTAAAGGGAGAATGCAAGTTTCGGATATACGGCTCGATCTTCGTCTGGAAGAGGGCCTTCCGCTTGTTGAGGCAAACCGGAATGAGATGGAACAGATTTTTTTGAACTTGATAAACAACGCCCTGAACGCGATGTCCGGTGTTTATAAATCGCACCTTGAAGAAGATAATGAGATTGTAAAACAGCGTTGTCTTAAAATCATCACAGAAAAAAGAGCAGACAACATTTGTATATCTTTTCAGGATAACGGTTCAGGCATATACCCTGAAGACCTTCCCAGGATATTTGAGCCCTTTTATTCTACAAAGAAGGAGGTCAGTCAGGTCGGGCTTGGACTATGGGTAAGCCACAGGATAATTACGGCTAATGGAGGAGTGATCCGGGTGAAGAGCAAGGTTGGGGAAGGGAGCGCTTTCTTCGTGATATTGCCGATGGCACGGAAGAAAATTGAAGATTGAAAGAATTGAAGATTGAAAGAATTGAAGATTGAAGATTGGGGGTTGGAGGAAAATTGGATGAGAATGAATTAAAGGAGCGCACTAAAAAGTTTGCTCATCGTTGTGTAAAGATGGCTGTGGTTTTACCGAAAGGGCAATTAGGAAATCATATTGCCGGTCAACTGATAAGATGTTCGACTTCCGTTGCAGCCAATTACAGAGCTTCATGTCTTGCTCAATCAAAAGCAAGCTTTATATCAAAGCTCAGTATCGTATTGGAAGAAGCGGATGAGGCCGCTTTCTGGCTGGAATTTATTATCGATGCAGATCTAATGGAAGATGGTCGTATTAAACCTCTATTGGCTGAGGCTGAGGAATTGAAGGCAATATTTTATTCATCAAGAAAAACGGCAAGAAAAAATAACTAGAAAAATTGAGCAATTCAAAATTCAATTATTAAATTTTCAATCATAAATCTTAGATTTATAAATTTTCAATCTTCAATCTTCAATTTAAGATTTATAAATCTTCAATCTTCAATCTTCAATTTAAGATTTATAAATCTTCAATCTTCAATCTTCAATTTAAGGGTCTCTTATGCCGACAAAAAACATTCTTATAGTTGATGATGAAGAAATGATTACCAGGCTGTGCCGGAAGGCCCTCACAAATGAAGGATATCATGCCGGCACGGCATGCGGAGGCGAAGAGGCATTAAAGATCGCCTCTTCAGACATGTTTGATATGCTGGTTACAGACATGTTAATGCCGGGGATGAACGGACTGGAGACATTTCTGGCCATGAGAGAGAAACATCGCGATATCATCGGTGTGCTTATTACCGGACACGGCACCATGGATATGGCAATAGAGGCTATGGGCCATGGTTTCAGCGGATTCATAAGAAAACCTTTTACATCGAGAGAACTTATACAGGTAGTCAATGACTCCTTTCAAAAGGCAGCGCTGAAAGAAGAAAATACCCGGCTCAGGACGCTTATCCCGCTTTTCAGCCTGGGTGAAAAATTCATTGCCTCACATTCGGAAGAAGAGATTTTTAATGAACTGATCGAAACCATATTCAGACAGACCGGATCACAGAGAATATCCATAATGATCTATGACGAAAAGGAGGGTTGTCTCAGAATGAAAGCGGCCAGAGGCATCAAGGAAGACATGATGCCTGAGATCCGGGTCATGCCCGGTGAAAAGATCGCCGGGAAAGTCTTTGAGACAGGCGAACCGCTGATCCTCAACGGAGGGCCTGAAGAGAACCCCGGATTCGCCCATTTGTTAAAGTCCAGGGATATTGTCGCCGCTATTTCATTCCCTCTGAAGGCCAAAGACCGGCGTCTGGGTGTATTGAACATCAGCAAGATCGGAAAAGGCGCGCCCTTCAGCTCATCCGACATAGAGCTGCTTTCCATTATCTGCGGTCAGGCGGTTATGGCCCTGGAAAATCTTCGCGTCATGGAAGAAAAGACTGAGAAGATCAGGGTGCGCACGATCCTGGAACAATATGTTTCGCCGGAGGTTGCCAATATCCTTATTTCACACGGACAGGATCTTATGGGAGTCGGCGAAAAAAAAAGAATCACTGTTTTATTCGCGGATATCAGAAACTTTACACCCTTAGTCCAGAACCTCCCGCTGGAAGCCCTCAGGGCGTTTCTTAATGAGTTCTTCCGTCTTCTGAGTGAAATTATATTCAAATTTAACGGGACCCTCGATAAATTTATGGGCGATGCCATGCTTATCCTTTTCGGAGCGCCCATCCATCTGAAGAGTCCCGAAAATTCCGCTATGAGTTCAGCGGTCATGATGCATAAAAAATTTCAGGAACTGAAAGAGAAATGGACGGCTGAAAACAGGGTGATTGATCAGATCGGTCTTGGCGTGGGGATCAGTTCAGGCGAGATGTTTATCGGGAATGTAGGTTCTCAAAAGAGGTTCGATTTCACAGTATTAGGTGTGGATGTCAATATTGCCCAACGGTTGGCTATGGAAGCCGCCTCAGGGGAAATACTCATAACTCAAAGCGTTAAGATTGAGATGGGTCCGGAATTTCATATAGGGAATGAATCATCGCGGTCGCTCAAGGGGATTAAGACGCCGATATCCGTTTATTCCATTGTCGGGCAATGAGGCCGTTATATATAATTGCAGAAAGTCAACAGGTAACATCTCAATAAATCGCGGTAAAGATTTATATAAAAACCATCTGGATTCCCGCCTACGCGGGAATGACAGGGTGGTGGTGGAAACGTCATTCCCGCGCAGGCGGGAATCCAGGTTCAATGCCCCTCTTTATTGAGCAATTACATCAAGAGCAAAGGAGCTTCAATGAAAAAAAATATAGATTGTCAGGGACAAAAAAATAGAAATGAATACATCCTTCCCATAATTATGCCTGCCGGCGCCTTCATCATCGCTTGCGCGGTCCTCGCATGGTTCGGGATGTTTTCATGGATCGTATTTTTAATGCTTGGTGTTTTAGGAGTTCTTTTTGCCTTTGGAACAGCTCATGCCTGGAAAAGATGTATTGCCGGCAAGAAAGAATTGGAAGAGGAGATAAAAAAACGGGGAACCGTTGAGACGGCTTTAAAAGAAAGCGAGGAGAAATTCAGGACAGTAATTGAGCATTCCAATGACGGCATCTCCATTGTCCGTGAAGGGATCATCGTATACGTGAATCCGAAACACGTTAAAATCTTCGGATATGACAGTCCGGGAGATTTTATAGGTAAATCTGCGAACATACATGTCCATCCTGACGACCTGGAAAGGGTCAAAGATCTTTCACTTCGCAGGGAAAAAGGGGAACCGGCGCCGGCTGTTTATGAATTCAAGGGTGTCCGCAAAAACGGCGATCCCGTGTATGTTGAAATCTCAGGCGCTATGACATCCTATCAGGGAGAAACAGTCGCAATAGCCTTTTTAAGAGACATTACCGACAGAAAAGAGGCTGAACGGGCCATAATTGATGCGCGCATTCAGGCTGAAGAGGCCAGCCGCGCCAAAAGCGAGTTCCTCGCAAATATGAGCCACGAGATACGCACCCCGATGAATGGGATAATCGGCATGACGGAGTTGACGCTCGGCACTGATCTGACAACGACGCAGAGGGGATACCTGGAGATGGTCAGGATATCCGCGGACTCCCTGCTTTCCCTGATAAACGACATCCTTGATTTCTCAAAGATAGAGGCAAATAAAGTGGAACTTGAGGAGATCGATTTCAATCTCAGAACCACTATGGAGAATGCCATGGATATCCTGGCGATAAGGGCGGAGGAAAAGAACCTGGAATTGGTCTGTCATCTTGATCCGGAGGCGCCTACAGCCCTTTCGGGCGATCCTGCAAGGCTCAGGCAGATTATTATTAATCTGGCCGGAAACGCCATCAAGTTCACTCAAAAAGGAGAGGTGGTCATCCGGGTAGAAAAAGAACAGTCTGATGCAGGGACGGTACTGTTGCATTTTACCGTGACCGATACGGGCATAGGCATTTCATCCAAAAGTATAAAGACGATTTTTGAAAGCTTCAGCCAGGCGGATGGATCGATCACGCGAAGATATGGCGGGAGCGGCCTGGGCTTGACTATCTCTAAAAGACTGGTGGAGATGATGGGCGGCGCTATATGGGTGGAAAGCGAACCTGGCAAGGGCAGCGTCTTTCATTTCACTGTCAGGTTCAGAGGGAGCCGGGTAGATCCAAAAACAGCGCCGCGCATTAAAAAAATCCCGATCACCGGTTCCAGGGTACTTATCGTTGATGATAACGCTACCAACCGCATGGTACTTAAAGAAATGATTTCCCTATGGGGTCTTGTGTCAAGCGAAGCAGTGAACGGAAAGGATGCATTCATCATGGTAAAAGAGGCGGACGAATCAGGGCAGCCATACCGTCTTGTTTTGCTGGATCTCCAGATGCCTGAGATGGACGGTTTCGAAACGGCAAAAAAGATAAAAGAGAACGCCTTCGGAAAAGATATAACGCTTATTTTACTTACATCCCTGGGCAGAAAAGGGGACGCGGCATACTGCAAGGAAGTCGGAATCTCAGGGTACCTGATAAAACCCATAAAACAGTCGGAGCTCCTGGATATCATTCTTATATCCTTTGGACATGCCGGTGAAAAAGAGGCGCAGGTTGTAACCCGCTATACAATTCAGGAGGCCAGGAGGAGACTTAATATCCTTCTGGCTGAGGACAACATGGTCAATCAGAAGCTTGCCATAACGCTTTTACAGGGAAGAGGTCACAATGTCGTGCTCGCCAACAACGGCAGGGAGGCCGTTAATATTATGGAAAAGGAAGAATTCGATCTGGTTTTGATGGATGTTCAGATGCCGGAGATGGACGGTTTAGAGGCCACGGGAATTATCAGGCAAAAAGAAAAGGAAAAAAACAGCCCGCGCATCCCTATTGTTGCCATGACCGCCCGCGCCATGAAAGGAGACAAGGAGAAATGCATTGAGGCAGGGATGACTGAATATGTATCCAAACCGATAAACGCGAAAGAGCTCTTCGAGGTTATTGAGAAGGTGACTGAAAAAAACGGGGATCATAAACGCATTATCATTAACGGGTCAGATAAAAACGGGCCGGCATCTGAAGACATCTTTGATCTGTCGCGCGCAATGGCTATTGTTGGTGAAAACAAGGAACTTCTTAAGGAGATTTCCGATATGTTTTTCAAGAGTCTTCCTGATAATATGGCAAAAATAAAGGAAAGTATCGCCGAAGGCGATGCCTATAAACTGGAGAGGGCCGCCCACTCACTGAAAGGTTCGGTCGGAAACCTCGGCGCCAAGCGTTCCTTTGAAGCGGCCTACAGCCTCGAAAAGATGGGCAGAGACAAAAAAATGGACGGTTCAGGAGCTGCCTTTAAGGATCTCGAAAAAGAGCTTGCGTCGCTGGAAACCCAATTGAATCATACCTTACAGGAGATATGATATGAAGGTAATGATCGTGGAGGATGACGCGATCACGAGACGCATCCTTGAAAACTTCCTGAAAAATTGGGGTTATGAAGTAATATCCGTGGATGACGGTTTAGTTGCCTGGGAAATTATGCAGAACCCCGATGCGCCCAGCCTGGTCATTTCCGACTGGATGATGCCCAATATGGATGGCGTCGAATTATGTGAAAAGATCCGCGGCATAGAAAAGGCAGAATACACCTATTTTATACTGCTTACTTCAAAGGCCGATAAGAAGGATGTCATTACGGGGCTTGAATCAGGCGCCGATGATTTTATCGTCAAACCGTTTGATCAGGGAGAATTGAAATCCCGCGTCAAAATCGGCGAAAGGATAATCAATCTGGAACATCGGATAATACAGCTTGCGAACACCGATTTTTTAACAGGCATCCTGAACAGAAGGGCATTTATGACGCGGGCCGAAGGAGAGGTCAGCAGAGGCATCCGTGAACATAAGGGTTTTTCTTTAATAATGGCGGACATTGATCATTTTAAAAAGATAAACGACGCCTACGGTCACCAGATTGGCGATAAGGTCCTCCAGAATTTTGCCAGGCAATTATCACAAACAACTCGAATCTATGATTTTGCAGGAAGATATGGCGGTGAAGAATTTGTTATATGCCTGCCGGATACAACCAGAGAGGAATCAGGCCCTATCGCTGAAAGGATCCGTGCAAGCATAGAGAATATCCGGTTCACGCTTCCCGATAACGCGCCGTTCCCTATACAGATTACAGCGAGCTTTGGCGTGTCGTTTTTTATTCCGCTATCGAATGAGAACATCGATTCCGTTATCAAACGCGCGGATGACGCCCTTTACAGGGCCAAGGCCGAAGGAAGAAATTGCGTGCGCCTGGCGGATGATTGAAGATTTAAAATTTAAAATTTAAGATTGAAAGAATTGAAGATCGAAGATCGAAGATCGAAGATCGAAGATTGAAGATTGGAGATTGAAGATTGGGAGAATTGGAGATTGGAGATTGGAGATTTATGATTGAAAGAATTGAAGCTTTGCGATTTACGGATTTATTATTCAATCAACAATCATAAATCATAGATCATAAATTACACTTCAGCCTGACAACCTATATTTTTCATTAAAGAAAGGAAATGACCATGCCGGTCAATGAGAAATCAACCAAAGGAAAGAACAATGCAGCCGGGGCTGTTGCCATAAACAATAAAATAGACATGAAGGCAATAGTTGCCGCCGGTTTTCCAATCGTAGGCATTGGCGCGTCTGCCGGTGGACTGGAGACCCTGAACGCCTTTTTTTCCGTCATGCCGCCTGACAGCAACATGGCATTTGTGGTTATCCAGCATCTAAGTCCTGAACACAAAAGCATTATGGCATCTCTTTTGGATAAACACACCCGGATGCCTGTCAGGCAAATTAAGGACGGCATGAAGCTTGAACCCGGCCATGTATATCTGAATCCCCCCGGCAAAAACGTGGCCGTTTTCAACAGCAGCCTTCATCTCTTGAAACCGGTAAAAAGCGGCGCTATTAACATGCCTATTGATTTCTTTTTCAGATCGCTTTCGGAAGACCAGGGCGAAAAGGCCATCGGCGTCATTTTGTCGGGAACGGCATCAGACGGGACTCTGGGGATCAAGTCGATCAAAGGCGAAGGCGGCATGGCAATGGTCCAGCAGCCTGATACGGCAAAATACGACGGCATGCCCAGGAGCGCCATTGAGACCGGGCTTATTGATTTTATTCTCCCGGTTGAAAAGATGCCGGAGACACTGATGGGTTATGTACAGCACCCATTTCTTGAGTCGCCGGGCAAGATCAAGCTAACCCAACCCTCGATCAAGAACCAGATACAGAAGATTTTTGCCCTGATTCGGACCGCAACCGGCCACGATTTTTCCCATTACAAACAGAGCACCATTGGACGTAGGATTGAACACCGTCTGGCAATCCACCAGATAAAAACCTTATCTGATTACATCCTTTATATCCAGGCAAACCCCTCGGAAATAGACGCGCTCTTTAAAAATCTGGTCATAGGCGTGACGAGCTTCTTCAGGGACCCTGATGCCTGGGCCGTGCTCGAACAACAGGAACTTCCGAAGTTATTGAGACAAAAGGAGCATGATGCGGCGATTCGTTTCTGGGTTGCAGGCTGCTCAACAGGTGAAGAGGCATACTCGCTCGCCATGATTCTTTTCGAAACGATGGATAAGGTCAAAAGACATTTCAATGTTCAAATCTTTGCCACGGATATTGATGCATCTGCCGTAGAAACCGCCCGCAGGGGCGTCTATCCGGAGAGTATCGGCGCGGATGTTTCTCCGAAACGACTAAAAAAATACTTCACTAAAGAGGAAAATGGTTTCAAGGTTAAAAAACATATCCGCGATATGGTTGTTTTTTCCATTCAAAACATCGTAAAAGATCCGCCCTTTTCCCGGCTGGACCTGGCGAGTTGCCGGAACCTGATGATCTATCTGGACAATGTCCTGCAAAAAAAGATCATCCCCATGTTTCATTACACATTAAACCCAGGAGGAATCCTGTTCCTGGGCACATCGGAAAGCATCGGAGATTGCACTGATCTGTTTCATCCTTTGGATCCCAAGTGGAAGATCTTTGAACGCAAAAAAGGGGTCCTTGACCGGTTCATGGATTATCCCCGTGAAATCAATTATGGGGCGCAATCAAGGATCGAATCCGATGAGGATATTAAACTGACGGCAACATCCGGGATGCAGGCGGTGGTTGAAAAGGCAATCCTTGATAAATATGCCCCCGCCGGCGCTCTCATTAATGATAAATATGAAATTCTCCATTTTGTGGGCAATACGGACAGGTACCTGATGCCGCCCACAGGCAAACCCAGCTTTAACATCCTGAATATGGCGCGCGAGGGGCTTAAAAATCAACTGACGAAAACCCTTCATAAGGCGGTTCATGAAAAAAGGGAAACAACCTGCAAGGGCGTTCGGGTCAGATATAACGATGCTTTATATATTATCGACATATCCGCTAAGCCCATGACTGACAAGGGTATGCCCATGGGGTTTATGCTGGTAATCTTTGAGGATAAAACCCCTGCGAACGTGTCCGACGGGAAAAAGCACGGAACCCTGACGGCCAACAAACAGGCCCCTGTGCTGCAAAGCCTTGAATATGAACTTCAATCGACCAGGGAATATCTCCAGGCAACCATTGAGGAATTGAAATCAAGCAATGAAGAGATGCAATCGGTCAACGAGGAACTCCAGAGCACCAACGAAGAGTTGGAGACCTCCAGGGAAGAGCTGCAATCCACCAATGAGGAACTGGGCACGGTTAACGCGGAACTTCAAATTAAAGTGGATGAATTCACCAAGGCCAATGATGACATGAATAATCTCCTGGCCGCGACTGAAATCGCGTCAATATTCGTGGATACCGGCCTTTGCATCAAACGATACACACCGACCGCGGCCGGGATTATCAGGTTGATCCGGACGGATATCGGCAGGCCGCTCAATGACCTTAAAACCAGCTTTCCGGATATTGATCTTGCAGGTCAGGCCGGAAATGTCCTTAAGGACCTTAATACAGTGGAGATGGAAATCCTGTCCAAGGATCTTACCTGGTATGACATGAAGATCATGCCGTACCGGACCGTTGAAAATGTCATTGACGGCGTGGTGATTACCTTTATTGATATAAGCAAGATCAAGCAGGCTGATAAAATCAGGAGACTTGCAACAGTGTTAGAAGACTCCAACGATGCCATAACGCTGGTGGATCTGAGAGGGAATATACTTGCATGGAACAAGGGCGCGCACCGGATGTACGGCTGGACCGAATACGAGGCCCTCAGGATGAATATAGCCTCGCTTTTAACAGATGATAACCAGGGCGAGGTGGAATCAATCATTAAAAAGATAAAAAAAGGTGAAACCATAACGTCATTTAAGTCCCGGCAAAAGACAAAGGACGGTAAATTTCTGGATGTATGGGTGACGATCACTGCCTTGATGGATGAAAGCGGCAAGCCCATAGAGTTTGCAACCACAGGGAGGGATCTTGCGTGGCTGATGTAAGAGATTTAAGATTTAAGATTGAAGATTGGAAGAGAATTGAAGATTGAAAATTGAAGATCGAAGAGGATTGAAGATTGGGGAATTGAAAAATATCAGCGTTCAATATTGGTCCTTCGACGTTCGATGTTCAATCTTCAATCTTAAATCTTCAATTACAAAAGGGGGCTTACAGCTATGAAAAAAGATAACAAAAACATGGGAGACAGCTCTCTCCGACGGCAGGCTGAAAAAAAATTGGAAGAAGCGCAAGGCGGCCCTGAAGCGCCCTCCGGAATGTTGCCTGAAGATATCAGTCTCATCCATGAGCTTCAGGTCCATCAGATTGAGTTAAAAATGCAGAATGAGGAACTTCGCCGCATACAAAGCGAACTTGAAAGGGAGAGGGACAGGTATTCTAATTTGTATGACTTTTCGCCTGTCGGCTATTTTACAATGAGTGAAAAGGGGATCATTGAAGAGGTAAATCTAACCGGAGCAGCCATGGCAGGGATTGATAGAAGGGCCTTAATCGGAATGCCTTTCAGCCTGCTTGTTTTCAAAGATGATCAGGATATCCTTTATAAGCACAGGCAGAGTCTTTTAGAAACAGAGGTCCCAGGGTCCTGCGAGCTTCGGTTTGTGAAAAAGGACGGCCATGAGTTTTTTGCCCGGTTGGAATGTATGGTTGTAAAAGACATGGAGGGCGATTTGAGGCAGATCAGGGCTGCGGTCAGCGATATCACAGGGCGAAAACTCGCGGAAGCTGCGTTGCGTGAAAGTGAAGAAAAATATCGCAATCTATACGAGTCAATGGTTCAAGGCGTTGTTTACCAGGATCTCAAAGGCAGGATTACCGAGGCTAACCCGGCGGCTGAACATCTTTTGGGGCTTACGCCGGATCAACTGTCCGGCATTACATTGGCTGACCACAGGTGGAGGGCGATTCACGAAGACGGCTCGGATTTCCCGGAAGAAACCCATCCGTCAATGGTCGCTTTGAGGACAGGGAAAGAAATTCTAAATGTTATAATGGGTGTTTTCAACCCGTATAAGAATGGATATGTATGGCTCAATATAAACGCTGTCCCGCAGTTTAATCCTGGAGAAACCAAGCCTCATCAAATCTATACGACCTTTGAAGATGTCACCGAACGCAAGAGAATGAAAGAGGAACTTTTCAGGGCTAATAATCTTGAATCCATGGGGGTCCTCGCAGGAGGCATTGCCCATGATTTCAACAATATCCTGACAGCGATTACAGGGAATCTTTCTCTGGCGAAGATGCAGGCGAGGCATGAGGATGAGATATATGACCTGTTAAGCGAAGTGGAGGTTGCTGCAATAAGGGCGCAGGGGCTGACCCGTCAGTTATTGACCTTTGCAAAAGGGGGCGCCCCGGTAAAGGAGACCTCTTCCATCAAAGACATACTAAAAGAATCTTGTTTCTTTGTGTTGCATGGCTCAAAATCCGGTTGCGAGTTTTCAATAGCCGATGACCTCTCGCCGGTTGAGATCGATGTCGGCCAGGTCAATCAGGTCATTAATAACATTGTGATAAATGCAAGCCAGGCCATGCCTGAGGGCGGCGTCATTAAGGTTTCCGCTGATAACCTGGCAATAGAGGATGGCCAGGGCTTGCCGCTCAAGCCGGGTAGATACATCAGGATATCCATTAAAGATCAAGGGGTGGGCATAGCTGAAAAGCACCTTTTAAAAATATTTGACCCTTATTTTACGACAAAGCATGAGGGAAGCGGCCTTGGACTTGCCGTGACCTATTCCATCATCAGAAAGCATGAAGGACATATCACAGTTGAATCCCGGCTGGGGGTCGGCACGACATTTCATGTCTACCTTCCCGCTTCCGACAAGGCTATCCGGGAAAAGGCCGAAATAAAGCTGATAAAGGGCCGGGGGAGGATTCTTGTGATGGATGATGTCGATATATTAAGAGAAGTAGCGGAGAGAATGCTGGAAAAATTGGGTTATGAATCGGAATCAGCGAAGGATGGCGCTGAAGCGGTTGAGATGTATAAAAAGGCCATGGAATCTGAAAAGCCTTACGATGCCGTTATCCTGGACCTGACCGTTCCAGGCGGGATGGGAGGAAAGGACGCCGTTAAAAGATTGCTGGAGATAGATCCTGAGGCAAAGGCTATTGTCTCCAGCGGTTACTCCGATGACCCGGTTTTGTCGGATTTTCAGGAGTACGGATTCAAGGGCATCTTGCCCAAGCCATTCGGAGCCCTGTCATTGGGTAAAGTATTAGATGAGGTGCTGCAAGAAAAAAAAACTGATTAATGATATACTATCCTGACAGGATATTCCTGAGACAAACAAGCAATTAATTTTAAGGAGACCTCCAATGAACGAACCGGTTAATGTAAAAAAAACTCAGCCGCGAAAAAGGCTCGGAGAGATCCTGGTTTCAGCAGGACTCATAGATGAAAAGACCCTGTCCAAGGCCCTTGAACTTCAGAAGGTTCATAAAAAGAAACTCGGCCGGATATTGATCGACATGGGTGTTGCGGATGATGAAACAATAGCTAAAACACTTGCCGATCAACTTAAGATACCGGTTATCAGGTTAAACAAAATAGCTATCCCGAAGGAGATTGTATCCCTGATATCGTCTGAACTGGCCGAAAATCACCTGGTTCTTCCAATAAAGGAAATAGAGGGGGGGCTTTTAATCGCCATGGCCAACCCACTGGATCTATACGCATTGGATGATCTGCGTTTTTTCACACAGAAACAAATCAAAATCGCGATAGCCCCTGAAGGAGACATCCTTAAGGCCATTGAAAGATACTATCCTAAGGAAGGTCTTAAAAAGGATCTGAGTTCCGGACCGGCGCTGGATGAAGGGATAGAAATCATCCAGCAGAAAAATAAGGAAGAAAAGGATCTTACCGACGTCCAGGATATCCTGGACCTGACCGAGCGGCCGCCTGTTGTGAGGTTCACGAACTCGGTAATTGCCGACGCGATTAAAATGAAGGCAAGCGATATCCATATTGAACCTCAAAAAGACACGGTTATCATCCGTTATAGGGTGGACGGCATTATGCGGGAGATAATGAAGGCGGACAGACATATCCAGGCATCTCTTGTATCCAGGATAAAGGTTGTATCCAACATGGATATATCCATCCGGAGAAAACCCCAGGACGGCAAATCACAGATCAAATTCGGGGATAAAATTTATGATCTGCGGGTGTCCACAATCCCGGCCACTTATGGCGAGAGCGTGACCATACGCATATTGAATCCGGATACGGCAAAGATCAAAATCGAAGACCTGGGCATTTCCGGAAAATCCATGGACGCCTTTATAGATTGCATAAACAAACCCCAGGGAATTATCCTCGTAACAGGCCCCACCGGAAGCGGAAAATCCTCTACTCTTTATTCCTGTCTTAACAAACTCAATACACCTTCCGTTAATATCATCACCCTGGAAGACCCGGTAGAGTATGATATCAACGGAATAAGCCAGGTGCAGATAAATCCGACAGCGGGAATAACCTTTGCCGCCGGGCTGAGATCCATATTAAGACAGGATCCGGATATTGTTATGGTGGGTGAGATAAGAGACCATGAAACCGCGACCATCGCATGTCAGGCCGCACAAACGGGACATCTTGTATTATCCACTCTGCATACGAATGACGCAATCTCTACCATTACAAGACTAGTCGATCTGGGGATAGAACCTTTTCTTATCTCTTCTTCACTCGTGGCAGTAATCGGACAGCGGCTGGTCAGGAAAATATGCGAATATTGCAAGATCCCGAATACCCTCGGACCACAAATGATAAATCATCTGAAGTCTTTTACCGGAATGAAAAAGGAGATTTCCTTCTGGAAAGGCGCCGGTTGCGAGGCATGCAATTACTCCGGATATTCAGGACGGATGGGACTGTTTGAAGTCCTGGTCATTACACCTGCGGTAAGGGAGGCAATATCATCAAAAGCCGGCATGGATGGCATTAAAAAAATTGCTGAAAGAGAAGGTTTTCAGACCATGAGCATGGACGGCATTATGAAGGCGATTGAGGGAATGACCACAATCGAGGAAGTATTTCGCGTGGCGCCGCCTGAGATCTCAGGGACTTCTGAAGAGAATATTATACAACCGGTTGTTCAGGAAAAAACAATTCCGGATGAGGCTTTATCGCGAGAGATGCCATCATCTCTCAGCATGGTAAGGCCGGCGAAAGTCCTTCTGGCCGACGATAATGAGATGATGGTCAAAGTCCTTTCAAATATCCTGGCATCGGAGGGATATCTTGTCTCTTCCGCCGTGAACGGTCTTGAGGCGTATAAACTGGCGGTTCAGGAGAAACCGGACATTATTATCACGGATTTTATCATGCCGGTGATGGATGGAGCAGCCCTTATAAAAAAATTAAAATCCCAGCTTGCCACCCGATATATCCCGATCATTCTGCTTACCGCAAAGGATAAAGAGGACGCGGAAGTGGAAGGGATTAATGCCGGCGCTGATGACTATCTTACAAAGCCGGTAGACGCTAAAAAACTCCTGGCCAGGGTCAACAGACTTCTTATGAAAACGCCTATTGACGAAGCTTGAAATTAAGGATCATCTCCAATTTAGTTGATCGATGATAAGGGAACAAGCTTCATAGTTCACGGTTCACAGTTCAAGGTTAAGGAGAAAAGATAATACAGACAGAAGGTTCAATGTTCACGGTTTGAGATCATAGAAAGATGAAGATAAGCAAACTTTGTCAGCAAGAAAGCTGGAAATTGTGAAAGAATGTAAGAATGAAAGAAGACTTCATTCTTTTTGCCTTTAACTCTGAACCCTGAACCGTGAAATCAAGCAATTTGTATTTCATGTTTTCGTGATAAAAAGTTTTTAACCGTGAACTGTGAACCCTGAACTGTGAACCCTAGAATCCTAGACCCCTTTCTCCCAACTAATTGGGAGAAGAATCAAAAGCCATAAGGAAAGGAGGCCCGGTCAGATGAAGTGTTATTACCACCTCGACAGGGAGGCCAGAACACAATGCAATCATTGCAAAGAACCCCTGTGTGATCAATGCGCGATTCCGAATGATAACGTTTTTTTATGCAGCCGGTGTATCGCCGTTGAGGCGGCCCGTGACGCTGCTGAAGGCATCGGTCAACGCCTGGAAGAAAAACAACGAAAGGCAGAGATGCTTGAGGAGCGGAACAGGTTTAAAAGGACGCTCCGCTGCGCGCTCCTATGGGGGACCTTTATTATCGCCCTGTGTGTAATAATATATCAGTTGCCCGGTCTTCTTCGCGTTCTTCAAAATGATGATAAACCGCTGAGAAATGGGACATCTGAAACAAATGCGATTACCGATGAATGCATAGTCAACCTCTGGAAAGTCGCAAGACTTTTACAGGAGGAAAAACTGCCGGGGCCTGAACTGGTCTGTCCTGCAAGCAAAAAGCCTTTTATCATCAGCCGTGAAGCCGGCGACGTTGTGGCGCGCAGCCCCAATCCGGAACTCTACGGATTCAAAGAAATCAGGGTCAGCAAGCTGCGACCGGTTCCGGAGGTGATAAAATGAAGATATCAGTTTATTCCAACCACGCCGGATTTACCTTAATAGAGATCTTGATGGTTTTTATAATCCTAAGCGCCCTGGCATCCATAGCAATTCCTCATTACGTGAATTACAGGGAAAGCGCCCTGGAGACTCAGTGTCTCTCCAACAGGTATCATATTGAAATGGAGGAAGCTGCCTATTATGCTGAAAATGGAAAACCCAACCTGAAAATAGATGACAGATATAAATGTCCGTCAGGCGGCACATACGCCTGGCTCGTTATGGACCCTAAAGACCCTGATTATCCCAGGATAGGCTGTTCAATACATTTTGCGGGTCTGTCAAAGTAAACAACCACAACGACAGAGGAAGGTAATCATGGAAACGATAAATCTATCCGTGGATGATATGAAGAACCGTCTCGAAAAGCCGGCCGCGGAAGAGGCGCTGTTGAACAGTGAGCAGGAACTCAAAGCTATTATTTACGGGTCTCCGATTCCCCAATTCATTATTGACAGAAATCATTGTGTTGTTCACTGGAACAAGGCATTGGAAGAAACCACAGGGATCAAGGCATCGGAAGTGATAGGCACAAACCAACATTGGCGGGCGTTCTATAGCACAGAGAGATCCTGCATGGCCGATGTGATGGTAGACGGGGATATAGAAAGGATCCCTGAACTATATCGGGAGAAATACAGCAAATCCAAGCTGACAGCCGGAGGATGCGAGGCCACAGACTATTTCCCCACATTGGGAAAGGACGGAAGATGGCTGCATTTCACCGCACTGGCCATTAAAAATGCCGATGGACAGGTTATCGGCGCTTTGGAAACCCTGCAAGACATTACCGAACGTAAGAAGGCTGAAGAATTGCTCAGGCAAAGCGAAGAACGCTATCGTCTTATCACTGAAAACGCAAATGATACAATCTGGACCATTGATTTGTCCGGAAAAGTTACTTACATGAGTCCCTCAGTGAAACGCCTCCTGGGATACACGCCGGAAGAGGCCATGGCGCACGGCCTGGATGAGGTGATGACACCGGCATCTTTAACGGTTGCTATGAACAATACGAAGGAACTCATATCTCAGACAATGGCCGGAGAACACCCGAAAGTCAAACACCTGGAACTGGAATTCATCCGGAAAGACGGGTCAACGATATGGATAGAAGTAGCATCTAACGGGATGTTCGACGCATCCGGCCGGCTTATGGGTATAGAAGGGGTGACTCGGGATATTACTGATCGTAAACATGCAGAAGAGGCGCTCAAAGCCGCGCAAGAAGAACTTGTCCGCAAGGAAAAGTTCTCGATCCTCGGACAGCTTGCCGGGACAGTAGGCCATGAGATCCGAAACCCTTTGGGGGTAATGAGCAACGCTGTATATTTTCTCAAAACCGTTTTGCCCGATGCGGATGATACCGTAAAGGAGTACCTGGATATCATCAAGCAGGAGATCGGCAATTCCCTGCGCATCATCACCGACCTCCTGGATTTTGCCAGGACA
>Ga0153915_10001705_pt1 | contig 20221 bp, 21 predicted proteins | sample Opewatmetagenome_2_FD_107003 | JGI IMG/M metagenome (GOLD analysis project Ga0153915, IMG submission 107003) | Freshwater wetland microbial communities from Ohio, USA - Open water 3 Core 3 Depth 3 metaG | ecosystem: Environmental > Aquatic > Freshwater > Wetlands | place: USA: Ohio, Lake Erie...
GTACGGGCTGCAGTTGTCGCGAGGCTTCCGCGCGCTCAAGGTGTGGCTGTCGTTCAAGGAGCATGGCCTCGACAAGTTCGGGCGGCTCATCGACCAGAATATCGATCAGGCTCATGCGCTGGCCGGGCTGGTGAAGGCCCGTCCGGAGCTCGAATTGATGGCGCCGGTCGTGCTCAACATCGTGTGCTTCCGCTATCGCCCCGCCGGCATGCCGGAGGAGAAACTCAATCCATTCAATGAGGAGCTCCTCATCCGGTTGCACGAGAGCGGACTTGCCGCGCCCTCCTACACAACGCTGGGCGGCCGCTACTGCCTGCGCGCAGCCCTCCCGAATCACCGGACCCGCCAGGCCGATCTCGCGATCCTGGTCGATGCGGTGACAAGAATTGGCGCTGATCTTGCGGCGACCGGTGTCTGATTTCCCTCGCAGTCGATTGGCTTCGGTGGCGGTTTGCTAACTTGCGGGTCCCTGCCATTGCCAGGAACCTGCGGGAGACCCCATGGCCAAGAAAAAGGCGAAACGCACCCGGGCCGCGAGCGGAGATTCGGGGCTGCGCAAGGAGCTGGCCGAGCTCAAAGCGAGGCTGGGCACGCTCGAAGACGTGCACGAGATCCGCTGCCTGCAGCACAAATACGGCTACTACCTCGACAAGTGCCTCTACAGGGAGGTCGTCGATCTCTTTGCCGACGACGGTGCCGTGCACTTCAACGGCGGCATCTATCGGGGGCGAACGACGGGAGTGCGCCGGCTTTACGTCGAGCGCTTCGGTCAGCAGTTCGTCGGCGGCAAGAACGGGCCGCTGCCCGGGTTTCTCCTCGAGCACCTGATCCTTCAGGACATCGTCGACGTCGCGCCGGATCGCAAGACGGCGAAGGCGCGCATGCGGTGCTTCATGCAGGCCGGGGTGCACGAGACCTCCGAGGCGCCCATGGCGCAGACGGCCCGCAAGAATGGCACGCCGCTCGCGGCCTGGTGGGAAGGCGGCATGTACGAGAACGTCTACGTGAAGGACCGCGGCGTCTGGAAGATCAAGCTGCTCAACTACACCGCGTTCTGGCACGCGGACTTCGCCACCGGCTGGACGAAGACGCGGCCGAACTACGTGCCGGCGGAATCCGTGACCTATCCCAAGAATCCTGTTGGCCCGGACGAGTTGCTACCCAAGCGGCCGCTGTGGCCGGACACGGACGTGGTGCCCTTCCACTACCCGCACCCCGTCACCGGCAAGACCTGGCGCGGCTGATCTCTCCACTCCCTCTCCCCCTTTTAGGGGGAGAGGGCTGGGGTGAGGGGCTGGGGCGAGGGGGCGCAACGCCTAAGTCATCGGCGCAAGCTTCTCCCCCGGCACCCACCACCCGTGCACCTGACCAAAGGTGCGAAATGGGAGCTTCACGGTCGCGACCGGCCCGGCCGGGAGGTCAGCCGCGTCGAGAACGACGAGATCCGAACGTCCTTCGAGCAACCGATTCGCGATGCCGACGAGATAACCATCGCCCTCGGGCGCATCCGGCCGCCGCGGAGCAAAGCAGCACTCCTGCAGGCTCGAGTCCGGCCCGACGAAAAAGCTCGCTGTCTTGCGCTTGGTCTGGTCGAAGCGCGTGTAGCAGTTGAGTGGGCGCATCGGCATTTTCGCCAGGCGCTCGTCAAGGGGCCGCGCCACGTCCACCGTCGGCATGAAGCCGTAGCGGTATGGAGCCGTGTGATAGCGATCGTCCTGCCGCGGCAACACGCCGGTCTCGGGAAACAGCACCTGCATGTCGTAGTTGTCGCTCTTTTTCGAGAGGTCGACCGTCAGGCGCGTGATGCGACCTGACGCGCCCACCGGATCGAACGGCTCGCCGTGCAGGTTCGGAAAGAATGGAAACTGGTTCTTGTGCGCCATGTCCATGTCGACGTACACGCGGTCGCCCTCGGAGAACGCGCCCATCACGTGAGTGGCGCAGCGCTCGGGGCCCCTGTACCAGCGCAGGTCCTTGCCATCGCCGCCGCGGCGCATGACGCCGAACCACGTGGGCAACGTGGAATCCCAGGCGAAGCGCACCCCGCCGCGCTTCATCTGCTCGACATTGGTCGCCATTGGAATCACGAGAAAGGCGATGTGCCGTGACGTCACCGCGAAGTCGTGCACCATGCCGACGTACGGCACCTTGCCCCAGGCTTCCCAGTTGATGTTGCCGCGAGCGTCGGCGGAGTAGACGTAGAGGTCATCGCTCATCTCGCCCTTGGCCTCGTAGCCGAAGCCGACCAGCTCGCCGGTTTCGGAATCGACTTTCGGATGGGCGGTATGCGCGAGGGCGTGGTACTTGCCGCCGAAAAGATAATAGTCGTCGAGCGTCTCGAGCGTGTTCGGATCCATGGTGACCGGCGGGCTGTCCTCCTTCAGCACCAGGAGCTTCCCGTGGTGAAAGATCGGCTGGGTGTTCGCCGTGCCGCGGCTCAGTTTCCGTTCGGCGACCACGGGATCGTCGGTATAGGGATTGCGATACATGCCGAAGATGGCCCGCCGCGCGGCCGCCTGCGCCTTGTACCGCTGCGTGCGCACGTAGCGGCTCTTGTAGTCGACATGGCCGTTCGCAAAGCGGAACTGGGCGACGTGCCCCTCGCCATCGAACGGAATGTTGTGCGCGAATTTCGGCGGATATTGATAGTCGGGCCCCACGCGGTAGAACGCGCCGTCGAGATCCGGCGGGAGGTCGCCCTCCACCTCGCAATCGCGCAGATCGATCTCGGCGCGCAGCGGCGCGGCCGGGCCCTGGAGCATGGGGTTCTTGGCGAATCGGACGGCCATCAGCTTCAATCCCGTGAGATGAACACGCTTGCCAACAATACGTAATTTTCGCTCAACATGCCCGCCATTGCGCACGCTAGACCGCTGCGTGAAGCTGCGCGCTGCGGCCGCGATAGGCATGCCAGGCCCTGCCAAGCCGCTCCACCGCCTCCCGGATATCGGACTCCGGCGCACCGAACGCGAGGCGCAGGCGCGAATGGCCCGAGTCACTCACGCAAAACGTCTGGCCCGGCAGGAGCATCAGCCCGTGGCGCGCCGCGACTTGCGTCAGCGCCGCCGTATCGGGCTCGCCGCAATCGACCCAGATGCACATGCCTGCGGCCGGCTGCTGCCAGCGCCACTCGGGAAGCAGGCGCGCGAGCTCGCTCTCGAGCACGGAGCGCCGCTTGCGCAGCTCCAGGCGCCGCTGCTTTCTCGCCTCGCTCAGATTCTCGAGAAGATATTCGGCGGCGAGCTGCTGAATGGGCGAGCTGCCCATGTCGCAGATCAGCCGCATGCGCGCAGCCGCATCGATCAGGTTTCGATGAGCGCGCAGCCAGCCGATTCGCAAGCCGCTCCAGAAGAGCTTGCTCACGGAACCGGCTACCCAGACTGGCGCTTTGGCCGCGAAGCACGCAACGGGGGGCGGTGGATGATCGAGATCGATGACGAGCTCGCCGAGCGCCAGGTCCTCGAGCACGGGGATCTGCCATCGGTCGATCAGGCGCGCGAGCCGGCGCCTCGCCGGCACGCCCATGACCGCGCCTGTCGGATTCTGCCCGGTCGGCGAGAAGTAGATGAGCTGTGGGTGATGCCGCTCGACGGCGTGGGCGAGCGCGTCCTGATCGATACCCTGGGTCGTCACGGGAACAGCGATCAATCGTGCGCCGCACTGTTCGAACACGTCGAGGGCGCCCAGATACGTCGGCTCCTCGACCAGCACGACCGCGCCGGGCCTGAGATAGAGCTGCGCGACGATCGCGATCGCCATTTGCGAGCCGCCCGTGACCAGCACTTCGTCAGCTCGACTCGCGATGCCGCTGCCCGTCAGATGCCGCGCGATGCACTCACGCAGCGCGATCGTCCCGGCGGGCGACATTCCGTGGGTCTTCAGAAACGGGCCGACAGCCTTCTGCGCGCGGCTGAGCGACTCTCGAACCCAGGGCTCGAGGGCCGGCATCGAGCCGACCGCGAGCGCGCTCGATGCGCCGTCGCCGCCGGCCGGAAACTGCATCGCGAGCCGCACCGCCGACAAGTCGCGCGGGCCCGCGGGTCGATGCGTCTTGCGCTCGCGAAGATAGGTGCCGCTCCCGTGGCGGCGCTCGATCACGCCGCGGCTCGCCAGCGACTCATACGCGCCGATGACGGTTGTGCGACTCACCGCCAGCGCCCTCGCGAGCACGCGATCGGGCGGCAGCGGCCGCGACACATCCCAGCCATCGCGCTCGATCAGCGCCTCGACTGCACGCACCAGGCGCAGCTGCAGCGTTCCGTCTCCACTTGCCCAGGGACCGAGTGCACGAGTGAACGAGGACAGCTGTTGAAATCGCGCCATGCGAGACCACTTCGGCGGCAAGTGGAGCTTGAGTCGAATTGCGGTGGCTCTATCTTGACGGCGCCAGACCATTCTGCACAACTGGTTATTTGAAGTGGTCTGAACCTCCAGCGCATGAACGCCACGCAGAATCCGCTGCCCGACTTCCCAATCCGCCCCGCGGTGGCGAGCGATGCCGCCGTCGTGGCGCGCCATCGCCGCCTGATGTTCGATGAGATGGGGCTCGCGACCGGCGCCGCGCTCGAGCGCGTCGAGCGCGATACGCGCGAAGCGCTCATGCACGCGATGATCGAAGGCTACTATCGTCACTGGTTCGCCGAGGATGCGGGAAGGATCGTTGCCGGCGCCGGCGTGATCGTGGCGCGCTGGCTGCCGATGCCGCAGGAGCCGGCGCTCATGCGAGCGACTGTGCTCAATGTCTACACCGAGCACGGATACCGACGTCGTGGAATTGCCCGACGGTTGATGCACACGGTGATCGACTGGTGCCGCAGCCGAGACCTTGCCTGCGTGCAGTTGCACGCGAGCGACGAAGGCCGGCCGCTCTACGAGGCCCTCGGCTTCAAGCCGACGAATGAAATGCGGCTCGAGCTTTGACGCGCTCATTGCGCTCGGCGACGAGACCGAGTGCGCTCTGCTGATCTTCGGCCGGCGGGCCACGGAGTAATCTGGTGCGTACAGCAAGAGGAGTCGCACCATGTCGATGCCAGCCCGCACGTCCCTTACCCGCCGACAGCTTCTCGCCGCAGGCGCTGCGACGGTTGCCGCGAGCGGATTGGCCTTCGCTCCGTCAGTCGAGGCTCGCGCCCGCCGCGCTACATTCGTTCTTGTGCATGGAGCGTGGCACGGCGGCTGGTGCTGGCGCCGCGTCGCCGACCGCCTCACGGCAAAGCGCCACTATGTCGTGGCGCCGACCCTCTCCGGCGTGGGCGAGCGCTCGCACCTGGCGAGCGATGCCATCGATCTCACGACGCAGATCAACGACGTGGTGAACGAGATCAAATGGAAGGACCTGGATGGCGTCGTGCTGGTCGGGCACTCGTACGGTGGCTGCGTCATCACGGGCGTCGCCGAGCAGATCAGGGAACGCATCGCCGCGATCGTCTATCTGGACGCCTTTCTGCCGCGTGACGGTGAGTCGCTCTCGGACATGCTGGGCCCGGCGCGCGTTTGGCCCGAACACCTCGCGCCGCCGATTCCCGCGGAAGTCTTCAAGGTCAATGAGAAGGATCGCGCCTGGGTGAACAGCAAGATGACGCCGCATCCCGTGCGGTGCTTCACGGAAAAGCTGAAGGTGACGGGCGCGAATCAGACAATCGCGAAGAAGCTCTATATCCGCGCGCTCGACTTCGAGAATCCGCCGTTCGACGCGGCGCTCGAGCGCTGCAGGCAGGACGCTTCGTGGCAGACCGCCACCATGAAATGCGGGCACGACATCATGCTCGACCAGCCGGCGGAGCTTACCGCAATGCTGGAAAGGCTCATCTGATGCAGGCACTTAAGAGCTTCTTAGGAAGTCCCGAGGCTTCTCTTAGGAACGCCGGACGGCGGGCATCCTTAAGCTTTCGACCCAGGTCATTCCTGGGAGCAGAAGCATGTCCGCATTCAAGTACAGCCTCATTGCCATCAGCGCTGCGGCAGCCACAGCAGCCGTGACGTCGCTCATCGCCGCGCATGAGACATCGGCCAGCCCGCTGCAGACCGCGGCTTCGCTTGCCGTTCCGTCGGCCGAGCGCGGCGCCTACCTCATCAAGACGAGTGGCTGCGGCGATTGCCACACCCCGCTCAAGATGGGTCCGAAGGGCCCTGAGCCCGACCTGCCGCGTGCATACTCGGGTCACCCCGCCGATCTCAAGATGCCGCCCGCTCCTCGCCTGGGCGAAGGTCCGTGGATATGGGCGGGCGCCGCGACGAATACCGCGTTCGCCGGCCCCTGGGGTGTGAGCTACGCGATGAATCTCACGCCCGACACCGAAACCGGCCTCGGCCTCTGGACCGAGCAGCAGTTCGTTGCGACGCTCAGAACCGGCCGTCACCTCGGCGTGAGCCGTCCGGTTCTGCCGCCGATGCCGATCGGTGCGACGAGCGAGATGTCGGACTCGGACTTGAGATCGCTGTACGCGTACCTGAGAACGATCAAGCCCGTCAGGAACCGCGTACCGGACCCGGCGCCCGCGCAGTGAGCGTGGCGTCATGCGAATCGTCGAGCACGACGCGCTCGAGTCGTATTCGATCGCCGGCATCGAGCACCGCACGCTTGCGGCGGCGCGCGACGGCTTGAGCGATCTCGAGGTCTGGGACGATCTCTTGTATCCGGGCGCGGCGACAGGTCTATGCCGTCACGACTGCGAGAAGGTCATCCTAGTGCTTGCGGGCAGCGGCCAGCTACAGCTGGAACATGAGGCGCGGGTCTTCGCCGCGCCTTGTTCCTTGATCGTGCCGCGCGGGCGACTGCATGGTCTCAGCAACACCGGCGATCGCGTCATGTCCCTGATCACGGTGTTCGCCGCCACTCCGCTCGGCACGTTCGCGACGGATGGCGCGCCGGTCGAGCTGCCGTGGCACAGCGCGCTCGCTCCCGGCGCCGAGCGCCCACGATGAGTTGTCCACCAGGAATCCCCGCTCAGCGCTTCGGCGCCGGAACGTCGACGAGCTGCAGCGGCCGTTCGGCGGTCAGTCGAAATCGGCCGCGCCCCGTCTTGACGATTCTGAGCGGCGCCGCGCGCTCCGTCAGACGGCGCTCGAGCAGAATCAGCCGCGCCTCCAGATTGTCGCTCACGTCGGGCAGGCGAATGCGCTGATCGAGCCGCAACTCGCGATTGGTGAATTCGCAGCGATTAACGTGGACATAATCCCGCACAAGCGTCCAGAGGATGGCGCCGGCCACTCCTTTTATCAGGTAGCCGTCGTCGAGGAACACGCTGTCGTTCTCGCCGAAGTGGCGCACGACGAGCGGCGTACCCGATGCGGCCCGCGGCGGGCGCGTTCGCGCCACGGGCTCATCGCCCGCTTCGCTTGCCGCTTGCAGCGCATGAATGGTCATGCCGAGCTGGCCGGCGACGGCGACCAGCGCGTCCTCGTCGTCGTAGCTGAAATGAAGATCCTGCGAGCTTTCGACGTACAGCACGCCGACGAGGCGCTGCAACGCCCGGATGGGGACGGCAAGCTGGCTGTGCGGCTCCTTGAGACCCGCGAACGGAATCTCGGTCTCGAGCTTGGACGCGAGATCGGTGCCGGCCATCGCTTCACGCAGGGCGCGGTGATAGCCGTACTCGGGCGCCATGAATCCGATGCGAATGGGAGCGCGCTCGCGCGCCGCGACGCCGATCACGCCGTCACCCAAGGCGATTTCGGAACCGACGCCCGAGGCCTCATAGCCACGGCTCGCCACGGTATAGAGCCTCTTGCCGGGCTCATCGAACAGAAGAACCATCGCGTGCTCGATGCCGAACAGTGTCTCGAGGTTCGCTAGCGCACTGTCGAGCAGCTCCTCGAGCTGAACACAGGTCGAAATGCGCTCGGAGCAGGCGCGCGCCGCGGCCAGCAAATTGCGGCGCGGCGCCGGCATGGGCAGATAGTCGCCCGGCATCTCGTCGATCGCGCGCACGTGATAGACATCCGCCCCGCGCAATCGAAATACCCCGGCCATGCCCTCGTGCGAGGCAATGCCTGCGAGCTTCGCCTTCATGCGCTCGAACAGCGGGCCGGACTCCTCGGTGCGCAGGTACTCGAGGTCGAGAAGATAGGTCGCGCCGGTCAAAGGATGGACGACACCGACTTGCGCCCTTGGATTGGCAAGCACGTTCTGACGCGTCTTGTTGAAGAACTGGTACGAGAGGGCCACGTGTTCGCCGTCGACGTATTCAACCTGCGAGATGTACGAGATATTTGGCGTTCCGTCGGGAGCGCAGGTGGCCACGGCGCCCGGTATGGCGCCATCGAGCGACGGACGGATGGCATCGAGGGTGAATTTCACGCGGCACCGCCCGACGCTGCCGGCAATGGCGCACCCGCTCCCGGACCCGGCGTCTGCACAAACGCCGCACAGACGGTGAAAGTGAGCGCGGTGAGATCATCCAGATCTACCGCCATGTGGCGCTCCATCACGGGACGCGTGTAGGCGAGCTCAGCCGATACTTCGACGAAGCTCCGCTGATACTCCGCCGCCCGCCGCTTGAGGTCGTCGTCCGCCGGAGCGAGCTGCCCGTCGCCGCCCTTCAGCTGCATCGTTTGAAACGTGCGGATATTGCAGGCGACCAGAGCGACCGCAGGATTGACATGGATGTCCGTCAGCACGGCCAGCGACGCACGCTGCATCAGGCCGACCGTAATGCGTGCGCCCGCAGAGTCCACGCGGCAGCCGTATGCATAGGCAAGGTGCGGTCTCAGCGATGCGTCGCGGGTCGCTACGTGGACGACCACGCCCGGCGAATACAGCAGCTCGATCGTTGCGGCTGTCAGCAGCCGAGGAGCAAGGGTCGGACTCATGTTGTCTCTGCGCGAAGGCGCGCCAGCTTGCCACAGGCCCCGGGGTCGCGACAGGGGCGGGACATGATCTAGGATGTGCACGGAAAAGTGAGGAGGCGCCGCGATGAAGAAATTCGACCCCCGTCATCCCGAGCTCGTGAATTTTCTGCCGCCACTCGAGATCACGCGCCGCGAAATGCTCGTGACCACGCTGGCGAGCGGCTTTGCCCTCGCCGTGCAGCCCGTCTCGGCTGAGACCATCACCACCGACGCGCAGGGTCTCACAGCCGGCGAGGTCAGGATCCGGGTGACGGACGGTGAAATCCCCGGCTATCGCGCCATGCCGGCCAAGGGCAGGAAATTTCCCGTGGTGCTCGTCGTGCAGGAGATCTTCGGCGTGCACGAGCACATCAAGGATCTGTGCCGTCGCTTCGCCAAGGCGGGGTACCTGGCCATCGCACCGGAGCTGTACGCGCGCCAGGGCGACGTTTCAAAGATCACCGAGATCAAGGATCTCATGCCGATCGTCAGCAGCGTTCCCGACGCGCAGGTGATGTCGGATCTCGATGCGACCGTGGCATGGGCCGGGGCGTCCGGGGGCAACGGCAAGCGTGTCGCGGTCACCGGCTTTTGCTGGGGCGGCCGCATCGTGTGGCTGTACGCAGCGCACAGCAGTGCACTCAAGGCGGGTGTGGCCTGGTACGGACGCATCGACGGCACGAGGACGAACCTGCAGCCGACCTTCCCCATCGACGTCGCCGGCGAGCTCAAAGCACCCGTGCTCGGCCTGTATGGCGGGCTCGACAAAGGGATTCCCTTGGGCGATGTGGAGAAGATGCGCGCGGCGCTCGCTGCGGCGAAGTCGAAATCTGAAATCGTCGTGTATCCACAAGCGGAGCACGGCTTCAATGCCGACTACCGCCCGAGCTACAACGCGGCCGCCGCCAGGGACGGATGGAAGAAAGCGCTCGCGTGGTTCAGAAGGTATGGCGCGGCGTGATCAGCCGCGAGGGTTGGGTACCGAATAGGGCTCGCGCGTTGCGCTGAATTGCGGCAGAGCCTCGCAGCGCGACGTGAGCGCCCGCAATGCCGGATACGGCGCGCGCTCGGGCGTGAGCGCCAGCACCTCTTCGAGAAACGTGTACATGCAGGTCGCCGTCACGTCGGCCTGGGTCAGGCGATTGCCCACGAACCAGTTGCCGGCGCCACGCGCAGCGGACAAGCGATCGAGCTCCGCGAGCGCGCCATGCATTTGCGTGAGACAGCGTTCGATCCAGGGCTCGTAGCGCTTCTCGGCCGGTCGAAAGACACGCTCGTAGAGTGCCTCGCGGCCCTTCTCCGCCGCTCCGGTTGCGATTGCCATGACACGCAGCGTCGCCCGGCGATCGCCGCCCGCGGCGGGCACAAGAGCCCGCTCAGGCCCTGTGCGCCCGTCGATGTAGTCGAGAATGGCCGACGAGTCGATCAGTGCATCACCATCATCGAGCACGAGCGTCGGCACGCGTCCGAGCGGGTTGAATTTGCGGATCGCGTCGAAGTCCTTGCCTACGGACCAGTTGCGGTGCTCGAACGCGATGCCGAGCAGCTTCATGCTGACGGCGACGCGTCGCACGAAGGGCGAATCGAACATGCCGATGAGGATCAATACGCGACCTTGCCCATCGCCGAGCGCTTGCGGTTGAGGTCCGCCATGACGACGTCCATTCCGGGGTCCCGGCCCGCGAGCCAGTCGGCCGAGGTCAAGGGCGCAGACAATGCGGGATTCAGATTGCCGACGTTCGCGTCGTACTTGTCACCGTAGCAGGCGGCTTCGCCCGCGCAGCCCCTGGACAGATCCCACAGTCCGCTGTTCGGCTTCAGGCACAGATGCGAGTTCGGCATGCACTGCGGCTTGCCTTCCGACCACCAGCGCAGCGAGTCGCCGACGACATCGCCCACGATCGTCACGCGCTCGCCGCCGTCGTGCTTGATCGCCGCCGCGGAAACGATTCCGGCCGAAAAGGTATACGGCCCCGTCATGACGAAGATGCGTCCGGGCACATGGGCCGGCAGCCAGCGCATGAGATCCCGGGTCAGGTCGCAGTTGCCGCCCGTATCGAAGCGCAGATCGAGGATCAGATTTGCCGGCCGGTCGCTCTCGATGCGTTTCTCCACGTCCCGCACGAACTGGTTGATCGCGTGGGCCTCATCGTCATTGGTGCGAAATTGCACGTAGAGCGCGTCGGCGCCCGCGAGCGTCGCCATGCGGTAGAGCTGCTCCGGCTCCTGCAGGTAGAGGGGTTCGCGCGCCGGATCAGTCGCCGCACGCCACGAGTGGGCAGCCTCCTCGGCATAGGGCGCTGCCGACCACAGGCGTGGCGGATGGATGCCGCCCGGGGTCGACGCACGCGGCACGAATTCGATGGTCCGGCTGATGCGCGTGCCGTTCGGCAACCTCAGGACGAGTCGCAGTTGATCGCTCGCACGGGCGAGACCGAGTGCGTGCAGCAGGCCATTCTCGATGTACCAGGTGACGTTCCAGCGCCGATAAGGCTCGATGCCGCCCGACAGAACCTCGAGCCGGCCGAGAAGCTCGGCTGGGGCGAGACCTTCGAGTTCCTCTACCCGCGCGCCGAGCAGGTCGGAATATTCCGGCCCGGCACGGGCGATCACCAGGGCGTCGGGAAACCACAGCATACGCAGCGGCGCCCGCTTCGGCGGCAACCATGCGCCGTCTCCGAGATCGAAACCGTCGTGGCCGTTGCGGGCGAGCGCGGCGATGCGAATGACGCTCACCATGAACTCCTCGTCTGACAGCGATCCGGCGCGGCGCTTCAACTTGCGAATGAGCTTGTGCGCCGCTTCACGATCCGTCGGCGAGAACGCGCCGCTCTTCTCAACGTACGCGGTACGCGCAAACTCCAGGTCCTCGAGTTGTTGCACGCGGCGTGGCGCCGGTGCCGCCCAGGCGGCGGCGGCAATGGCAAGACTCAAGACGAGCGCGACGGATCCTCGACTGCTACTCATAGGGAATCCAGCCGTCCGCCGTCTTCACCATGTCCGCGGGCGCCTGGAAGGTTGCGAGATTGAGGCCGTAGGATTTCCAGATCGCAACATACTCGGGGTCCTTCGCCCACTCCGCCACGTCGACGAGCTTCGCCGTGTATGTGAGCCGCGTGCGCCAGGCGCCCTTGGAATCGTTCGCCGGCGGCGTGTAGCTCGTGACGCGGATGTCGGTCTGCCGCGCAACCCGGCAGATGAGACCGTCACCGCGCAACCACGGCGAAGTCAGCCTGCCGATGCGGCATTCCCTGCCGCACCCGTCGCCCAGACTCCATTCGTTCGTGACGGCGCCGGTCGCCGCATCCCGCCGCTCCCCGACCTTCACGCAACCCTTCTTGAGCAGGAAGACGAGCGCCGGCTCCTTTGCCGCGCCGGTTTCAGGCAGCATGTTCTGTTCCGTCAACAGGTCGCGGTCGGCCTGCTGTAGCGCGTGCGATAGCGCCCGCTCGAGGTCCTCGCGCTCACCGGCAAGCGCCGGCGGCACGATGACGACAGTCAGGCAAAGCGCGGCGAGCAGAGACTGCAGTTTGTGCATGATCATGACGAGATCTGATCCCATGTTTCTTCCATCCTTCTGCGCACCTTTGCCTCCGGGAGAGGCCCGCGCGCGGCCCCAAGGTTGTCGACGAGATGCGAGACCTTCGTCGTCCCTGGAATCGCGCAGGTTACCGCCGGGTGCGACACGGCGTACTTCAAGAAGAACTGTCCCCAGCTGCCGATGCCAAGATCCGCGGTCCACGCGGGCAGCGGCTTGAGCGCCGCCTGTTGAATCAGGTTTCGGCCGCGCCGGCCACCGAAGGGGAGATTGACGAGTACGGCCATGCCGCGGTCCGCGGCGAGCGGCAGGATCCTGTCGGCGGCGTCGCGATCACCGAGCGAATAGTTCACCTGAATGAGGTCGATCGGATGGCGGCCCATGACCGCCAGAAGCTCGGGATGCTGATCCCCGCGCGACGTTGTCACGCCGATATACCGAATTCGTTTCGCCGACTTCCAATCCTTGAGCACCGGCATCAGCACGTCGACGCCTCTCAGGCTGTGAACCTGCAGCAGATCGACGCGCTCGGTGCGCAGCCGCTTCAGCGACTCCTCGAACATCGCCTTGCCTGGATCCTTCTCGCCGTCGCTCGCCGTGACCTTCGTGGCGAGGAACAGCCGGTCGCGGATGCCGAGCTCGGCGACGAATCCGCCGATAACCGACTCCGACTCGCCATAGGCCGGCGCCGTGTCAACGACGGACGCGCCGAGCTCCACCATGCGCTTGAGGACCTCGCGGCGCGCCGCAAGCTCCTCAGGCGCGCTCACGCCATACGCATTCGTTCCAAGACCGATGACCGGCAGCTTTTCGCCACTGGAAGGAATGAACTTGGTCGTGAGCGGCGCAGTCTTGTCGTCGGGCGACGCCAGCGCACGCGCGGTACCATCAATGCCGACACCCGCCAGCAAACCCAGCCGCACGAAATCGCGCCGCGTCAAGTGAGTCCGCATGGGTGACCGGCCTCCGGAAATCACAGGCATGACGATGGATACTAACTGGACTTCAGCATGCTCGGCGAGATCAGCTTTTCTCCAAAGCGCGAGGCCGATCCCGTGCTTGTGCGGGGCGCGCGCAAGGTCTCAGAATGCGTTCGAGGAGGCCCTATGACCATCGCCCGCGTCGCGCTGTTCCTGCTCGTGTTCGCCCCCGGCCTATCCGCATTCGCGGCGGAGAATGACGGCCTTGTGCTGCCCAAGGGCTTCACCGTCACCGTTGTGCACGATGGCGTCGGCCTCGCGCGTCACATTGCGATTCGCGACAACGGCGATATCTACGTGACGACGCATCAGTTCCCGTTTCTCGGCTTTGACCCGGCGAAACGCATCGGCGTCGTCGCCCTGCGCGATACCAACGGCGATCACAAGGCCGACATCGTGCAGAGCTTCGGCGACAACGACGGTACGGGCATCGCGATCTACCAGGGCATGCTCTACGTCTCGGACGACGTCGGCGTCTATCGCTATCACTTCGACGGCAATGAGCTCATTCCGAAGCAGCCGAAGGAGACCGTCATCAGCGGCTTTCCGCTCGAGCGGACGCACGCGGACAAGACCTTCACGTTCGACGACGACGGTCACATCTACGTCAATGTCGGCGGGCCGTCCAATTCCTGCCAGCAGCAGGATCGCGCGCCGGGATCGATGGGCCAGAACCCTTGCCCGTTGCTCGAGCACTACGGCGGCATCTGGCGTTTCGATGCGAACCGGCTGGGCCAGACGCCGAAGGACGGCGCGCACTATGCCACCGGCATGCGCAACACGATCGCGCTCAAGTGGAACAAGGACGCGAATGCGCTCTACGCCACCATCCACGGACGCGACCAGCTCGATACGATCTTTCCGAAGCTCTTCACGGCCGAAGACAATGCCGAGCGCGTCGCCGAGGAATTTCACCGGATCGTCGAGGGCGGCAACTACGGCTGGCCGTACGCGTACTACGATACCAGGCTTAAGGCCCGCATCATCGCGCCGGAATATGGCGGCGACGGCAAGAAGCGCGCCGAGCGCGGCAAGTACCTCGATCCGCTGATCGCGTTTCCCGCGCATTGGGCGCCGAACGACCTGCTCTTCTATCAAGGCGCGAACTTTCCGGCCGCGTACCGGGGCGGTGCGTTCATCGCGTTTCACGGCAGCTGGAACCGCGCGCCGGTCGCACAAGCCGGGTATCGCGTCGTCTTCGTGCCCATGAAGAAAGGCCTGCCCGCCGGCCAGTGGCAAACCTTCGCGGACAATTTCACGGGCGGGCCGCTCGCCGACAACAACCCCCGTAACGCACGCAGCCGCCCGGTGGGACTCGCGCTCGATGCCGAGGGCGCGCTCTACATCGTGGACTCCGTTCGGGGCCGCATCTGGCGCGTGACTTACGCGGGCTCATGAGTGCCGTTCGCTGCGCGGGTGCGTTGAGCAGTCTTGCGTTGCTCGCCGCTTGCGCCAGCGAGCCTGAAGCTCGGGCGCCCGCGGATCCCGGTCAAGCGGCGTATGCGGCGAACTGCCTCGCCTGCCATCAGGCCGACGGCCGCGGCGTGCCGGGCTTTCAGCCGCCCCTGGTCGGCAGCGCATGGGTCCACGGCGATCCAAAGGCGCTCGCCGCCTTCGTGCTGACCGGCGGATTCTCGAGCGTCACCCGCAAGGAGAGCGCCAGCGAGAACGTTATGCCGCCGTTCACGCAGCTCGACGATGCCACCCTCGCCACGATCCTGAGTTACGTACGTGCGAAATTCGGCGAGAACTCAGGACCCGTCAGTGCGGAAGAGGTAACGGCCGCCCGGACGCTCCTGCCGCCCGCACACTGAGCGCGAAAAAGATTCGCGGGTCCATACTGGGGACGGAACCGGACCCGCAATTGCAGGTCCATGGGAACGGTGTGCGTCCCAGATTGAACCCGCTGCCTACAATCCACCCAAGGACCGCGGCCCGTCGGATAACATGTCCGCCCAACTGAAACCCGTACCTCAAATGGTCTCGCCCGCAAAGACCACGATCATGCGCGTATCGGCCGGTAAGGAAATCCTCTTCAGCCTCGGGGCGCTTGCACTCGCGGCGATCCTCGTCCAGGCCGTTTATGCACTCGTGATCCGGCCACATGCCGAGGCAATCCTGGCAGAGCAGACCACGGTCGGCGTCGGCGGCAAACGCCCGATCCTGCATTTGCGATCGCCCTGGATCATCCTGAAGGACTATGAGCAGGAGACCGCGATCATCCTGACGATCTGGTCGCTCGCGATGCTCGCCATCCAGGGCCGTGCCGTCGGACGGAGCCGCCAGCTCCTCGACAAACAGTACATCGACGTCGGGGAGAACCGCGTCGTCCTGCCGGAGGACGCACGCGCGTACGGCCGGCCGATCGAGCAGCTGCCGCACGAAGAGCAGAACATGCTCCTGCCGCGCACGCTCTTGATGGCGCTCAACCGATTCGGCGCGACCCGCAGCGTACAAGACACGGCCGAAGCCGTGCGCGATGAATGCGAGCTCGAGCTGTCACGCCTCGACGCGCAGCTCTCCATGGTGCGCTTCACAGCCTGGGCCATTCCGGCGATCGGCTTCGTCGGCACCGTGCGCGGCATCGGCGTCGCGCTGCAGGAATCCCAGCGGGCCATCCAGGGCGACATTTCAGGCGTCACTCTCGGTCTCGGCGTGACCTTCAATGCAACGCTCGTTGCGCTCACCCTCTGCATCATCGTCATGTTCTGCCTGCACCAGCTGCAGCAGGCCCAGGACCGCCTGGTGCTCGACACACGCATTGCCGTCGACCGCAGCCTCATCCGGCATATGCGCGTTCGCTGACGATCGACACGAAGTTCCCCTCCAGACTATCCTTGCGACGGCCGCCGGCGGGATACTGCCGGCAAGAACGAGCTTCAAGGGGAGGCCTTCCGATGGTGAGCCGGCGCGACGTCGTCTTCGGCGGAATCGCGGTCGCGACATTTCCCGTATTCGCCGATGTCGTGGGCGCACGCTCGCCCGCCGGTGAAACATTGGGGCGACCTGCACTTTCGCTCTACAAGGTCGTCTTCGACGAGCGCTTTCCCTCAAGCGTCGACTTCGGCCGCGAGGCCCTGGCTCGCGGCTTCGCGGTGCACGCGATTCGCGGCGACATGACGGATCTCTGGTACTACGATCTCTATCCAAAGTGGAAGACGGGGCCCGCAGCCATCGCCGGCCTGACGGCTCATGGCCCGCTCTTTTGTCTCGAGCGGCTGTCCTGGGACATCGGGATGCGGGTGTCTTTCCGGGAGCGGCGGCCCGGGGACCTCTACTCCTGGGTCATCGCACCGGGAAGACGTGCATGAGGACACCGCCGGGAGTGAAAGAAGCCGATTTCGCAGCCGCGCTCCGCGAGTTCGCATCGGCCATCGGCAAGCAATGGGTCTTCACGAGCGACGAAGACGTCGATCTGTATCGCGACGCCTACTCGCCCTTCTGGGGCGAGCCGGAAGAACGCCAAGCATCGGCGGCGCTCGCGCCGGATACGGTCGAGCAGGTGCAGGCGATCGCCCGGATCGCGAATCGCTACAAGATTCCCCTCTATACGATTTCGACTGGCCGCAATCTCGGCTACGGCGGCTCGGCACCCAATGCATCGGGCTCGGTCGTACTCGACCTCAAGCGCATGAATCGCGTGCTCGAGGTGAACGAGAACAACGCGTATGCGCTCGTCGAGCCGGGCGTGAGCTACTTCGACCTCTACCGCTACATCGAGGAGCGCGGGCTCAAGGTCTGGATCGACGTCCCCGATCCCGGCTGGGGCAGCCCCGTCGGCAACTCGCTCGATCGCGGCGGCGGCTATACGACGCATCAGTTCCGCAATCACTTCGACGCGCACTGCGGCATGGAGGTGGTGCTGGCAAACGGCGATCTCGTGCGGACGGGCATGGGCGCGATGCCGGGATCGAAGTCCTGGCAGCAGTACAAGACCGGCTTCGGCCCCGCGATCGACGGCATCTTCTCGCAGTCGAACTTCGGCATCGTGACGAAGATGGGCTTCTGGCTGATGCCCCAGCCCGATGCGTATCTCACCGGCACCGTCGAGGTGCCGCGCCACAACGATCTCGTGCCGCTCGTCGAGGTGCTGAACTTCCTCGAGAACAGCCGCATCTGCCAGGGGATGAGCGACCTGTCGAGCCCGGTGATGGGCATGCCGGCCCCTCCCGACGCCCCACCCAGCCCGCCGGATCTCATCGCCCTCATCAACAAGGCCATCGACGGCAACGCGCGTGAGCTCGATGACTACGCGGCCAGCAAGGGACTGACTGCGTGGAGCGTCACGATCAAGTTCTACGGCCCGGCGAAGGCGATCGCCGCGCAATGGGAATACGCGAAGGAGAAATTCTCGGTCATTGCGGGTGCGAAGTTCATCGACGGCGAGCTCATCAGGTTGCCGCTCACGGCCGGGCAGCGCGACAAGGTTCACAAAGTCGAGTTCGGCATCCCAAGCCTCTCGATCTTCTCGATGGGCGCGCGCAACGCGAACAATCCGACGCCGGGCGACGGCCACCAGTGGTTCTCGCCGATCATTCCGCGCAATGGCGAGGCCGTGTTCGAGGCGAACAAGGTCTTTGCGGCCGCGGGACGGGACTTCGGCCTGCCGGTCCCGCCGTTCTCGATTCCATTCTGCTTCTGGGAGCGCTCGTTTCTCTTTCTCTTCGGCTTCCCGGTGACGCACGACGCGGCGAAGAACAAGTCGACGCGCGAAGCGTTCAGGCACCTGGTGCAGATCGCCGCCGGGCACGGCTGGGGCGAGTACCGCACGGCTCCCGCGTACCAGGACCTCATCATGAGCACCTATTCGTTCAACAACCATGCGCTTTTGCGCCTGCACGAGACGCTCAAGGATGCGATCGATCCAAACGGCATTCTGTCGCCGGGCCGCTACGGCATCTGGCCAAAGCACCTGAGGGGAGCACGACGATGAAGACTTTCCGAGTTGCCCTGCTCTCGACGCTGGCGGCCGGTATCGCCGCGACGGGTACAGCTCGTGCAGACGACGAGGCACAGGTGAAGGCCGGCAACGCGGTGTTTCAGAAGTGGTGCGCGCCCTGCCACGCGAGCGGCCCGGGGCACCCTGGAACGCAAGCGCTGCAGGCGCTTTACAACGGCGCGAAGCCCGCTCCACTCGAGGAGCGCACCGACCTCACGCCCGAGTTCATCAGGAACTTCGTGCGCCACGGTGTCTCGGTCATGACACCGTTTCGCAAGACCGAAGTGAGCGACGCGGACCTCGCAGCGCTCACCGCTTATCTCATCCGGACGCAGCGCTAACGCGGCTCGACGAGAATCGATCGATCGACCTTGCGCACGTCGGAAAGACCGGCAAGGCCGAGCGTGACGGCCAGCTCCTTGCGGATGAGATCGAGCGCCTGCGTCACCCCCGCGCGCCCGCCGGCCGCGAGCCCGTAGAGAAAGGACTTGCCCATGAGGCAGCCGCGCGCGCCCAGCGCGAGCGCCTTCAGTACGTCCTGCCCGCACTGAATTCCGCCGTCGAACAGCACCTCCACACGCCCGTTCACGGCGTCCACGACTCCGGGCAGCGCCGAGATTGTCGACGGGGCGCCGTCGAGCTGCCGCCCTCCGTGGTTCGACACGACGATGGCGTCCGCTCCGGTCGTCGCCGCGACCTTCGCATCCTCGGGATCGAGAATGCCCTTGAGGATGAGTCTTCCCGGCCAGCGGTTGCGCACCCACTCCACGTCTTTCCAGCCGACGGTCGGATCGAATTGCTTCGCGATCCACTCGGAAATCGTCGCAAGGCCCACCGCGCCCTGAACGCGGCCCGCGAGATTGCCGAACGTGCGGCGCTTCCCGAGAAGCACGCCGAGCAGCCAGCGGGGACGCAGGGCGATCTCGATCGCATTGCGCAGCGTCAGGCGCGGCGGCACCGTGAGTCCGTTCTTCAGGTCCTGCCGGCGCACGCCCTGCATCTGCAGATCGAGCGTCAGGACGAGCGCCGAGCAATTCGCCGCTTTCGCGCGCTCGATCAACTCCGCGTTGAAACCGCGATCGCGCATGAGGTAGAGCTGGAACCAGAACGGCTTCTCGACGGCCGCGCGCACGTCTTCGATCGAGCAGATCGACACGGTGCTCAGGCAAAACGGCACGCCAAACGCCTGTGCTGCGCGCGCCCCCTCGATCTCTCCGTCGCGGTAGAAAAGTCCGGCGAGGCCCGTGGGCGCGAGGCCAAGCGGCATCGTGACGGGCTCCCCGACCATCGTCGTCGCGAGCGACTGTGACGAGACGTCGACGGCGACCCTTTGGCGAAACTGGATCGCGTCGTAGTCGGTCCGGTTGCGCCTCAGCGTCACTTCGTCGTATGAGCCGCGGTCGCAATAGTCGAAGATTGCGCGCGGCACGCGCCTGCGCGCCGAGGCGCGCAGGTCAGCGATGCTGGTGATGACGGTCACTCTATCCTCCCCCCGGATGACAGACGAATGATGCCGACTCGCGACCCCATTGTCTTGCCGCCGTGGGGAGATCAGCGATCCGGACCGAAGGCGATGAAGACGTCGGTGGGATTCCCGGCGGTCGCGTTCGTTTGCACGAAAAAGGGCCGGAAGTCGCTGCCCACGCTCGCGAGCGCCTGATAGTCGCCGAGAAAGAGTCCATCCGCGTTCGGCGCGCGGTCGAGATCGAAGGGTCCGGTGAGGTGCGATTCCGTGAAGCTCACGCCGTCGGTCGAGGTTGCCAGCCAGTAGTCCGTAAGGAGCGTTGCCGCGCTCGACGTGTCGCTGCGAAAGTCGTAGTAGGTGACGCCGATGACCCCGTCATCGCGCACGTGCACCGCCGGCGTGAATGCCGCGACGCTGGGCTGACCATTGACGCGCACGGGCGCGCTCCAGCTCAGGCCGCCGTCGGTCGA
>Ga0153915_10001706_pt1 | contig 20208 bp, 19 predicted proteins | sample Opewatmetagenome_2_FD_107003 | JGI IMG/M metagenome (GOLD analysis project Ga0153915, IMG submission 107003) | Freshwater wetland microbial communities from Ohio, USA - Open water 3 Core 3 Depth 3 metaG | ecosystem: Environmental > Aquatic > Freshwater > Wetlands | place: USA: Ohio, Lake Erie...
AGGTGGTATGAGATAGTCCTTAAGATGGTTGACCGGGGGATAGACACCTTTGTTGAGGTGGGCCCCAAAAAGGTCCTCAGCGGCCTGGTAAGCAAGATTGCCCCTCAAGTAGGCGCGAAGATATTCAACGTGGAGGATATGAAAAGCCTGGATGCCTTCCTGAACGATATAAAATAACAACTCGATTACACCTTATAGATAATCATAAAAAGAAGCTCCCAACCTTTACAGGCGTGAGCTTTTTTTATTCTTACAAATAAAAATAATCTTTCTGACAGTGATCAGTCCAATTCGCTGGTTTTGTACAGCCTTCCGGTCCTCAGTCCGCTGCCTTTTTCGGCAACCCAGTAGACAAAGAGGCCTGAAATCAGGACACACACAGCTATAATCAGACCAACAGGCTTCATGGACATGGCGTAGGTAAAAGAGCTGTAAAACATGAAGGCACAGGCTGCACAGAATATCAATGCAGGGATCGGGAACCATAACATCCTGTAGGGACGCACGGTCTGCGGCTCTTTACGCCTGAGCACAAACACGGATATCCCGGTCGCCAAAAAGAACAACCAGACCACCGGAGCAGAATATAGAATCGTATCAATAAAAGAACCTGCCAGGAGCAGAATGGCAAGGCTTATACACCCCTGTACTATAAGAGACATAACAGGGGTCTCGAAACGCGGACTCCATTTGCCCAGACCACGGAATAACCTGTGTTCCGCACCCAGGGCGTAGGATATGCGGGCACCTGTGAATATCAGCCCGTTGACCGCGCCCAGGGCCGATATACAAATAATAATACTGATTGCCTTTACGGCCATCCCCGGGGCCACCACGGCAAAGGCATCCACGGCTACAGCCCTTGAGGAACTCATGCCCCCCTGCCCAAGGGCATGAAAAAATGCCCCGTTGATAAGCATATAGAGACCGATAACTGCAACAGTACCGATAACAAGGGAACGGACGATATTATATTTAGGCTCTTTGACCTCCGCAGCTACATAGGCCATCTCGTTCCATCCGCCGAAGGCAAATAAAACCAGGATTAAGGCCAGCTTAAAACCGTCAAGTGTAACACCTGATGTCTCAGGGGGAATGACATGCGGCATGGGCGCCAGAAAGCCTGCTGCAACAATCCCCAGTATCCCTATGGATTTAAGCACTGTCAATAGGTTCTGTGTCCATTTCCCTTGTTTTACTCCAAGGATGTTGATCAGCGTCAGAATTACCACAGCCATCATGGCGTAGACAAGGAGCATGTTCTTAAAGGGGGCATATATGGCCGTTGCATATCTGGCAAAGACAAAGGCCATCAGTGCAATATCCCCGGGCCTTATGATCACGAGTTGAGACCAGCCGAACAGATACCCCGCCCAGCTGCCGTAGGCCCGGGTCTGGTATATGTAGTCTCCTCCATCATGCGGGTATGCGGTAGCCAGCTCCGCATAACATATGGCCCCGGCAAGGGCCAGGAGCCCTCCCGCAAGCCATATGCCCAGTATCCCGATCCATCCGCCCATACATGCGGCCACAGTGGGTGTGATCTCGTAGATCCCTGCTCCAATGATGATGCCTACAATAATGCATACGGAATCAAACAGGGAGAGTTCTTTCTTCGGAACCATGCCCATTCCGGACTCCTTTCATATGCGGGTCCTCACCGTTTTTTAAGCGTAAGCCCGACGCTGCCCGACCCTGTGTTTACAAACAGGGTCTCCAGATCCGCATTAGTGGTTACTGCATTTATATAGCTTTGAGTCCCCCCCTGGCTCATATTATGGGCCAGGATCAGGCCACCTGGACGCACAAGGGGCAGAAGCTGTTTTATATAATCATAATACCCATCCTTATCGGCATCCAAAAAAAGGAGGTCAATGGGTTCCTTGAGGGCTTTTACCTTATCGTGGGCGTCACCCTCTATGACCGTCGCAATATTATCCACCCCTGCGCTTTTAAAGTTCTGCCTGGCAAGTTTGACAGATGAGGCCTCGATTTCAAATGTCGTGAGTTTGCCGCCGGTGCTCTTTAATCCGAGCAGCATCCACAGTGCGGAATAGCCGTTGGAGGTGCCGATCTCCACAACGTTCTTGGCGCCTATGCCTTCCACAAGTATCCTGAGAAACCTCCCGTCATCCGTAGGGACGTTGGCGCCCTGAGCCCTCTGGCTGCTGATCATCTCGTTCAGCACCCCCACTATCTTTTTCTCTTCATCGTTTTTTGGAATCAGGGCACTTTGAGTGGATGAGTAACGGGACCCGCCCAACCCTCCCATACCCCTTTGAGCCAGGGAAATCAGGGGGATTAGCATGACGGCAAAAATTATTGCAGATACTGCCAAAATATTTCTATTGCTCATTTCTGCACCTCTTATTCACGTGTTTTCGTGATCAACTGATAAGTCAGGGTCTGATTGCCCCGACTTGTCAGTTTTCTTATGTCCTGAATTATTTTTCTTAATTCATCCTTTTGGCCGTCATTTCCTGGGTCCTGGTAGTGGGTTGTGCACCCTGCGCGGATCCGGATGCCCCCTGCTGTGAAGAACTGGGGCTGCCCATCATGGGCATTCCGGAGGGCATAGGCATCTCTGCTGTAAATTTTATCTCATTGCCTGAAATGGTCCCCTTGTAGGTAGTCTTCATCTCGTTCTGGCCCATTTTTGTTACCGTCACAAAGGAAAGGTCATTACCGGAGATCTTCCCCTCTGATATTTCAACAGGAGTACCGGTCTGGGTAGTAAGTTTGCCTGTCATCTTTGGTTGGCCCTCCACCTCAAAGGTGGCATTAACGGTCTGCTGATTGATTATCGTGCCTGTTACCTTGTCCCCTTCGACCTTGAATGCAAATATCCTGTCCCCGCCAGGTGACCCTGATGGGCTGGTCACCGGTGCGATCCATTTTCCATTAATGTCAGCAGCGCCTGCTGATCCGATAAAAATCAATGTTATTATCGACACCACTAAAAAAGACGCAACTATTAACCTTGTTCTCATAACAACACCTCCTGAAAATTGTTTTTGGGTTTGTTGCCCTTATTTACAACGGGCTGAATATCGAGAGAAAAATTATAAAATGGAGACATTCGGGATTGTGCATTATTTCTCCATAGTTTGTAAGTCGCTTATTTCGAGAAAAGGTTACATGAATTTAAGAAAGATATTTTCAAAGGATGAGAAAAGTTAATTTTTAAGGCAGGTTATAGCACCATTAAGACTAAAGCTCCTCCGGCGTGAAGGTTGCTACATCATCTATCTTTTCAGCCCCTGTGAGCAGCATGACAAACCTGTCTACGCCGAAGGCAATCCCCGCAGAGGGTGGCATTGCGTGCAGGGCGTCCAGAAATCTCACAGGGATCGGATAGGGCTTCTTGCCCTGCTCTTCCCTCAGTTCATTCTCCTTGCTGAACCTTGCCTCCTGTTCGGCAGGATCGATTAATTCGGAGAATGCATTGGCAAGTTCAAGCCCGCCCATGTAAAGCTCGAACCTCTCCGCCAGATCAGGGCGGCCCTCCTTCAGCCTGGAGAGGGATGCAAACCTTGAAGGATAATCACATAGGAATACTGGCCTTGATGCATCAAGCCCGGGTTCAATGTGGAGGACCACCATCTCCTCAAAACGGTCGGTTGCAAGGGCCTCTTTTAATGTGATGGGCGAAAAGGCGGCAAAGGCCTCCTCTACTGTAATCCGCTTCCAGGGGGCATCGATGATAATCTCCTTACCCTGGTATTTAACGGTATTTCCAAGGCCCACTTCATCGGACACAAAGGTTACCATGGCCTCGCAGTCATCCATAAGGTCATGATAATCCGCATCCGCACGATACCATTCCAGGAGGGTAAATTCAGGGAGGTGGAGATGCCCCCTCTCCCCGTCCCTGTAACATTTGCATATCTGAAATATCCTTGGGAAATCAGGAGAGAGGATCCTCTTCATGCACACCTCGGGAGAGGAGTGCAGAAAACCATATGAGGTGTTTAGAAGGTCTATATGCGCCTCAGGCACAGGCGCAGGGATAATATTAGGCGTCTCAACTTCCAGAAAACCCTGCTCGACAAAAAAGCGTCTGATGGACTGTATGATCCTGGCACGCAGCCACAGGGTTGATTTTAGTGCAGACAATATCGTGCTTCCCGTAAAAACCTGCTGCTACTTTACACGGGTCAGATATTCCCCTGTGCGCGTATCAACGCTTATCTTGGTCCCTTCCTCAACAAAGGGGGGTACGCGAAGGGTATACCCTGTCTCAAGCGTGACAGGCTTACTGTTGCCAACCGCCGAATCGCCCTTGACCCATGGCTCTGCCCTTGTAACCTTGAGTTCCACAAAATTCGGGAGAGAGATGTCCAGCGGCGTTGTTTCAAAAAAGAGTATGGATACCTCCAGGTTGTCTATAAGGAAGTTCTTGGCATCGCCTACCTGGTCAGGGGTAAGGGTGACCTGCTCGTAATTGTTCTGATCCATAAAACACCATTCATCGCCCTGGCTGTAAAGGAACTGCATCTTACGCTCCTGCAGATTTGCAGACTCAAAGGTATCCACAGATCTGTAAACCTTTTCATCCGCCCTGCCGGTAAGCATATTTTTAATCCTGCACCTGTAAAGGGCCTGCCCCTTGCCCGGTTTGGTAAACGTGAAATCGGTAACCACATAGGGCTGGCCATCGATCAGTATCTTCAGGCCTTTCCTTAAATCGCTTGCTTGGTAAACTGCCATATTATTATCCTGTCCTTGATTAATTTTTCGATTAAATGTTTCTATAAAATAAAAACTAACGGAATATAGGAGAGTATCGATATTCTGTCAAGATTAAACTAATTGAGAAAATTTCTTTAAAGTCAGACATATGGCCCTGTATCTGCATTATGAGGAAAACCCTATCAGGAATACGCCCAAAAGCATTATTACCGCTCCAACCAGCCGTTCTCCTATCTTTTCCTCCCGGAACCACCATGCCCCGTAAAGGATGCCAAAAAGGAGACTTATGCGCTTGACGGATATCATATATGCCGCCTCGACCTGGGAAATGGCAAGCATGTGACTGAAGACCATGATTGAATATACTGCCCCTATAGCCAACCCATTCCCGGGTCGCAAGATCAATCGCCTCATACTTGATCCCGGCATAAAGGGTATGAGGACAGACGATAACACGGCGAGGACGATAAAATAGGTGCTGCCGAAAAAGTATGGATTGGAATGAAGCACACCGACCTTTCCAATTACTGATGTTATGGAATAGATGAATGAGACCAGCAGGATAAGCCGTGACCCCTCCTCTTTTAAAATGGCCTTTATTGGCGCAAAAAGCCCACCTTTTACAGAGGATATGTTTAGAAAGTATGACCCTGTTACGATCAGTATGATACCCGTGACACCCATCATGCCCAGGCGTTCTCCAAGCAGGGCCCAGCCGGTCAACATGATAAAGGCGGGCGTGAAGGCAAGAAATGGGAGCGTAAGGGATAGGGGGGAGACCTTTATGGCCTTCATGTAACAATAGAGTGCCCATAGCTCAAGGGGCGCAGCTGACAGGATCGCATAAAAATAGAAACGATCAGGCACGACTGACGGTATAAAGAATAAAGATGCTGCAAGCCATGGCAGGGCATATATAAGGCGAACTGCTGCCATTTCATAGGGAGTAAGATCGCTGAAAAACCGTTTTGTCATGGCATCAGTGGTTGCCAGGGCAAATGCGGCAAGCAAGGAAAGGGGCAGCCAGGGCATCTTTATTCTCTCATAAATGTCATCAATAAAAATTAGTTGAAGAATTATTTTAAAAGTGGAATATAGCAGCTGAATAACAAGAAAAATACATTTTTATTGTAATGATTTTTAAAACAACTTTAGCAGGAAAGGAGATCATTATGAAAGGGTTATTTTTTGAAGGAACCGACAAATCAGGACTACTCATTATTATCTTTACCATTTTTTTGGCTGTTCTTTTTACATTAAGCATGGTTCAGGCACAGGAACAGAAGACCATCAAACTGCCGACTGTAAATAAAAACAGGGGCGCTTCATTGATGGATGCCCTGTCAAAAAAGGCATCCACACGAAGCTGGTCTGACAAGGACCTGAGTTTGCAGGACCTTTCCGATCTCCTGTGGGCAGCGGCAGGAATCAACAGGCCGGAGGATAAAAGGCGTACATACTCGTCAGCCATGAACACACAGGACGTCGATATCTACGTCTTCATGAAAGATGGGGTCTATCTCTATGATTACGCCAATCACGCACTCACACCTGTCATAAGCGGAGATCACCGGGCCGATATAGGCTCATCTATGAAGATGAGTGGAGGAGGCATGCCATCAGGAGGTCCTTCAGGAGGGACCCCGGGGGCTGCTCCAGGCGGCGCACAACAAGCGGGTGGCACTCCCGGGGGCACAGCGGGAGGGACGCCGGGTGCTGCATCGGGTGGTGCCGGCGCCATGGCCCAGTCCTCAAACTTTCCGGTTGACCTGCTTCTGGTATCAGACCCCTCGAAATACCGCGCAGGGAACGATGACCTGAAAAAGGAATGGGGGGCGTTTTCCGCAGGCATGATCTCACAGAACGTAATGCTGTTTTGTGCGGCCAATGATCTTGGGACACGACCCAGGGCGGCGTTTGACAAGGCAACACTGAGGACCCTGCTCAAACTGAAAGACACCCAGAACCCGGTTATTGAACTTCCTATCGGATATATGCAGAAATAATAGACCAAAGGCGAACAGGGTGACCCTGTTCGCCTTTATTAATATTGCGGCGCCTTGTCAGGGTAGAGGACCTACGGCTCCCTTACAAGTTTTGTAGAATCGCCCCTTATCTCCAGATCAACAATCTTTAGTCTGACCTTCCTGTTCCCGTTCCATGTGTTTATCTCAGGACAATGGACCATATTGATGACCTTTTGTTTAAGGGAGTGCATACAGGCCATATTGAAGCCCATCGCATCAAGGATAGTCGCCCCCTGTCTTACCCTCAAGACCAGGTGCTTTTCCCCTACAATCCTGGAATCAAGGACCAGAAGACCCCCTGAATAAAACAAGGGGTCGGGATTCCCTGAACCGAAGGGCTCCAGGGACCGTATATCAGTTACAGATTCAAGGGTCAGATCGGAAAATGCTATCTCTGAATCGACACGTACCGATGGGACAATATCCTCCTCCCTTAATTCCTCGATGGCAAGCCTTTCCAATCCTTTTTGAAACTCATTGATGTCAGACGCCTTGATGGTGCAGCCTGCTGCATGGTAGTGCCCTCCGAATTTTTCCATCAGGTGTTCCATCCGCGACAGTGCCTTAAAAAGATTAAATCCGTCAACGCTCCTCCCGGAACCAGTTGCCTTATCGCCTTCGATAGAGAACAGGATGCACGGTCTGCGATATTTATCCAGGAGTCTTGATGCTACGATGCCCATAACACCTTTATGCCAGCCGGCCTTTGCAAGGACTATTATCTTCTTGTTATTCAGGTCAAGCCCCGGGATTATGGCAGTTTCAATCTCATTGAAGATCTCGCTTTCAATGGATTGTCTCTGGCTGTTCATGTTATTCAGATTCCTTGCCATCTCCGAGGCCACTGAATCGCTGTCGGTTGTAAGCGCCAACAGACCAGCGTTAATAACGCCCATCCTCCCTGGTGCATTCAACCGGGGGGCCAGCTTAAACGCCAGATCATAGGATGAGATATGCCTTTCATCGACACCGGACATGCTGTTCATTGCCCTTATGCCCGGCCACACTGTTTTTTTCATTGTTTCTATGCCATGCAGTGTAATAATCCTGTTCTGCCCCGTCAACGGGACCATATCCCCTACAGTGCCGATAGCTGCCAGATCCAGATATCTCTTCAGATCCGGTTCGGGCATCCCGTTAAATTGGGCTCTATCCCTGAGGGCCGACCTTACGGCTATGGCCAGGAAAAAGGCGACGCCGACCCCTGCAAGCGACCTGAAGGGGAACAACGAATCGGACCTGTTGGGGTTGATTGTTGGGCATACAGGTTCAAAGTCCTTCGGTATCTGATGATGGTCTGTTACAACTACCTTCATGCCGAGTGATTGGGCAAATTCTATCTCCTTTCGATTAGCTATACCGCAATCCACCGTTATTATAAGGTTTACGCCCCTATCTGAAAGTTTTTTAACAGCCCCGATATTAAGGCCATAGCCTTCTTCGAGCCTTTCAGGGATATAGGAAGAGACGTTTATCTTCAAGGACGAAAAAAGATTAAGAAGCACGGCAGTGGCTGTAATACCGTCTGCGTCATAGTCGCCATAGATCGCTATATTTTCCCTGTCTTCCATTGAACGGAGGATTGTATCAACTGCCTTGTCCATGTCCTTAAGCAGCATGGGATCAAGCAGGTCGGTGAGCCTGGGGGAAAGGAAGGATAACGCGGAATCCTTGTCAGATATGCCGCGGTTGACAAGGAGCATCGCCTTTAACGGTGTTATGCCCGTTTCTGATGCAAGTTGCAATGCATCGGGCGATGGTGGTTGGATTCTCCAGATCTTGTTGTTATTCATTTGTTGTGCGATTTCGACATCTTTTCTACTTTTAGTATATCCTCAGGAGAATCAACCTCCACTGAATCATGGATGGTCTCAACGACCTTGATCCTGTAACCATATTCGAGCGCCCGTAATTGTTCGAGTTTTTCTGCCGTCTCAAGCCTTCCTGACGGCAGCCCGGTAAACCTCAGCAGGAAGCCCTTGCGATATGCGTAAAATCCAAGGTGCTTATAATAGGCATTGCCTGACGTCAAATCCCTGTAAAAGGGTATTGTGCTCCTTGAAAAATACAGGGCAAAATCATCATTGTCGGTTACTACCTTGACAATATTGATATTCTGAATCTCATCCTCATCAGTCAACCTGTATTTTACGGTGCTCATGGGTATGCCGGCATCTTTAATAAGCGGCGCTACCATGAGGGATATGACGGACGGATCGAACAACGGCTGATCCCCCTGGACATTGACCACCAGATCATCATCCCTGAGCCCGAGTTTCTGAACAGCCTCTGCTATGCGATCCGTCCCTGACTGATGTTCCTTTGCGGTCATAACAGCCTTGCCGCCGAAATCCTCAACGCATCCGGATATCCTCTCATCATCTGTTACGACATACACATCTGATATGTCAGGACAGGAGACGGCACATTTATAAACATGCTGAATCATGGGCTTACCGTCGATCAATGCAAGGGGTTTGGCAGGAAAGCGCGTTGAACCGTATCTTGATGGAATAAATGCTGTTATGCCCATAATATAACCAAAGGTCCTTTGTCTAATTGCTGTATGTGGCGCAGGCTGTGTCAGATTCCCAGGTCGTCACCCTGCTTACGCTTACACCTTCGCTATTGATCTTTTTGCTGAGGAATTCATAGATAAGTCTGGAAATATTTTCAGAGGTTGGATTCATGTCCCTGAACCATTCCAACTCATTCAGGTATTTATGGTCAAGCCCCTCTATTATCTTCCTGGTTTCATCCTTTATGACCTTAAAATCAATCAGGAGCCCGTTCCTATCCAGGCGCTCGCCCTTAACATAGACCTCAATCTTCCAGTTGTGTCCATGGAGGTTTTCGCACTCGCCCCCCGTATCTTTTAGCTGATGGGCAGCGCCGAATTGAGTGATTATCTTCAGTTCATACATTTCTATTCTTTTCCAGTAAAAATTTTTCCGCAGACTATGCACCTGCCGTCCATAATAATACCGGTGCACGCCCCGTCAGGACAGAGGACCCTGCTTTCAATATCAAATTCATCTTCTTGAACGGAAACCGACGACTTAAGCCCCAGTTCAGCGCCGCATTTCATGCAATATCGGCTGTCTGAAGGGACTTCCATGCCGCAACTAGGACATGTCTTACCTGATATCTTCTGATGACAGTGTGGGCATTCCATGACAAACCTCAAAGATTTCCGCGGTTGCATAAAAGTAAAAAAATAATTCTTATTAATTTCTTCGATTTCATGCGTCTTTCTGCCGCTGTGATTGAAACAACATTATATGTTATGACATGTCATGTCAATAGGTGAGAAGCCTTAACGAAAAGAATAGAAGGGCGCCGGCAGAATATTGTATTGCAAAGGTGATATAATGCCTCTTTGCCTAATGAAAAGAAACGGGGCCATGGGTTTCAGGGATTACATCCCTCTGAGCCGCTCCTGATTTTCCTGATTTTGCTTACATGTGATACATACGGTTGTTACAGGCCTGGCCTTTAACCGGGTTTCCGTGATATTCTCGCCGCATACCTCGCAAATGCCATATGTCCCGTTTTCAATACGCTCCAGGGCCTCTTTGATCTTGAATATAAGTTTGTTTTCTCTCTCTTTCATATGGATGTTCAGGTCCATATCCGATTCAAAAGTGGCTTGGTCCGTAAAATCCGGGGCTTGCCCTGATACGCTGACAACACTGGTTACAGGGATATCCTTTTCCTTCTTAAGGAGTTCATTAAGCTGTTTGTTAAGCAAGTTCGTAAAATAGATCTTCTTTTTTTCGTTCAGCATAGTAATCTCTTTCCCGTGAGGCGCATCAGTAACATTTTTTAATTAATTATCACATAAGACGAATCTTAGTGGTATGCCCGGGCAGCGTATCCGCCCGGGCGTAATCTTCTTAATACATGTCCTCGGAAGGCATCTGAGGCATAGAGGATTTCTTCTCCTCGGGCTTCTCAGCCACCATTGCCTCGGTCGTCATCAGAAGCCCTGCGACTGAAGCGGCATTCTGAAGAGCAAACCTTGTGACCTTTGTAGGATCAATGATACCGGCCTTGACAAGGTCTTCATATTCCCCTGTATCGGCGTTGAAACCAAAATTCCCCTTGCCGTCCATCACCTTCTGCACAACAACGGAGCCCTCAAAACCTGCATTGTTTGCTATCTGCCTGATGGGTTCTTCAAGCGCCCGTTTAATCAGGTTAAGCCCCAGTTGCTCCTCGCCCTCAAGCGTTACCTTTGAAAGTGCCTGGACGCCTCGTACAAGCGCCACTCCTCCGCCTGGGACTATACCTTCCTCAACCGCAGCGCGAGTTGCATGCAGGGCGTCTTCAACTCTGGCCTTTTTCTCCTTCATCTCGGCCTCAGTAGCTGCGCCCACATTAATCACAGCAACCCCTCCGATCAGTTTTGCAAGCCTCTCCTGAAGCTTTTCACGATCATAATCGCTGGTTGTTTCCTCTATCTGCGCCCTTATCTGTTTTACACGGCCTTCAAGGGCAGACCTGCTGCCGCCGCCCTCAACAATCGTTGTATTATCCTTGTCGATGCTGATTTTCTTTGCAGTCCCAAGATCTTTCAGGGTGACATTCTCAAGCTTCAATCCCAGTTCTTCGCTCAGGACCTGCCCGCCGGTAAGGATCGCAATATCCTCAAGCATGGCCTTCCTGCGGTCCCCAAACCCCGGGGCCTTTACGGCAGCGCAGTTAAGTGTGCCGCGCAGTTTATTTACAACCAGGGTTGCAAGGGCCTCGCCATCAACATCCTCTGCAATTAAAAGGAGGGGTCTCCTTGTCTTTGCGATCTGCTCAAGGATCGGGACCATGTCTTTCATGTTGCTTATCTTCTTATCGTTAAGAAGCAGGAATGCATTCTCAAGATGAACCTCCATCTTTTCAGGGTCGGTTACAAAATAGGGGCTCAGATATCCCCTGTCAAACTGCATACCCTCGACGATATCCAGGGTAGTCTCCATGCTCTTGGCCTCTTCTACTGTAATAACCCCTTCCTTGCCCACCTTTTCCATTGCCTCGGCAATGATGTCTCCTATTGTCCTGTCATTGTTGGCGGAAACTGTGCCTACCTGGGCAATCTCCATCTTATCTTTGGTCGGTTTTGAGATCTTTTTAAGCTCACCGATAACTGTTTCGACAGCCTTTTCAATACCGCGCTTGATGACCATGGGGTTTGCCCCTGCCGCAACCAGTTTGGAGCCTTCACGATATATTGCCTGCGCAAGAATCGTGGCCGTTGTTGTGCCGTCGCCTGCGACATCGGAGGTCTTTGAGGCGACCTCTTTTACCATCTGTGCGCCCATGTTCTCAAACTTATCTTCCAGGTCGATCTCCTTGGCTACCGTAACTCCGTCCTTTGTAATGTTTGGAGAACCCCATGATTTCTCAATAATCACATTTCGTCCCTTGGGGCCTAGCGTGACCTTGACGGCATTGGCGAGGACATCCACTCCTCTCATAATCTTTTCTCTAGCCTGAGCGCTGTATTTAATCTCTTTTTTAGCCATGTCTAAATTCCTCCCTGGATTACTTCTCTATTATTCCGAGGATGTCATCCTCTCTCATAATCAAATGTTCAACTCCGTCAATCTTTATCTCCGTGCCGGCATATTTTCCAAAAAGAACACGATCATTTTTCTTGACCTCCATAGGAACTGTCTTGCCGTTTTCATCTGTCCTGCCCGGCCCCGCCGCGATTACCTTTCCTTCAAGCGGTTTTTCCTTTGCAGTATCAGGTATAATTATCCCACCTGATGTCTTTTCCTCATCTTCAATCCTCAAAACCAAAACCCTGTCATTTAAAGGCCTAATCTTCATCTTGAAACCTCCTTAAAATTAATTGATAATATATTCAATCTCCCGTGAATATTTAAAAATGGAGATATGTTTTAAAAGAATCCGGCAAAATCTTTTTATTTATATACTAATTTACAATCAGAAACAAATTGAAATATGACGATTTTAAAATTAGTATTCTTTAGAATGGCAAAAGGACAGATGATCCCAAGAAATACAAATGCCTTCTGTTAAGTGCATTTAAAATCCTGTGGAAATTAATCACTCCTGATTGATTGTCAAGGCAGACATTTTACCCTGTCGGCTTTTGAAGATCCGCCTCACTTTTCAACAGATTATCAAGGACCTGCTTATAAAAATCTTTTATAATTTCATCCCCCGTATAAGAGATTGCCTTTTTAAGGCTCCTCTCTGCGTCACTATAATCTTCCAACTTTATATAGGAAAGGCCGAGGGCATAATGGAACAGGTGTTCATCATCTTTCTTCCTGATAGCCTCCTTGAATTGCCTTACAGACTCTTCATAAAAACCGTCAGAAAATGCTGCTTTGCCTTTAAAAAAATTATAATACGGGTTTTTATCCCTGAATGATGCAACCTCTTTTTCATAAAAGACGGCCCGCTCTTTTTCCCCGGTTTTGGAGTATAACCTTGCCATATTGCTCATTATCGTCATCTCAGAGATCTCGTCTTTGCCTTTATTGATCAAAAAGGCATGCAGGTATGCCTTTTCCGCTGCATCATCCTGGTTATTTCTAAGGTAGGCAACCCCCAGGTTGGACCAGATGAAGCTGAGATTTGGGTCGGTCTTAATGGCCTTAATGAAATATCTGTAGGCGCCTGCGACATCGCCCGCAGCCAGATATTGTGAGGCGATATTATTATAATACTGTGCAAAGGCCATGCGATCCGGGATTGGACCGGTTGAATAAGAACCGACTTCAGGCCCTTCCGCATCAAGTGAGGGGGCTATAAATACACTTTTCTTAATATCCATTACAACAATACTTTTATTGCCCGATAAATCTAAGACATAAGAGCCTTGAACCGGGATCTCATAATTTACATAGGCGCCTATGTGCCTGGTGACAAAAAGTGCCTCGCCATTTTTAATCCAGTTTGGAGGAGTCCTTATATCCTGATATCCGCTGTCCAGTTTTACGTATCTTGCCATGGATATGAAGAGATTGACAAAGGAGAGGCAATTCCCTGTTCCGGATTCGTATGTCTCGATGGCCGTCTTTGTACCGAATCTATCATCCTGGGTATTATATTTCACTTTTTTTGAAATGATATCTACCAGTGCCTTCAATCTCTGTCCGGAATTTTTTATCCCTGCGACAGATCCATCCAGAATGGCCTTGATCTCTTCATTGAGAGAGAGGACATCTACATCCGGGATGGAGGAGTCGATTGACGCCGGATTTATTCGAGAACCGTCCTGGTTCATGAACTCAGGGAACTGGTCAATCGAGATATGATAAGGATCGGATATCGGGGATGTGGCACACCCTGAAAGATATAAGAGCGGAATACACGCCGCCGGCAAATACAGAAGTAGCATCCAGACTAAAAAACCTCTACACCCTGAACAAGGAGCCCTTCCGTGATAAATTTTTTTAAATAACCTTAAGGACATAACCTTCTCTCCCTGGATTCACAGGGTAATGTCTGAGATTTCAACAAAGACAGCCTTAATGAAGGCATCCTGTTAGTAATCTTTAGAACGAATATAAGTCCTTATTCCATAAATACAATATCCGGTGTGATTGTCTTCAGGTTGGGATTATCCGCAGGGGGGCATATGATCCTTCAGGAATTTTTAATGACAGGAATTACAGAATCAGTGATAACATCACAAAATGACCGTCGAAAATGTCTCACATGATCCAGGATGATTTTTCCCCGGCCTGCATGGGCAGGGGTGTCGCTTACAAATTTAAAGAGGAGGCATTTTCTCCCGAACCTGTGGGATGCCTGAAGGACTGAGGCGCCCTCCATATCCACAAGACCGGCCAGGGGCGCTATTTCCAGGAATCCTTCGACATCGATAATCCCCTTATCCTGGGTAGCCAGTATAGCCTTGTAAAATCCATCCATGGAGTCTGGGTACTGGATATATGGGCTGTTTGTTCGAAGATGAAGCCTGTCTGGTTCAACGGTCTTTTCTATGTTGTATATAGCACCGAGTTTTTCTGATTCATGAGTTGCTCCTGCCGCGCCCAGATTCAATATACAGGACGGATTAAACCTCAAACAGGCATAGGCTGTTGCTGTTGCGGCATTCACCTTGCCGATCCCTGATATAACGATATAGTCCCCGCATCCCGTGTAGACAGGAAAAGGCCGTGCCTCAATCTCTTCCATGCTCAAGGCCTCTATAAAGGGTTCAGCCTCCATGCCGGCAGCTATTATCATGCAGATTGCCATATATTATAACCATTCATTTTGATACAAGGGACCAGACACCTGATTTATCTATTAATCACCAAGACCTTCGCGCCCCTGATCCTTCTTTGCTTAAGTTCTGTCAACGCGAAATTTGCGTCTGCCAGTCCGAACTCCTGCACTTCGGGCATGAGAGGGACTTTTGAGGCAACATCCAAAAAATCAATTACATCCCTGCGGGTAATGTTTGCAACACTCTTTATCTCTTTTTCCATCCACAGGTGTCTTGCATAATCAAGCCCCAGAAGCTGCTTCATGTCCCCGGACTCCTTTCTGATAGCATTAATGATCAGGCGCCCCCCGTTTTTGAGGCATTCCATTGCCTTGACAACCGGCTGCCATGCAGGGGTTGTATCGATTATGCTGTCCAGTTTCTCCGGTGGTTCATCTTCTATTCCACCCGTCCAAGATGCCCCCAGTTCTGATGCAAACTGCCTCTCTTCCAAGTTCCGCGCAAAGACATAGACCCTTGCATGGGGATATATATGTCTTATAACCTTTATCACTAGGTGCGCAGAGGCGCCAAAACCTGTCAAACCGATCGCATCACCATCCTTTAGATTGGTCAGTCTTAAAGACCTGTAGCCTATAGCCCCGGCGCAAAGAAGGGGCGCAGCCTGGGCGTCATGGTAAATATCAGGGATTTTATAGGCAAAGTCTTCGGGCACTTTAATATATTCGGCATATCCGCCATCCGCATCCCTGCCGGTAGCCATGAAATCGGGGCACAGATTCTCCTTACCACTCAGGCAAAATCCGCATCTCCCGCAGGCTGAATATATCCATGCTATCCCGACCCTTTCGTTTATATTAAATTTTTTTGCTGACCGTCCTCTCTCCGCCACCCTTCCTACAACCTGGTGTCCCAGGGCAATCGGGAAACGGACAGGTGGTGTCCTCCCCTCTATCTCATCAAGTTCGGTATGGCAGACGCCGCATGCAGATACCCTGACAAGTATCTCAGTACCCCCTGGCTCAGGTTCTGGGAGGTCAATAAGGGTAAGGGGGTGTTTCTCTTCATTAAGATTGCAGAGATTGCGCAGGATCATTGCCTTCATCGCAAACCAATCCCCCTTTTCGGATAAAAATTGGACAGGGGAAACTACTTAACCGGCGAGATAAAAACGGTTCATGGATTCATATCCCATTTTAACGGATCACACCTTGAACCATGGAAGTTACAGCCGCCGGTTTAACCGGCAGCTGTCCGATTAATTATTTCTGTTTTACTAATGCCTGTTGTAATTTTTCTCCAAGAGAACCCATTGATTTCTTCGGGGTGTCGGCATATTGCTTCCAGTCCTCCACCTCCATCAATTCAGAAGGTGAAAGGGATATCTTCCTGTCCCTAGGATCAACTCCGGTTATAAGGACAACAAGCTGATCCCCATTATTGAGTTTTTCAATATCAGAGGGCTTTGCCGCCTTTGCGATTACAGACGACGGGAGAAGGCCTGTTACACCTGGCTCAAGCATGACAAAATAACCGAATTTCTCCTTTTTCTCCAATGTCCCTTTGACCATCTGTCCGACCCTATATTTATCCTGGATATCCGCCCAGGGGTCACCTTCCACATCCTTGATACTGAGGGATATCCTCTTCTTTTCAGGATCTATCTCATTTATAACCACATCCACTATATCACCGGGCTCCACCTCATCCTCAGGCCTTAAGACCCTCTTGGTGTAGCTCATCTGGCTTATATGAACCAATCCTTCCAGCCCCGGCACTATCTCAACAAAAACACCGAACTTGACGCAGCGGGTTACCTTTCCCTTTATCTTATCCCCAACATGATATTTTTCCGCTACTTCAGCCCAGGGGTTTCCGGTCATTTGTTTCAATGACAGAGATAACTTCACATCCTTGCCGCCCTTGCCCTCCTGGATCTCAAGGATCTTTACGGTAACATTATCCCCGACCTTCAGGATATCCTCGGCCTTTTCCGTCCTGGACCAGCTTAGCTCTGATAGATGTATCATGCCCTCTACCCCCTGCATCAGCTCGACAAATGCACCAAAGGGCATGAGCTTGGTAACTGTCCCTGTAATCTCTTTGCCTGCAGAAAGTCCGGCAATGAACCCCTTCTTTTTTTCCTCCAGTTCCTTTTTAAGGATGTCCCGTCTTGAAACAATGATATTCTTGCCTTTTTCTTCGTATTCAGTTATCAGAAAGGAAAACGTCCCGCCTACGTAGTCAGCCGGTTTTTCCACATACTTTATGTCTATCTGGCTTATCGGGCAGAAGGCCCTTTTCCCCATCAGTTCAACCCGGAATCCACCCTTGCATTCCTCCTTGACCTTGCCATCCACCGGCATCTTGCTTTTAAATGCCTCTACAAGCAGATCCGCATCGCGCTGGCCGGAAAGCCCCCTGGACAGACGGATCTCATGGCCGTTTGATGAAACCACATAAAGTTCAAGGACATCTCCGACCTTGCATATCGGTTCCTGGTTTGCATCCAGAAACTCCGCCTTATCTGCAAGACCGTCAACCTTTGTCCCGGTATCAAAAAAGATGCTTTCCCTCCCTATGGAGATCACCTTTCCCTTTACCTTATCCCCTATTGTGAGACCTTCACGCTTCCCGCTGCTGAATGCCTCAAACATCTCCGCAAAATTTTCTTCCCCTGTAAAATCGTCTGACACAGCAAAACACCTCCTGAATACAATAAAAATGGAACCTTCTTTTCCTAAGCGATACTTCATATCAGCACCGATTATGGTTTAGCAAGATAATTTTAAAAGGGGATCTGTGATCGGGGAAAGCGAAACGATATATGATCCGGATTAATAAGTTATCGCCCTTGCAAGTGTCAGGCACAGGACCTTTTCACACCCTGCCTTTTTCAGCACCCTGGCACATTCGTTAAGTGTATTTCCTGTTGTTGCCACATCATCAACAATAATAACGGTCCGACCTTTAAGCTCCTTCTGCCCGGAAAGGGCAAAGGCCCCCTTGACGTTCTTCCGTCTCTCATCCCTCTTAAGCCCTGTCTGGGGTTGTGTATATTTTATCCTTTTAAGAGATTGAAAATCAAGTATTGCACCCAATGAAGGGGCAATGGACCTTGCCAGGACAAGGCTCTGATTGAACCCCCTTTCCTTCAGCCTCTTGGGATGAAGGGGGACGGGCATTATTAAGAGACCGCTTGTATCCCCGAACCTTTCCCTGGCAAGAGGGATAAGAAGCCTTCCAAGGGATTTCGCAAGAAATGTCTTTCCGCCGTATTTGACCTGATATATGGCCTCCATTATTCCGCCATCGTAGAGGCAGGGTGCTGCAAGGGCATCAAAATAGGGACGCTTCTTGAGGCATGAACCGCAGAGGTGATCCTTCTCAACCCTGGAAATAAAGGGCACCCCGCATACAGGACAGAACGGGGAAGTGATCCTGACAAGGGCCTTCAGACAGTCATCGCAGAAATGGAGGGGGGCGCCCTCTTTCCCCGTCAGAAAAGACCCGCAGAGATGGCATCTAGGGGGATAGATTATTTCCAGAAAATTATTGAATATCTTTAAACTCATTGGAACTATCCGTTAAGTTTTATTTTCCTGCCCTTTCAATAATATCCTTAAGGTCCCAGTTTACAAGGAGTCTTACCCTCGTGTTATCGGTCCTTGTCCTGTATATAAGATGACCGTTATTCAGACCATAGAGGAAAAGGTCCCTTGTGGCGGCCACGTCCTGCTTGCAGTATTCCGTAAGCTTCTCCATCTCACCCTGCCTGAACCACTCAACTGCCTGTACGCCGTCCGCTGACTTGCCGGCTCCAACCGTCTCACTTGCAAGGTGGTCCAACCCCAGCCTGAATCCCAGCCTCTTGAATATATCCTCAAGGATGTCAAAGGTAGGCAGGTCCCTGATTGTCTTTCCCGCATAGGCGCTAAGGACGGCATAATCAAAGCCCTTGACGTTGAAGCCCACAACCAGGTCCGCCTTTTTAAGCCGCTCAATAAGTCCCTGGATGTTGTCTTCTGTAAAGCTCATGAAGCACCCTTCAATGCTGTCATAGATCACGGCGACAGATATGCCCATCAGGTGGGTGTTCCGCCATCCTCCCACATCCTGGGCGAGCCTTTTGGTCTCAAGGTCAAAGTAGACGATCCTGGGCTCTTTCTGTTCGGGGACGGGCGCCTCTTCCTTCTTCGTCGGGATAAACGGGGTCTCTTCGGGGGTCTCATGCCCGCTTACAATTTCTTCTATGGGAATATGCCCCAGGAGATATTCAAGGATGACAATAGCAGCCCTTTTATCAAGGGGCTTGTTGCCGTTGCCGCATTTCGGGGAATGGATACATGACGGGCAGCCGTCCTCGCATTCGCAAGCACTTATGTGGTCAAGGGTCTTTTGAAAAAGTTCCAGGATGACCTCATAACCCCTCTGCGCCAGCCCTACACCGCCAGGATAACCGTCATAGATAAATATGGCGGTCTTCTCCACCTGGGGGTGATAGGGGTAGCATATACCGCCTATATCATTCCTGTCGCACAGGGCAAACAGCGGGAAGATGCCGATGGCCCCATGCTCAATGGCATGTATGCCGCCCATGAGCTGAAGTCCTTCGCGGTCCAGCAAGATATTTATTACAGGATCTATCTCTACCCAGAAACCTACGGTCTCAAAGGTCTGAGAAGGAAACTCCAGAGGGAAATTGCCCATCAGTTCCTGGCCGGGCAGCGCCCTCTTCTCATATCCTGTTACCTGCTCAGTAACCTTGAGCAACCCTTCGCGGACAATGAACTGTCCTGCAGGCTTGCTCCTGTCCACCCTTATTATCTCAGTCTCCTTTTGCGCAAGCACGCGGGTAAAATAATTAAGGCCGGTCTTGCTTACGATGACATCCTTCTTTTCGATGTCAATTGAATCAACAAGGTACTGTCTCCCCATATGGAGATAAACGGCACCCGGATGACACTCCTTAAAGGCCCGGTTCCCGTCAATAGTCCCTATCGCCTGGCCTGTGGATGTCTCGAATATGGTATAGCTCTCTCCTCCTGACCTTATATTGACATCATTATGAGGCCTCAGCCTTGTTGAGTACCACCTGGGCTCCCCCTCTGCCGTGCGCGTAAGCCGTCCTTCAAACTCAAGCCTTTCAAGATGCTGCACGAGGTTGTCCGGCCAGGACCTTTCATCCGCCATGGTTATCGGCAATTCATCAGCCGCGCATGGGAGATGCGCATCTACCACATAGGGGTTATGGGGATCAATTATGGCGGCCTCATAGGA
>Ga0153915_10001707_pt1 | contig 20203 bp, 15 predicted proteins | sample Opewatmetagenome_2_FD_107003 | JGI IMG/M metagenome (GOLD analysis project Ga0153915, IMG submission 107003) | Freshwater wetland microbial communities from Ohio, USA - Open water 3 Core 3 Depth 3 metaG | ecosystem: Environmental > Aquatic > Freshwater > Wetlands | place: USA: Ohio, Lake Erie...
ATCTTTGAGGTGAATTATCAATATTTTGCATTACAGGTGTGTCTTAAGTCGAAAATTAACAGGAAAGGTTCAATCACCGGCACCAAAAACAAGTTAAACGGATTTTAATGAAAGACATCATCTGTCAAAGCCGGCATTTTGTCTATGAGTAAAAACGAAAATATACTTTTTATCAATCGTGATAAAATCCTGCTTGAGGACCTGGGGGAATCGCTTCAAAGCAGGGGGTATACTGTACATGTCGCAACGGATATGCGCGGGGCCTTATCCATTTTGAGCGCCAATTCAGTTGGTGTGATAATATGCGACAATAAACTGCACGATGTAACAGGCTATGACTTTTTACGATTTTTAAAAAATGATCCCTTGAGAGAAAAGATCCCTTTCATTTTTCTTGTTCCTATAAACGATCAGGGAAGGGCTATAAACGCATTTAAACTGGGGGCCTTCGATTTTATTGTTTATCCCATTACAATTGAAGACCTCGTCTGCCGCATCAATGAAGCTGTCCTGATGCATGGATCGGCAGAGACGGCCAAAGGGCAGCAGGTGTCCGCTGTATCGCCGGTAATGACGCCTGTTGAAAATTCAGGCGAAGAAATTTCAGATGAAAAGCGTAAAAGCAAAAGGGTCCATCCCCTCTCATCCATTCGTGTGGATGTATCGCGCAACGGTGTCTTCTGGCTCTCCGCACAGATAAAAAATATAAACAGAGAGGGCATGTTTCTTGAGACCTCCCTTCTCGGCAAGACCGGGTCAGAGATATATGTAAAGGTTGCACTGCCTTCGGGAACGTCAATTATAAAGGGCCAGGTTAAACACATCGCCTTCAAGAATTATAACCCTTCGGCTGGAATTGGCGTTGAAGTCGAAAAAAACGCCCAGTGGATAGAGGTCCTGCAATATGTCATTGCCGTGATAAAGAAGGCAGATTCGCCAACACTTAACGGTTCAATAATGCCAGGCGCTGCCCAGGGCACCCCTGTTTCATCCGGAGAGGCTAAAAACACTGTTAAGGCCGCGGCCTCCACGGTCCCTAAGACGAAAGTGAATGCAAACTTCGAACTCCGTTTTTATCAGAGCCTTGTAGGAAAACAGCTTGATAATTACAAGGCCGTCTCTTTTATAGGGTCAGGGGCCATGGGCGGCGTCTTTGAAGGATGGGATATAGCACTGGAACGGACAGTGGCATTAAAGGTTATATCCTACAGGCTTGCGTCAAAGGAATCATCCAGGGATATGTTTATTAAAGAGGCGCGGTTGGTCTCAAAGCTGGATCATCCGAATATAGCCCACATGTATCATATAGGCAATGTCAATGAGATCCTGTATTTCGCAATGGAATATATAGACGGCGTCACTATGGCTGATATGATTAAAAAAGGCGAAAAATTTAATACGCTCAAGGGGCTCGGATACTTAATAACTATCTGTGAGGCCCTGGCGTTCGTCAACCGGAATAATATACTCCACAGGGACATCAAACCAGCAAATATGATGATAAATGAGAAGGGCATTGTTAAAATAGTCGATTTTGGCGTGGCAAAGATTGTGGATGTTAACGGAGATGACAATAAAAAGGAAGGCATAGTGGGATCGCCCTATTATATATCGCCTGAGGCGATCGACGGGCGCCCGTTGGATGTCAGAAGCGATATCTATTCACTTGGGGCCTCCTTTTACCACGCCTTTACAGGTTCGCCTCCCTTTGACGGGAATAATGCCGAGGAGGTCCTGACAAAACACATGGAAGAGGATTTGATTCCTTTAAGAAAAAAGAACCCGAAGGTGTCTCCTGCACTGGGCAAGATTATTGAGAGGATGATGTCAAAGACACCTGAAAAGAGATATCAGGACTACGAGGGTATTATCAAGGATCTGAGAGGCCTCGAATCGAGGGCACAGACATTCCAGAAACTGAAAAATGCAACTCTTATATTCAAGATAAAACCGAAGGCAGAGGCTGCAACCTTATGAATGTATCAGGGATGGATCGTTACAGTCTGGAGTCATCCTTTGGCGAAGGCCCGTCAGGGACAGTTTATAAGGCATGGGACAATGAGTTGAACAGGCATGTCGCTATCAAGATCGCACACAGGGGAAAGGGATCTTTTAAGGCCGCAGGCCCACTTATAGGAAATCTGATCCATCCCAATATCATAACTATTTACAAGGTGGACGACATACTCGATGTGTCCTATTTATCAATGGAATATGTCAACGGGCCGGACCTCAGGGCATTCTGTGAAAAGGATTTTCTGCTCAAGCCGCAGAAGTCCGTTGAACTCATAATAGAGATATTAAAAGGCCTCTTCTTCGGCCACAGCAAGGGATTCATCCACAGGAATATCAAGCCATCCAATATAATCCTGAATGAGACAGGCGCGCCGAAGATTGCCGATTTCGGAATAGTCCAGGTTGCAGGAAAGAATCATCAGATGGGGTTCTGGGGTGCTCCTGATTATATGTCTCCTGAGCAGCTGAAAGGCAGGCCTGTGAACCTACAGGCCGATATCTTTTCTCTCGGCTGCGTTCTGTATGAGTTGCTGAGTGGACATAAGCCCTTCCGGGCGGAAAGCCGGTACGGTGTCATAAGCAGGATCATCAACAATAGTCCCGAACCGCTTGAAAACAGTGTGCCTTGCAGGGAAATCCTTGAGGAAGTAATTACAAAGGCCCTCTCAAAGGAACCTGATGCCAGATATCAGAACTGCACGGAATTCGCCGTTGACCTGAGCAAGGCCCTCGGACTTCTTAATAAGCAAGAGCAATCAAAAAAAGGCTCCATCTTGAGATCCATAACAGATCGTGTTAATGTCTTCAGGACCTCTCCTGCCTGATTTCAGGCCTGTCTTATATTAGAACATTAGATTCGGTTCATCCTTGATCGGGCGGGTTAAAAATATTTTAAGGAAATAATATCAATCTGAAACATTTTGAGGAGAAATAATGACGGAATTCATTCAGGTGTCCACAGCAACGGATAAAAGAGAAGACGCAGAGAGGATCTCCAAGGCGATAGTGGAAAACAGGCTGGCTGCATGCGCACAGGTCTCAGGCCCCATATCAAGCTTTTACTGGTGGAATGATAATATGGAAGAAACCGAAGAATGGCGCATTATTATCAAAACCACCATGGATATTTACCCCAGGCTTGAACAGGCGCTAAAGAATTTTCATCCCTATGAGGTCCCCGAGATTATTGCCGTTCCAATTACGGCAGGAAACAGCGACTTTCTTGAATGGATAAAAAAAGAGACCAGGGACAAATAGGGCAAGATCACGTCTTTTTATCTTTTCGTTGTCCCCTGTTTGAAAATCGTTTTTTAGCCGCGTTTCTTTTATAACGGTTTTCCCCAAAGACAAGATCCTGTTTCTCCAGGAATACCTGCGTGTCGGGCGAAACGGAATGGGTAATCCAGACGTTCCCTCCTATTACGGACCTTGCCCCTATGACCGTTTCTCCGCCCAGGACTGTTGCATTGGCGTATATGATGACATCATCCTCGATTGTCGGATGACGCTTTTTATCCCTGAGTATATTGCATTCTTCGGGGCTGAGGGATAAGGCACCCAGGGTTACGCCCTGATAGAGACGCACCCGGTTTCCGATAACAGTGGTTTCCCCTATAACTACGCCTGTCCCATGGTCAATAAAAAATCTTTCCCCAATTGAAGCACCGGGGTGTATATCAATGCCTGTGCGACTGTGGGCGTATTCCGACAAGATCCTGGGAATAAAGGGTACCTGCATGCCGTATAAAAGATGGGCGACTCGGTATGTTGTAATAGCCATTAGACCCGGATAGCTGAATATGACCTCATCATAGCCCTTGGCTGCCGGGTCGCCATCATAGGCCGCCTGTATGTCTTTAGCTAACATCTCACGAAGTTTGGGAAGTCGGCTGAGAAATTCAACAGCTATGGCATTTCCCCTGTCCGCGCAATCGATGCATGCCCGGTCGTTTCGCCTGCAGTCATGTCTTATAGCCCGCATAATCTGTTCGGAAAGCTCTTCATAAACCGCTGTCACTTCTTGACCCAGGTAGTATTCAAGGTTTATGCGATCCAGACGGGAATGTATGAAATAACCCGGATAGAGTATTCTTCCCACCCGATTGAGGATCTCTATAGCCCCCTGGCGGGACGGGATGGGTTCAGCGTCGACATGTTCAAAGCACCCTTTATTATTGCAGGTTGCAGTGAGTTTGCTCACTATGGATGGAATCCGTTCCCTGTAATGCTGCGCTTCATTGATCGCCGTCTGACACCGGTTTTTTGGGGATTTGTTTGATCTGGGCATGTTCTATCCTTTATTTGCCGGAACAGGCCTGAGCGCTTGAATTCCAGAATGGAGACATGGAACGCAATCTCTCGATGATGGGAGGCATTTTTTCTGTTACAAAGTCAATCTCATCTTCAGTATTGTAAATGCTCAGACTGAATCTTATGGAACCGTGGGCCATGGTGAAAGGAACTCCCATGGCATGCAGTACATGGGATGGCTGCAGAGAGCCTGAGGTACATGCCGATCCGGAAGACGCGCATATCCCGTATTCGTTAAGGAGCAGGAGGATGGCCTCGCCTTCAATATATTCAAAACTGATGTTGGATGTGTTGGGCAGGCGGTTGATCCTGTCGCCGTTGACCTTGCTCTGTGGTATGGCCCTGAGAAGGGCGTTTTCCAGCCTGTCCCGCAATCCTTTTACAAAGGTGTTTTCTCTCTGAAGATTGGCAGCGGCCAGTTCACACGCCCTGCCGAGGCCAATGATGCTCGGAGTATTTTCTGTCCCGCCCCTCCGCCCTTTTTCCTGATGACCGCCAATCAGAAAAGGTGAGAATCTTGTCCCTCTTCGTACGTAGAGAACCCCTATGCCCTTCGGTGCATGGAGTTTATGGCCTGATATGGACAGCATATCGATGACGTTGTTTTTCATGTTGATCGGTATCTTGCCGGCGCCCTGCACTGCGTCCGTATGGAATGGTATTCCGTGGGCGCGGGCAATCTCTGCCGCTTTTTCAACAGGGAAGATGACGCCCGTTTCGTTGTTGGCCCACATAAGGCTTACTATTGCCGTGTCGGCGGTGAGGCTGTTCTCATATTGTTCCATATCCAGGATCCCGTTCTTGTCCACCGCTATCTCTGTAATCCTGTATCCCTGCCGCGACAGGGAAGCGCAGAGGGCCTTGATGGCAGGATGCTCCACCCTGCTCGTCACGATATGGCGTCTCTCAGGATTGGTGGCAAGGGCGGATCGTACAGACGCATTATCGCTCTCCGTGCCGCAGCTGGTAAATATTATTTCATCGGGCAGTGCCCCTATCAGCGCCGCCACCTGTTCCCTGGCGTTGTTTATCTTTTTTGCTACCTGGCCGCCAAAAGAATGCATGCTTGAAGGATTTCCGTAAAGCTCACGGAAATAGGGGACCATCTCATCAAGGACCTCAGACGCTACCTGCGTTGTGGCATTGTTATCCAGATATACAGGTTTCATAGGTTTACCTCCTCGATGATCAGGTCAGGAGAAATAAGCTCACGCAGTTTTGCTTCAACAAAATTCTTCAGTGTAATGTCGGATGCCTTGCATGTCTTGCAGGCCCCCCGCGTGGCTACAAGGACACGGTTGCCGATAACATCAACGAGTTCAATGTCTCCTCCGTCGTGTCTTAATGAGGGCCTGATCTCCCTTTCAAGAGATTCCTCTATCATGCGGATCTTTTGTATATTGGTCAGTTTTGGTTTGACAACAGGTTTTCCCTCTGTCTTGACCCTGTCAATTATCTGCTGAATAGCCTCGTGACAGTTTCCGCATCCCCCGCCTGCCTTGGTATAATTGGTGACATCCTCTATAGTCGCCAGGTCGTTTTCCCTGACGGCCCGTTCTATCTCCATGTCGGTGACACCGAAGCATTCGCATATGATCTTTTCACCGGGCTTTATTGCCGGGGTGCCCCGGTAATTCTCGATCGCCTTTTCAAGTGCCTCTTTGCCCATAACGGAACAGTGCATCTTTTCCTCGGGAAGACCGCCCAGATACTCGGCTATGTCCCTGTTGGTTATCTGTGTGGCTTCATCAAGGGTCTTTCCCTTGATCATTTCAGTCAAGGCAGAAGACGAGGCTATGGCGCTTGCGCAGCCGAAGGTCTTGAACTTTGCCTCCTTAATACGATTATTCTCATCCAGACTGAAAGAAAGCCTAAGTGCGTCGCCGCATGCTATTGAACCTACCTCCCCGACACCATCCGGATTTTCCACCTCTCCGACATTTCTGGGATTAAGGAAGTGTTCCTTGACCTTGTCCGTATATTCCCACATACATAAACTCCTTGATGAATTTTTTGCTTATACAATGATCCGGTTTAACAGTATGATCCGCAATATAAAGACTCTATCGCACCTTGTCAATGAGCGCCTGAAATTTGGTTTTACATAATGATTAGCGGACTCAAATCCCTCTGCCTCATGGTTAATGTTTTTCATTTCTCAGGACCGGCCAATTCAATCTTGTGGTGGGATGAAAATGAATGTCTAATGGAGGCGGTCTCAGTTATTAATCGTATGGCTTCTTATTTGCATTCTTAAGATAAGACAGACATTTTTAAGATGCATGAAACAGAGATATTATCTCTTAAACTCGCGATTGCCGGGGTTGATTGATTTATGAACAATAAACAGTCCATTGGCTTTTTAAAAGCCAAGAACATATGGATTATCAGCGTCTTAACTGTAATAGCAGTCACGGGGGCGCTGACGATATGGTGGACGTTCTATCAAACTGAAAAACAGATGCGGGATGATCTTCTAGTGGATGTGCAACTCCTGGCGCAGGCCATTGACAATAATCGTGTCAAAAAATTGTCAGGCAGTGAGGCGGATCTCTCATCACACGAATACCTTAGCTTAAAAGAGCAGTTAATGGCCGCGCGCACCTTATTCCCGAAATGCAGGTTTTTGTACCTTATGGGACTCAGGGGTGATGGGAAGGTAATTATTTATGTGGATTCCGAGCCTGCCGGCTCCAGGGATGAATCCCCGCCCGGGCAGATCTATGACGAGATATCACATGAGTATCGAAACGTTATTGCTAAAAGAATTGGATCAACTGTAGGGCCTGTGACAGATCGTTGGGGGACATGGATAACATCCCTGGCCCCGGTTGTCGATCATACAACCGCTGCCCCGGTTGCCTTTGCAGGAGTGGACGTAGACTTAACGGAATGGAGATGGATAGCCGCAAAGGAAGGGCTGGTCCCGGGTCTCGTTACATTAATCCTGATGGCAATCGTACTGTCAGTGTGGATTCTGGACGCATGGAGGGGGCACCACAGCTCGGCAAAGACATTGACATTGCGTCATATGGAGATCTTCCTTATCATTGTTGCAGGGCTGACAATAACCTTTCATTCGGCATGGATTGTCAGCCGGAGAGAGGTGTATTTTTATTCAGATACATTAGAGAATCTCATCAATGCAGAAACCGCAACAGTTGCCGATACCCTGAAAGAAATGAATGATGTTAAGCTGAAAGGTCTTTCCAAGTTTATTACATCCAGCGCTGAAATAACACAAAAGGAATTTCATGATTATGCCGAATATCTTGCCCAAAATTCTGCTGTCCAGTCCCTGGGATGGGCGCCGGTTGTCCCTGAGGAAGAAAAGGCCATATTTATAAATAATCTGCACAGGACAGGGATATCAGGTTATGAAATATGGCAGAAAGACCAGTCGGGAAATCCTACGCCGGTTTTTACCCGTAAGTTTTACTATCCTGTCCTTTATGCGGCGCCTCAAAAGGAAAATGAGAAGATTATAGGTTTTGATCTGGGCTCTGATGAGACACGGAGCAAGGCCCTGGCATATGAATTATCCGCAGGCCTTTCTTCATATGCTGTCCCGATAAAATTGATCCAGCACAGGGAAGATGAGGACGGAATATTGTTGTGCGGGCCAATTTTTTCTTCTAATGAAAATGGTGTGTTAAGGGGTTTTGCACTACTTGAACTCCGTATCGGTACATTGTTGAGGAATGCCGCAGGGATGAATAGTAAAAACTCCGGTATATCTCTGGCCCTCTACCAGCTTGATTCCGGCAAACCTGATACACTCCTTGCGTCTACATCAGCCGCCGGAACCGGCAATCAATTCGATAGGAAACATGCAATAAAAAGGCTGGTTTTTTTATCCGGAAAAACGTTTGCAGTAATAGGTTACCCCAGGGTTGCCTTTGAAGTCCTTTATCCTGCAAGGTCGGGTTGGATTACCGGTCTGGCAGGCATGATAATAACCACTGTCATAGTATTGATGTTCGGTATTATTACCCATAGACGAGAATATCTGGAAGTTATGGTGCAGAAACGCACCTCTGAACTTCACGCCAGTGAGGGCCTCCAGCGGCAGCTGATGGAGAGTATCAGCGCCGGGGTTCTGATAATAGATATGAAGACCCATATAATTGAGATGCTCAATCCCTTTGCCGCAAGGCTGATCGGCCTTCCTGCAGAGGAGATCATCGGGAAGGTATGTTACAACTCAATCTGTTTCGGGGGAAAAGACAATTGCCCCATCAATGACCGGGCCACTGAGATAGAAAATTGCGATTGCGAAATCCTTGGATTGAATGGCAGGCGGATACCTGTCCTGAAGACCGTCAAGCTGATCAGCATCCAGGGCAGGGAGAAGATGTTCGAGACCTTTGTGGATATCACTGATTATAAAAGGGTGGAGGAACAGATCAAGAATCATCGAAGGCGTCTGGAATCGGTTATTGAAGGGACAAATATCGGGACTTGGGAATGGAACATACAAACGGGTGAGACCATATTCAATGAACGCTGGGCCGGGATAATTGGTTGCAAACTAGAGGAACTTTCGCCCGTAAGCATTAAAACCTGGTTGGATTTGGCTCATCCGGAGGATCTGAAAAGATCGGAGATGTTGCTGAACCGTCATTTTGCAGGGGAATTGCCCTATTATGAATGCGAATGCAGGATGCGTCACAAGGAGGGCAAATGGGTATGGGTAAATGATCGCGGCAAGGTGATTGAATGGGCGGCGGACGGAAGGCCGTTGCTTATGAGCGGGACTCATGAAGACATAACGAAACAGAAGATGTCTGCGTTGAAGCTTTTTGAGAGTGAAGAGAATTTCAGGGCCTTTTTTGAATCCATCGGCGATATGATTATGGTTCTTAAGCCTGACGGCTTTATTCAATACGCCAACAATGCCATGGTTAGAAGGCTGGGCTATTCTATTGAAGAACTGAAGTCGATGTCTGCCTTTGATATATATCCAAAGGATAGACAGGAGGAAAGCAAGGCCGTCATTGAGGCAATGTTCACCGGAGGGCGTGAGAAATCTGTTTTGCCGCTTTTATCAAAGGACGGGGTGATCATTCCCGGTGAGACCCGTATCTGGTTCGGAAAGTGGAATGGAAAAGAATGTATTTTTAGCGTAACCAAGGACCTGACGGCGGAGCAGGAGGCGCGAGAGCGTTTCGAGCAACTGTTCCGGCACAATCCGAACCTTATGGCGTTATCCTCCCTGCCTGAAAGAAGGATTATCGATGTGAACGATGCCTTTATAAAAACCCTCGGTTATTCCAAGGATGAGATAATAGGCAGGACAGCCGGAGAGATCGGTCTGTTTGCATATTCTGAAAAACACGATCTTTTTGGCAAGGCCTTGATCACCAATACGCGTGTAGTCGATGTTGAGGTGCAGGTCCGCTGCAAGGACGGGACACTTGTGGATGCACTTTTATCGGGGGAGCTTATCAGCGGACATGGACAGCGGCATTTTTTAACCGTTATGACGGATATAACGGCGCGTAAAAAGGCGGAGCTGGAACTTTTAGATGTAAATCGCAGGCTTGAGGAGGCTATCATACTCTCCCAGGAGATGGCAATACGGGCTGAGGGCGCAAACACGGCAAAGGGTGAGTTCCTTGCCAATATGAGCCATGAGATACGCACGCCCATGAACGGCGTTATCGGTATGACCGGCCTGCTGATGGAAACCGGGCTTACGGATGAACAACGCAGATATGCAGATGCGATCCTTGCCAGTGGTGAATCCCTTTTAACCCTGATAAATGATATCCTGGATTTTTCAAAGATAGAGGCTAGAAAACTGGACCTGGAGGTCCTGGACTTCGATCTGCACAACCTCATGGACGATCTTGCCGAGACGATATCTTTCAGGGCGCATGAAAAGGGATTGGAACTGCTTTATTATATTGATCCCGAAGTGCCTGTTTTTCTGAGGGGCGATCCCGGCAGACTGAGGCAGATACTCAATAATCTAGCCGGAAATGCCATAAAATTTACCCATCTCGGAGAGGTTTCCATCCGTGTCACTCTTGTAACCAAGGTGGAGAAGGAAACCCTGCTGCGATTCTCGGTTAAGGACACAGGTATAGGGATTCCAGAAAATAAGATAGGAATTCTTTTTAATAAATTTACACAGGTCGATGCCTCTACCACTCGAAAATACGGAGGCACTGGGCTTGGCCTCGCCATATCAAAGGAACTTGCGGAGATGATGGGGGGAGAGATAGGAGTAAACAGTGAATATGGAAAGGGGTCCGAGTTCTGGTTTACCGCCCGATTCGCCTATAGTGAAAAAGACACGCCTGTAGAAGTATTGCCCCATGTGGATCTGAAGGGGATAAAAATACTGGTAGTTGATGATAACCCAGGAAACAGGGCGATCTTATCCGAGCGGATGGCCAACTGGGGGATGCTTCCTTGTGTTGCAGAGGACGGCTCTTCAGCTCTTAAGACACTCCATAGCGCGGCGGAACAGGGAGATCCGTTCCGTGTTGCGGTTGTAGATATGAAAATGGAAGGGATGGATGGAGAGACTCTTGGCCGGATAATAAAATCCGATGAACGGCTGGCAGATACAAAACTTGTGATAATGACATCCCTTGGTGTTAGAGGTGATGCCAAGAGGCTCAGTGAAGCGGGGTTTGAGGCATATTTGCCGAAGCCTTCACGTCATCAGGATCTGTTTAATATCCTGTCTGCTATCCTGGTCACGTCTGATGCATCATGTGAGCAGGGGATAAACGATCTGTCCTTACGTCCTCATGCAATAATCACGAGACATTCGGTTGCAAAACCAATAAGGGATTTTTCCGATAAGGGCGCCCGCGTCCTTGTGGTTGAGGATAATGTCGCAAACAGCCAGGTTGCGACAGGCTTGTTGAAAAAATTCGGTCTTCATGCAGATGTTGCGATAAACGGGGCAGAGGCCTTGAAGGCGATAAGTGCGATCCCCTATGATCTGGTCCTTATGGACATACAGATGCCCGTTATGGATGGTTTTGAGGCAACAAGACAGATCAGGGAGATTGAAGGACGTGATTTTAATAATATGCCGATTATTGCCATGACTGCCTATACCGCACAGGGGGATTATGATAAATGTTTCCAGGCAGGGATGAACGATTATATTTCAAAACCTATATCCTTAAAGACCCTTGGGTATAAACTGGAAAAGTGGCTTTCTCCCCCATCAGGTGATGTGGGAAAAACAATAGAAGAAGACAGGGGATATAAAAGGAAATCCCAAAAACAATCGGCCCTGTTCGGTTATAGTGCGCTCGTGACGCGGCTTGACGATGAGGCCCTGGCAAAATCAATAATGGAGACCTTTTTATCGGACATGCCGCACCAGATCCGAATTTTAAAAGGCTATATTAAAATCGGCGACCTCCAGTCTGTTGAAAGGCAGGCCCACACCATCAAAGGCGCGGCTGCAAATGTCGAAGGGTATTCCCTGCGGGAGATCGCCTCCAAAATGGAGACGGCCGCCAGGAAAGGGAATGACGAATCCGTAAAGGCCCTTATCATTGACCTTGAGGCAGGATATGATAAATTAAAGGCGGTCATGGAGTCAACGTTGAAAGTGTCTAAGGATAAAGGAGTATCCCTATGAAGATATTGATTGCAGAAGACGATCTTACATCCAGGAAGGTCCTCATAGCTGTCCTTGAGAAATTAGGCCATGAGGTTGTGGAGACTGTTAACGGCGAGGAGGCGTGGCAGGTCATGGAAAGGGCTGACGCGCCCCGCATGATGATAATCGATTGGATGATGCCTGTCATGGATGGCCTGGAGCTTATAAAGCGGATAAGGTCCATAGAAGTTTCTCAGCCTCCCTATATAATAATGCTGACTACAAAAGGTGAGAAGTCGGATATTATTACCGGGCTGGACGCAGGGGCTGACGACTATCTGTCCAAGCCTTTTAATGCAGGGGAGCTTAGGGCAAGGGTGGATGTCGGGGGACGCATGTTGGATATACGGGAACGATTGGCCTTGCAGGTCAAGGAATTGCTCAAGGCCAACGAACATATCCGTATCCTGCAGGGCATCATACCTATCTGCTCCTTTTGCAAGAAGATTCGTGACGACAGGGGATACTGGAATCAGGTTGAACAATATATCAGCCTGCATTCCGATCTCAGATTCAGCCACAGCATCTGCCCGGAGTGCGTAACAAAACATTATCCTGACATCACGCGCCCCCAACAATCATGATTGTGTGCCATTGCCCGGTTATTATTAACTGTCTCATAATGCGTTTCACTCTGCCGTGGCCTCCGGATTAGCCGAGTATCCACGCCGCCCGCTTCCCCAGGCTTATTACGTCGCTCTCAGCTGGATGCGCGTTTCATTCTTTAAAAAAGGGAGGCCACGGCAGAGTGAAATGCACAATGAGACAGTTAATATTTCATTGACTTGCCGTAAAGTGTTTTTTAAAATAGGTATTAAGAACAAAGATATATAACTTTCTGCAAATCCCTTACCGATAAAAGAGGGGCGGTCTGTATGGATGCCGTAATCACCCGGATTATAGAGATCGAAAAACAGTCCTCCCTGGACATCAAACGGGCTGAGGACGCCTATCGCAAGAATATAGAGGCTCACCGTCGAACCCTCGAAGAAGAAAAACAAAAAAATCACGACCAGATTATATCAACAGAAAATGCCAGACTGAGCAGGGCGCTTCAGTCATTGAATCAGCAAAGCAGGGAGACATCCCTGGCATCCGGCAATGACTTTGAAAACCGTTTTCATGACTCAGACCTTATGAAGGCTATAAAAGAAAGGATCGTTGCCATTCTCCTTATGCAGTGAGGATTTATGCGCGATTATACCGATGAGGCATACATTCATGCAAGGCTTTATGCAATGAGGAGTCGCCTGCTATCGTTTAAGGATTATGCCTCCATGGTCGGAAATCAGGATCCGGATCCATATGACAAGACTTCCGGGGCCCATGCCCTGGCTGAGGCTGAAGAGGCCCTGTTCCGGGAACAGATCTCAGGCGTCATGGCTCTTGCAGAAGCGATCGCCGTTTATACCCCATTGTTCATCTCCTTTTTAAGGCAGTTTGAGATACTAAATGCGAAACTTATCCTGACAAATGCCTTCGGGATACAGGCGCCGGTTCAATGGTATGATATTGGGCCTTACGCCGTGCTGAAACGAGGGCTGCTTAAAGAGGATATCTCGGTGCAGGTCCTCCGTACCATTTTTGCCGGCACATATCTCTCCGATCTCCTTGAAGGTGAATCAAGCTATGAGAATATGGAGGCCAGGGCGGATCTCTGTGCTGTAAAAGACCTTTATGGGGCTTCATTGCTGTTAGGGCCTGATAATAAGTCCGATTTTCAGAATCTGATGGGGAGAAGAACCGCTGTAACGTTGACGGCCCTATCCCTGCGGCTTAGGAACATATATCAGTGGGATGAGGAAAGGAGATCGGCCTGCCTAAGGTTGTTTTATGACGCGTTCGAAGGGAATCTCCTGCCCCATGTAAATGTTGTGGAGGGGATACTGGAAAGGCATGTGGAGCAAGTGAGGGCTGGCAGCGGACAGGAACCTTCTGTTGTTGATCTGGAACATCATCTTGAACAGCAATATTATACCTGGATTTCAACTATGTTCCACAGGGATTTCAACTCCATATGCTGTGTGGTTGCTTATCTATGGTTGCTCTTTTATCAGATCAGGAACCTGTTTAAAATTTTGGAAGGAAGGAGATTCGGATATCCTCCTGAGGGTATCTTGGCAAGGATTATCTGCAACAGGTGAGGCCGGCTATGTTTTTAAAGGCAGATATCAGAAAAGTGACTATTGCCCTGGAAAAGTCTTTGGGTCATGAGGTCTATATGCGTCTTGGGGATATCGGAATCATCCATCCGGCCCGCATGCAGACTGGCGAAGCCCTGATGGATGCAGGCATTTCGGCAGAAGAGGCAAGGACGCATGATATCATCGGGGGAATTTCCTTTGTTCTAAATGCCCTTAATATGGAACCCGGCGATATCTCAGCCTCCTTAAAGATCCGTGATCAGGAAGAAGACAGGCCTTTTGTCTCCGGGACCAAAAAGATCATTGAGCGTCTGCAACGCCTGCGGACCGTGATACAGGAGCAACAGGATGTCGTTTCTGAGCAACTGGAATACGCCGAGGCACTGAATGTAATTGGCATTGAACCTGAATCGTTAAAGAGGGTACGGCTTGCCAGGGTAGTCTTCGGCAGGATAGCAGATGCAGCCCCTGAACCGCCTCCTGGTGCAATGTTTGCTGTCTCTGTTGCGGGTCATTATGCATTGGGAACTGCCATGGAAAAAAATACGCCGGAAATGCTGCGATATTTCAGGGAACATGGTTTCATCGACAGGACGTCCGATGTCAGCGGCATCTCTCTTGACGGGCTTAAACGCCGTGAGATCTCCCTGAGACGCAGGAGGGATGCACTGGATGCTTATGCAGACCGGATAAGAAAAGAGGCGGGGCCTGAACTGATCATGCTGTATCATTCATACAAGGAATATCAGGAGGTCCTGAAGGCGATGCGACTCTCCGGGTTCTCCGACAAGGCCATCTTTATAACAGGCTGGATAGACGAAAAAGACAAACCCAGGCTTGTTGTCCTTCTGGAGGATCTCTGCGGCGGGCGATACATGCTTTCCGATGAGCGGGACCCCAATGCCCCGGTGCGCATGAGAAACTCGCGACTTTTTAAACCGTTTGAGCTTATTGTCAAGACAATGGGCATGCCTGCCAATGATGAGATAGACCCCACCCCCCTTGCAGCCATAACATTTGTCCTGGTCTTCGGCCTGATGTTCGGAGACCTGGGACAGGGTCTGGTGCTGGCAATATCCGGTCTTGTCATGAGGCATATTGCAAGGAAGAAGTCTCATGAAGACCTCGATAATGCCGGAGGCATTCTGTTTGTCTGCGGGCTTTTTGCCGCCTTCTGCGGTGTCCTGTACGGCAGTCTCTTCTCCAGTGAAGAGCTAATACCAGCCCTGTGGATAAGACCCTCGGATAATATCATGAGACTCTTCTCAGTCACAATCCTCCTGGGGGCTGTAATAATAGTGGCGGGCCTCTGCGTCAATATTATAAACGCATTTATTAACAGGGATTATGCCGAGGCGCTGCTTGAAAAAAAGGGTGCGGCTGTCCTCATGCTTTACACCAGTGTTGTAATCTTTGCGGTCAGTTATATGACCTTGGACCGGGCTCCCGGTCTCGGGAAAATTGTTGTTTTCCTGATTGCGCCCCTCGCTGTCTTCTCCCTGCGCGGGATTATAGGCCCTGCGTTTTTCAATGCGAAAAGACCTCATGATATGGGCGAGTATGTGACAGAGACGGTAATGGACATTGTGGAGATAGCCCTAAGCATGTTTGCAAATACGGTATCATTTGTAAGGGTGGGGGCCTTTGCCCTCTCCCATGCAGGATTGAGCATAGTAACATATACACTAGCCGGGATGGCGGATCCCGGTCTGAAATCTGCCTCAGCCGTTGCGATAGTGATAATGGGAAATATCTTTATTGTCGGCTTTGAGGGACTGATATGCGGCATACAGTCGATGCGTCTGGAGTATTATGAGTTTTTCAGCAAGTTCTACAAAGGGGACGGAGTGGTTTTTTCTCCTTTTATAATCAAGGGAAAAATGTCGGAGGTATAAGATGACGAAGAAAAAATTGACGGTTCTTTCCGTGTTAATTTTTCAGACGGTTGTATTTGTCCTTTTTGTCATAAGCATTGCCTATGCTGCTGAGGCCGCCCAGGAGACCGGGGGGAATGAAGCAACAGGCTGGGGATATATCGGCGCAGCGCTCGCTGTAGGACTGGCATGTATCGGAAGCGGCTATGCCGTCAGCCGGATAGGCTCGGCGGGTATAGGGGCTGTAACGGAAAAACCGGAACTCATGGGAAAGACCCTGGTCTTCCTCGGGCTGGCAGAAGGAATTGCCATATACGGCCTGATTATTGCCGTAATGATCCTGAACAAGTTTTGATATGGAAAATATTTATGTTATAGGCGACAGCCATACGGTGAGCGCATTCCGTCTTTCCGGCGTAAAGGGCGTCATCTCCGGAAAAGGGGACGCGGCCGGCAGGCTGGAGGATATTGTCCGGAAAGGGGACGCTGCGGTTGTGGTTATTACGAATGACCTTGCGGATGATCTGCACGAGCGCATAAGGGCGATCAACCTCAATCTTCCGGCGCCTGTGGTCATTGCCGTTCCAGGCATTGATGATGCCTCAGGTTTCCGCAGGTCGGTCATGAGCTATATCTCCGAGGCGCTCGGCATCTCCCTGTAAACTCGAAGAGGGGTCCAGCATGGATAAGGTATCACTGGAAGACGCAATAAGACAAGAAGCAGAGCAGGCAATACATGATATAAGTCTGAAGGAGTCTGAAGAGATCAGAAAACTGGATGACCTGTACAAAACAGAGATGGAAAAATTTAGAAACGAAATTCAGTCCCGTACTGATGCCAGGATCAGACAGGAGTCTCTAAAGGCGGAAAACAGGACCCTCCTTGAAATCAAGAAGCTCAGGCTCAGGAATCTTGAGACATTCATCAATAAAACAGTTGAAGAGACAATGAAGGATATAGGAAGCCATTCGGATTACAAGAGATTCCTGTTGAGTTCCATAACGGAGGCCGCATCCTGCATCACTGAGGCCTTTGAGGTGCGATTGAAAAGCGAGGACATGGTTTTCGAAAAGGAGATCATGGAGAGACTTACGGCTTCCGGTAAAGTTTCGAATGCCGCAATAACAGGGGGCTCAGAAATCAGGTGGGGAGGATGCATTGTGGTCGACAGGTCAGGAGGACGCATCTTTGACAGCAGCATCGAGAGGATCTATTTCAGAAAATCACCGCAGATACACTGGGAAATCATGAAGATGCTTGGTGATTATTCCTGAGGGATGGGGTCTGACATGGAAGGGATGTTAACAGGCAAGGTCATATCGGTGAACGGGCCTATCGTCAAGGCGGTGGGCCTTCAAGGCATAAGGATGTTCGACATCGCAGAGGTCGGGCCATACCGGCTTATAGGAGAGGTGATACGGCTCCTTGAGGATATTTCCGTTATCCAGGTTTACGAAGATGATACGGGATTGAAACCGGGCGATGAGGTTATATCCTATTGCCGTCCCCTTTCCGTACTGCTGGGGCCGGGTCTGATCGCCAATATCTATGACGGCATCCAGCGACCTCTTGTGGGTATATCCGAGGCATGTGGCTGTTACATCAATAAGGGGATTAAATTACAGCCTCTTGATGAAAAAAGGAAGTGGGAGTTTAAACCGTTAATTAAGGCCGGTACACGGGTCAAAGAGGGAGATGTCCTGGGCGAGTTGCAGGAGAGCCCGCTTGTCATGCATAAGATCCTAATTCCTCCGGGCGTTTCGGGTGATTTGACAAAAGTAGCAGAAGAGGGTTCCTACACTATTTCGGATGATATCTACAGTGTCAAGACGTCTGACGGTGTGCATAACGGCAGGCTTGCTGAATACTGGCCCGTCAGAAGACCCAGGCCAAACCGCCTTAGAAAGAAACCCAATATCCCCCTGATCACGGGCCAGAGGATCATAGATTCCTTTTTCCCCATTGCCAGGGGAGGGACGGCTGCCATACCTGGAGGTTTCGGGACAGGGAAGACCATGACACAGCACGCCCTTGCCAAATGGTGCAATGCCGATATCATTGTATATATAGGTTGCGGCGAACGGGGCAATGAGATGACGGATGTGCTTACCGACTTCCCGAAACTGATCGACGAGAGAAACGGTCGCCCGCTTATTGAAAGGACAGTCATGATCGCCAATACATCCAACATGCCAGTGCCTGCCAGGGAGGTCAGCATCTATACGGGCGTTACCATTGCGGAATACTATCGCGACATGGGATACAGCGTTGCGGTCATGGCGGATTCCACATCCAGGTGGGCGGAGGCATTGAGGGAGCTCTCCAGCAGACTGGGTGACATGCCGGCGGAGGAGGGGTTCCCCCCCTACCTTGCCACGAGGCTGGCGGAGTTCTATGAACGAGCAGGCCTGGTTGAAACCCTTTCAGGGAAGGAGGGCGATATCACCATCATAGGCGCTGTCTCGCCCCCTGGCGGTGATTTTTCCGAGCCGGTCACACAGCATACATCAAGATTTGTAAGGTGTTTCTGGGCACTTGATAAAGGTCTGGCCGATGCACGTCATTATCCCTCTATCAGCTGGATCGACAGCTATACCGAATATCTTCCTGATATCGAGGCATGGTGGAAGGCGCTGGACAGCCAGTGGCTTTCCATCAGAAACGAGGTCATGGGAATTCTCCTGGAAGACAACCGGCTGCAACAGGTGGTCAAGCTGGTAGGAAGCGACGCCCTGCCGCCCGGACAGCAGTTTATCCTCTTTGTGGCAGAGACGGTAAAGAATGCGTTTCTGCAACAGAATGCATTTGATAAAACTGATAAGTATTGCAGCCCTGAAAAGCAGCTTAAACTCCTGAAGGCCATTCTCGGCCTTTATCAGAAGGGAACGGAACTCCTGAAAGAGGGCGTGACGGTCAAAGAGATCTCGGCCCTGGACGCGGTAAGCGAGATAGTGAGGCTCAAATCGGAGGTCCCGAACTGGGAGCTTGACAGATGCGACGAACACGGGACAAGACTCGCACAGTGCCTTGATTCTCTTAAGGCCCAAAAAACAGCGGGGGCATCGGCATGAAAATTGAGACAGAATATACAAATTTATCCGGTATCTCCGGCCCTTTGATCTTCGTGGAGGGGGTGCAGGGGGTAGGCTATGGCGAGATAGTTGAGATACGCGACCCATCCGGGGCTGTTAGAATCGGGCAGACACTTGAGGTGGATGAACAGAGGGCAATAGTACAGGTCTTCGAGGGGACGAGCGGTTTGTCCATACAGGGATTGCGCGTGGCATTTGTGGGCAAAGCCCTTGAGATACCGGTGGATCGCGACATGCTGGGCAGGGTCTTTGACGGGCTCGGAAGGGCAATAGACGGGGCCCCCCAGGTGATCACGGACAGGATACAGAATGTCAACGGCCTGCCGGTTAACCCTTGGAGCAGGGAGTACCCCAGGGATTTTATCCAGACGGGCATCTCCGCCATCGACGGGATGAATACCCTTATTCGAGGACAGAAGCTCCCGATATTTTCAGGAAGCGGGATGCCCCATAACCTCATAGCGGCCCAGATCGCCAGGCAGGCAAAGATACTTACCGCTGATGAGGAGTTTATAGTCATATTTGCGGCCATGGGGGTCAAGTACGATGTGGCGCGGTTTTTTATCGATTCTCTTGAGGAATCAGGGGTTCTTACCCATTCCGCCCTGTTTCTCAGCCTTGCGGATGCCCCGTCCATAGAGCGCCTTATTACACCCAAGGTAGCGTTGACCCTGGCGGAACACCTGGCCTTTGACGAGGGGATGCATGTCCTGGTGATCCTGACGGACATGACCAATTATTGCGAGGCCCTGAGAGAGCTCTCAAGTTCCAGAGGCGAAATACCCTCCAGAAAGGGCTATCCAGGTTATCTTTACAGCGATCTTGCATCCATATACGAACGCGCCGGTCGTCTCAAGGACCATAAGGGGTCCATTACACAGATGCCCATACTTACGATGCCCAGCGATGACATATCCCATCCGGTCCCGGACCTGACAGGCTATATCACAGAAGGACAGATCGTCCTTGAGCGGGAACTCTTTAACAAGGGCATATACCCGCCCATAGCAGGTCTGCCGTCCCTGTCCAGGTTGATGAAGGACGGCATCGGGGAAGGCCGTACGCGCAAGGACCATGCGCAGGTGGCGGCCCAGCTGTTTGCATCCTATGCCAAGGTGAAACGGATCCGC
>Ga0153915_10001708_pt1 | contig 20198 bp, 10 predicted proteins | sample Opewatmetagenome_2_FD_107003 | JGI IMG/M metagenome (GOLD analysis project Ga0153915, IMG submission 107003) | Freshwater wetland microbial communities from Ohio, USA - Open water 3 Core 3 Depth 3 metaG | ecosystem: Environmental > Aquatic > Freshwater > Wetlands | place: USA: Ohio, Lake Erie...
CCGACGTAATACTTCTTCAGGATGTCCGTGTACTTCGCGCCCGCCACTGCCATTCCGTAGGCCCCGACCTGGCAAAGGCCCACGCCGTGTCCCCAGCCGCGGCCGGAGAACGTGTAGCCGCTGATGCGGCCCGCTTCGTCGTAGGACTTGTCGATCACGAAGAGCGTGTCGCGGAGCCCCAGCACCTCCCGGATTTGGAAGCCGTGTACGGTCACCTTGCTATCCGTTCCCGTAATAAGGAGCTCGCTCACGCGGCCCGACGCGCCCCTGGCCTTAACGACCATGTCCACGACGTGTCCGACCGGGAAAGACGGCCCGATCACAGCGTCGATCTCTTTGGCGGTTTTTTGAACCTGCCAGCGGTTGAACCGCGAGGACCGGTCGAGGACGTTGGAGTTCGGCGGGTAGAACACTTCGAGGTAGGCGATTTCGCCCTCCCGCTCGAGCCACTGGATCTTTTCCCCTCCGAGGAGGGTCAGGTGGGAGGCAAAAGCGTCCGCCTCTTCCAAGTTCCTGAGCAGGAAGAGATGGGGCGAGAGGCGGAACGTCTTGCGCTCAAAATCCTGGCCTACTTCTATGGTGTTTTTCCCGGCCGAACGAAAAGTCCCGGACTGGTAAAAATTCTTTTCGGCCGAGAGGATCTTGCGCAGGGCCATGGCCAGCTCGGCCCGGCTGGCCACGCGGTGGGGGTCGCCCGTTTTCACGGAAGCCGGGAAGATTTCCGCCTGCAGGCAATAGGCCAGCGGCCCCCTGTCCTTCCCCTGGACTTGTGTCAGGTTCTTCAGGATGAAATCAACCTCGGAGGGCATTATGAGCCGGCCGACCCTCTCCTCCCAGCCGAACGCCTGGACCAGAATCCGGGCCAGTCCGACGAAATCCAGAGGCCCGGGCTCGGGGTTGAAATCCTCCGGCTTGGCGCCCAGGAGACGGCGGCAGGAGCCGATCCATTCGACCGCTTCATCAAAGGTGCAGTCCTGCCGGAAATCCAGCGGCTCGACGCCCAACGGGATAACCCCAAGCCCCGCGAGGAAGGCCACGTCCAGGCTCGCGTTGCGGCCCCCGACCATGAGGGGGATGACGGGAGTCTTGACTTCGAGATGCCACTCGGGCTGTTTCTCGTACGTGCATTCGACGCTCCTTAGGTAAGGAGAGGGGGTGCCGGTGAACACGTTTTCGACATTCTCGGTCTTGCCGCCGCAGGTGCTCATGTAGAGGGCGTTGATCAGGTCGCCCTTGTAGCTCATGACTTCGCCTCGTGTCGCCTCGACGGCGCGTGTGCTCAGCGGGTGCTCTGAGGCCATCCCCGAATAGAGCTGCGAGCGCGGCGTATCGAGCAGGTCGTATCCGAAGTCCTTGTAGAGGCCCATGTTCTTGACGGCGTAGGTCCGGGCGGCCACGGCTTGGGCCTTGAGGGCCTCGATGGAGTTGAACTGCTCGGGATTGATCTCTCCGGCCACCACGCTTTTCAAATAATCTTCGAGGTTCAGGATGTTGACGAGGACCGTCCCCCTGGCCGTCCCCTTCAGGATGAAGAAGCCCCGGTAACTCCGGCCGTTGAAGGACAAGAAGCTCTCCGGGTTGGCCGGGATGAAATAGAGGACGGATTCCCGGCCGAGCGGCAGGAGGTGGTTGTCGAGGAGCATCCAGAGCGGCTGGGACTCGCGCTCGGTGATGTCCTCGCGGAGGATCCAGACGTCCTTCCTGCCGAGGGCGTTCAGCGTCTTGATCGCGGCCAGGGCGTCGCCCCGGGTCAAGTAGTCCCCGACCTTGATTTCGAAGACGCCCCCGGCCATGTTCTCCCGGTCGTCTTCGGCATAGACCTTGCCGCCGATCTTACGCTTCAGTTCGGTCACCAGGAGGTCGGCTTCTTTCCGTTCCTTGACGTGGGCCACGAGGAGGACGAATTTCTCAGTGATCTTCTGGCTGCCGCCTTTGACCTGGGCCTCGACGGCGTCATCCGAAATGAGCTTGTAGCCCGTGTTGACTTCGTAGATCTTCATCCCGGAGGAAGAGCGGATCCGGAGGTCCTTGAGGTTCGTTCCGAGGCCGATGCTGATGACCGGCTTGGGGATCATAAAGCCGTGGAAGAACGCGCCTTCGCTCCCGAATTCGACAGGGATCCCGCCGAATAAGGAGAACCCCAGGAATAGGATAATAAAGTAGTTTATCTTGCGAAAACGCATGGGACTTTTGGCTGACTAATCGGACGGTTTCATTTTAGACGAGTCCCTGGGACTTGTCAAGTTTATATTCGATATATGCTACCATTTCCAGATTTCTCCACAAGTTGTTGTATTTTAGCCCTTTCGGAGCGCCCGCTTCCTTTTCAGCCTACAGGAAACCCAATCGCTTGTCAAATCCCGGCTGGCTAGCCGCGCCCGGTGGCTGATATCATCTCGCCAAACTAAGCGGACTTGAGCAGAATTCGGAGCCCCGAAAAGGACACGAAACGGACCTGACGTCGGCCGCCGGGAAATCGAAATAGAGGGAGCGAGCTCAATGCCCCCGGATTTTGAACCGGGCCGTCCAGCCAATCTCCGTACTTTTGGCGGGCGCGAGCTTGACCCTGATGATCATCCCCTCTTTTGTGAGCTCCGCTGGCGCACCGTCGGCCTCGAACTTCTCCAGATCGTATCCGGCGGGCTCCGTGATCTCGATCTCGTAGGGGTCGCCGGAAACGACGCGGCTCCGGCCCGAGAGAGTCCCGTCCCTCCACTGGACGTCCACGAGGTCCACTCCGCCTCCGGTTACGTGCCGGCTTGTCGTGATGACCTGAGGATGGAGTTTTCTTTCACGGATCACCAAGGCCTGCGATTTGAATACGGGATCGAGCGGCCCAGGGACAAATCCTCCGGTGAAGCTGCCCAGCAGCCGGTCCGACCAGAACTCGTGGACGAAGTATTCCTTGAGACGGTCGAGGCCGAGGTCGGCAAACTTGACCCCGGAGACGCTCTCTCCCGTCCGGCCGAGGACGACCCAGTTCTCGAAGGGGCGATTGACCTCGAGCATGAAGAGGTCGCAAGTCGGCGCGAGCCCGGCGTCAAACACCCTGGGGCCGCTGCCGCTGATTTCCGCGTCGGCCCGGTCCAGGGCGTCGGAGCGCGACGGGTCGGCGTCGAAGAGCTGACCCGGAAGAGTCCACAGGACGGGCGCGGCCCGCTTGGCCGGTCTGACGTCGCCCGTCCTATAGAAGGCCGGCTTGTCCGTGAGCAGGAGGATCGAGCCCGTCAGGGACGTCACGAGGGTTGACCGGTAGCGGTCGTCCTTGAGCTCGATATGGTCGGGATCGTTCCGCCAGACGACGTTGTTCCAGGAGTTGAACTGGGCCAGGCCGGCGTAGGAAAACCCGTCCGTCCCGACCCGGCAGCCGTCGACGAGGCCGATGAGCTCCGGCCGGATCCCCCAGCAGCCGAGGAAAAAGACGTCCCGGCCGATCTCGTTCCGGATCGTCTCGGCGTAACGCCTGTACGTCGCCACGAGGTCGAGCTTCTTCCGGCGGAAATAATCCGAGTGGGCGTTGTATCCTTCATAGCGGAGGTGACGAAGCGCATCCACTTTGAAATATTCCCAGCCTAGGCCGCGGAGTTGTCGATAGAGCGGCCTGACGACCGCGTCGACAGCCTGGGAGTTCGAAGCGTCGAGGATGAACTCCACCCAGTTCCCCCGGCTCGGCCGGCCCGACCTGTCCGTCACGAACCAGTCCCGGTGGGCCTCGGCGAAGTCGGCCTGCTTGAAAGCGACGTTCGTCCAGATCCCGGGCCGGAGGCCCTTACTTTTCACGTACAGCGGCAGAAATCCCAGCCCGCGAGGGAACTTTTCGTTGGCGTTCAGCCAGAGCTCGGGGAGCCCCTCCCCTTTCTGGTAGCCGTCGTCGATCTGAAGGTATTCGTAGCCGAAAGGCAACAGGACCTCCGACAGCGTGTCGGCGGTCTCGACGATGTCCTGCTCCGTGACCCGGTCGAAAAAGGCGAACCAAGAAATCCAGCCGGCGACGGAGCCGGGCCAGATCTTGTACGTCCACGGTTCGAAGAAGCCGAGGCCCCGGTGGAGCTGGTAGTAACGTGGCCGGAAGCGGAGGACAATCTCGCCACCCCCGGCCTCGAGCCCAAAGGTCCGGGATGTCGGGACGTCCTCGACCGGCCGGACAACTGTCTGCGGCCCGGCATCGACGGACAGAACCCAGTCCCGGCGCCGGTCATAAACCGCCCGATTGAGAAGGCTTCGGCTCAAGCCCGAGGAGTGGCGAACCAGGGTCAGGCCCCGGTCGCGGCGGTCGGCTTCACAGGGAAACGACTCCGGGCTTCCTGTAACTGTCCCGTAAAGCCCGATTTTGCCCTCGCCTCTGGGAGTCAAGAGGAGCACCTGGCTGACCAAGTGGCCGCGGCGGAAGACGTTAGTCTCGGCTTGGAAGCCGGCCCCTGCGGCCCGGACCTCGCCGGAAAAAATCGTCGCGCCATCATACGAAATGCGGATTTTCCCGCCCTTGATGACCACTTTGGCCGGCTCGTTCGGCGGCGCGGAACGCAGTTCGCCGGTCCTTCGGGCGCAGGTTGTCAGCAGAAGCGCCGGCACGAAAGCGGCCAGCCAAAAGGCCCTGGAGAAGCTTTTCCTCATCTTTTTCTTCATCTGAAACTCCTTGTCGCCGGCATAAACGAGCCCGGGCCTTTCGCCCTTGAGGCTTGTCGGGCGAAGGGAATTCAGGAGCTCTCGCTGCGCTCGAACGACCAGGCCCCCAGAAAAACCATGAGGGCGGAGATCGCTCCCATGATGAGGAGGTTTAGGGCCAGGCCCCGGGCCGAGATATTGATCAGGGCACCCCGGAGCCCGTCGACACCGTATGTCAGCGGGTCGAAGTACGAAAGGACCCGGAGCCAGGAAGGGAGGTTGCCGAGCGGGTAGAGGGCCCCGGACAGGAAAAACAGCGGGAAAACGACGAAGTTCATGATGATGCTGTAACCCTGCATGTCCTTGATCCTGGAGGCGAAAATGAGACCCAGGCCGATGAACGAAGTCGAGACCAGGACCATGAAGAGAAGAGCCAGGAGGATGCCCGGCACGCTCGCGATCCTGAACCCGACCAGGAACGAAACCGCCAGGACGAGCAGGCCCTGGACCAGAGCCGTCGTCATGCCGCCGGCGATCCGGCCGAGGACGATGGAAACGCGGCTGACCGGGGCGACCATGATCTCCTTGAGGAACCCGAACTCCCGGTCCCAAAGGACGGAGAGGCCGGCGAAGACGCTCTGAAAAAGCAGGCTCATGCCGACGATGCCCGGCACGAGGTACCGGATGTAATTGAGGCTTCCGGCGACACCGGGCACGGCCATCCGATTGAAGCCCAGCCCGAGGAAGGCCAGGAAGAAGAAGGGGATGGCCAGCGAGCCGAGGATCCTGGACTTGGCTCGGAAATATCGCTTCATCTCCCGCAGCCAGAGGACGTAGACGGCCGTCAGGTTGATCACCTTCCCCTCCTCTGGCGGTGGGCCATCATCATGGCCCTGTTCCGTTCGGCCTGACTGGCCTCGGACTCCCGGATCGTCTTGCCGGTGAAATGGAGGAAGACGTCCTCGAGGCTCGGCCTCCGGAGGTTAACGGAGTTGACCGTGACGCCCGCCCTCTGGGCGACGGAGACAAGCTCGGGAATGCGGCGGTCGCCCCTCTCCATGGTGAGGCTGAAGGTCTCCTCATGGAGCTTGGCCTTCTTGACCCAATCCAGGGATCGGAATTCCGCCTCCAGCGCGCCCAGGTCGCCGTCAACCTCCAGGGAGACGACATCTCCACCCAGCAGCTCCTTCAATTTTTCCGGAGTGTCGATGGCGGCAAAGCCCCCGTGGTCCATGATGGCCACCCTCCCGCAGAGGTAATCGGCCTCCTCCATGTAATGGGTTGTCAGGATGATGGTCACTCCCTGTTCTCTGTTGAGCTTCCGGATGTAGTCCCAGATATGGCGCCGCGTCTGGGCGTCGAGACCGAGGGTCGGCTCGTCAAGGAACAGGACCCGCGGCCGGTGGATGAGGCCGCGCGCGATCTCCAGCCGCCGCTTCATCCCGCCCGAGTAGTTCTGGACCTGGACGCCCGCCTTCTCCGTGAGCTCGACGAGGGCCAGGACCTCGGCGATCTTCTTGCGCCTCTCCTCCCGGCCCATTCCGTACATCATGGAATGGAATTCGAGGTTCTCGCGCCCGGTGAGCTGGCTGTCCAGGGCAGGCTCCTGGAAGACGATACCGATCGACCGCCGGACCTCGTCGCGGTTCCGGGTCACATCAAAGCCCGAGACCTCGGCCAGACCCGAAGTCGGACGGAGCAGCGTGGACAGCATGTTCAGGGTCGTTGTCTTCCCGGCACCGTTCGGTCCGAGGAGCCCGAAGAGCTCACCGCTTCCGACCGTGAACGAGATATGGTCCACGGCCGTGATCTCATCGAATTTTTTCGTCAGCCGCTCAACCTTGATGTCGTCCATCGTACGCTCCGGAATCGTGCTATTGTACGACCGCGCCCGCGCAAAAACAACAATCAAGCCAGGCCAGGACAAATAAGGGCGGAGCTCACCGCCTGCTCTCATTCAGACCGTAGACTGCGGCCTCACGGATTGGATGTCGCCGGATCAGCCGATGGCCCGGCCGGCCTGGGCAGTCAGGAACTCGGCGACTTCGGGCACGGGGAAAGGCCAAGCATAGATGAATTTTTCCTTGGGATGACGCGAGCGGGCCCGTTCGACGGCCTCGGGGATGTCCTTCTCGGCGTGCTCTCCGCCTCGGGTCATCATTGGTGTGACGACGACGATCTTTTCCGCGCCCTGTCCGGCGGCCTGGTCGAGGGCCTCGTCGAGGCTCGGCGCGCAGAACTCGTTGAACCCCAGGACGACCTTGCGCCCACTGGCCCGCCGGAGCTGGACAGCAAGTTCCTGGGAACCCGCGAAGAAAGGGTCATTCCCGGGCGTGCGGGGCCAGGTCCGGATTTTCGCCTCGAGGTCGGCGAAGCGGCGGTGGGCGGCCGTCTCCCTGGCTCCGAAGGTCCGAGCCAGCCTGGCGTGAAGATTGTAGAATTCGGCAAGATCTTGCTCCGGAAAGTCCAGGGCCGGGGCGCCGTGCATGGCGAGAACGATCACCGCTTTCATGGAGACTCCTTTGTCCGGATGGTCAGAGGGCCATCCGAATATACTGCAGCCGCGGAAGGATTTCAATCACTTGTGCTACAATGCCCGTGACTCTCTTTTGACGGGGAGAAAGGGCCATGAAGAAAATCCTCATTGCGGCCATTTCGGGCCTTCTTCTGTTTCAGCCTGGACACGCGGAAGGGCCAAGCCTAGCGCATCTTTTCTCGCTCGGAAAAACGATCCTCGACCAGGACGGAGACGGACTTGGCGATCGACCGGCCCTGACGATCATCATCCCCGACAATCCGTCGGCCTTTGAGCTGGCTCTGGCCGCGGACATCTCCGCTCGCGCCAACCTCGAGAGCTTAGCCCTGGACTTCGGGCTCGTCCGGCGGGTGTCCGAAGTGGGAGACCTCCGGGCCCTGACCTTTCCCGTCTTCATCGGCGCCGGCCTGCCCTGGGTCAGAGAGGCCCTCAAGGAGCGCGAATCCGGCCCCGCATCCCTGGGCCCCAACCAGGGACTTGTCTTTGTCTTTTCGCGAAAAGGCCAGCCCGGTGTCGCCTGCGTCGCAGGCTCCGACGAGGCCCTCCTCCAGACGGGGCGCGCTTTCTTTCTCCGCTGGCCCTATTTCTGGGAGATTTGGGGCCGGGAAACGGGCGCGACCTATTCCTCCCTAGAAAAGGACGTCGCCGACGTCCTTTCCCGGGAAAAGGCCGGCATCGAGAAAACAATCGTCCGCGAGGCCCTCTACGAATTCCCTGTCCGGCCCGCGGCGGCCAACGCCCTCCAGGGACTGTCCTTCAGCCAGGGACAGATCAGCAACCTGACCATTGAGCTCCGTTTCCCGGACAGAGGCAGCCGCGAGAGGGCGGAAAGAGCGCTGCTCGGCCTCAGGCACGAGCAGCAAAAGGGGCTTCGAACTGACGTTCTCTCCTACGCCGGGTGCGGCCGAGTAACTTTCGAGCTCTGGTCGGGCGGACTCCATACCGAGGTCGCGCTGCCGAGGACAGGCTCAACCAAAAGGCTCCTGACTCCGGCCTTCCGGGAGAGGCCCGGGGCGGATCCCTCAGGCAAGGACTTCGACCTCCTCGGCGCGTTTTCGGCCAAGGGCTTTTATACCGACCAGGACCGGGACGGGATCCTCGACGGTCTCGATTCCTCGGTCATAGTCCCCACAGGGCAGGCGGCGGGAGGCGTCGAAAAGCTGGCCGCTCGCCTGATGTTGGCGACAGCGGGCGCCTCGTTTCCGGTCGTCAGCCTGGATTCCGAGGTCGAGAGCCGGAGGGCGTTGGCCGCCCCGGTTCTTGTCGGTCCGAACGCCCTCACCCTGGACCTCATCAAGACGGGCAAGTTGAAACTGCCGGCCCTCGAAAGTTCCTGGGGACTTGCCCGGGTCGTGCCCAGGGCGTTCGGCAAGTCCAGCGCCCTCGTTTTTTACGCGCCCGAATCCAGGGGCCTCGAAAAAATCCTGTCCTATTTCGCCCGCACGTTTCCATTCTTTGACGATTACGGGGAAGGCCGGCCCCAATTCCGCGACGTCGCGGCCGACTTCGAAAAATTCCTGAAGGGGCAAAAGGGGGGCGCGGAGGCCTTCTTCATCGGCCAGCTTGAGAAAGAGGCGCAGGAGTTCAAGGGGCGGGATATCGAAACGTTCGCCTGCCAGATCCTTCTCCCTCGGGTTAACAGGAAGTTCGAGGAGGCCGTCCGGGCCCTGCTGGCGGGTGCGGTCCAGACGCCTTCGCTCACCGTTTCGAGTTCGTCGTTACGGACCGGCCGGACCGTGTTTGAGAAGGAGAAGGAATTCCCATGGGAAGCCGACGACGCCCTGGCCCTGATCAAGGAGAAGGCGCGTGGGCTCGCCGCGAAGGCGGACGGGCGGATTCCCCTCAAGGTCAGCCTGGGCCTCAGCGAATCGCCCCAGGTCCGGCAGAAGATCAGGGGCGAAATCGTCCGGGCCCTGAACGCGGCCGGCCTCTCCCAGGTTGAGGTCGAAGTCCTCTCCGCCTACAAGCAGGGCTTTTTCTGGCTTACCGAAAAGGTCCTTCCCGAGATTAAGGGCAAGAACGTTCACCACGTCGCCATGCGGTTTTCCGAAGCGAAAGAGGACCTGACCAGGCCGAAGCGGACTTATTCCGAGCCGAGCCGCTGGCTCCAGGAGCTCTACCCGGTGGACGAGATCCTGGCCCGCGAGCTCGCCCTGCCGCTTGACCGGATCACGTTCGAGATCAAGGAGGCCGGCGAACCCATCTACGAGGTCCAAGCCCTCGACGAGAAAAGCGCCATCCTTTTCGAAGGGCGTTTCACGCCCCGGACCAAAGACATCCCCCTCCTCGGCGTCCTCCCCGAATGGGGGACGGCCAGGCTCACCTGCGGCTGGCTGCGGATGGAAGAGGGGAAAAACGTCCTCTTGGACACGGACCTTCAGACGGACCTCGAGAAGTTCTGGGCCTTCTATCAGAGCGAAGTCCTGAATCCCGTCTATTCCCACATCATGAAGAAGACGGGCCAGGAGCCGACCTTTTCCAAGCAGCCGTACTTCAAGCGGCTCCTGGTCGAGCTCTGGGCGAGCGAGCCGGACTTCAGGATCGGCCTCGACGAAGAGGTCTGCAGCTCGCTCGAAGCGCTCCACGACGAGATCTACTTCGATACCCTCGACCTCTTAAGAGGGATCACCCAGTTCGACCCGGAAGACAAGGAGCTCCCTCCGGACACGTCGAGATCCTCCGCTCCCGGAAACGTCCTGCCTTCGATCCATCCGTCGCTCGAGGGAGGGCCTTCCCGGGTTAAGATCACGTTCGAAGACTGGCCCGCCCAAGCTCCCGAGGTCACTCTCAAATGGAAAGAGAGGGGGCGCGAAGAAGTCTCGAAAAAAATCATCTTCCCGTCACTCAAGCCCAAGGACTCGAGGCTCGCGGGCTTCGTCTACAACGGCCCGGAGGCGAGGGTCGAGCAACTCTTCATCGAGGCGGACCTCGAGAAAGAGGCCGAGTATCTGGCGCTCATCGACGTCCTGGACGCCCACCGCAGGCTCGGCGAGAAGGGTCTGGTCGAGGACCCGTTCAGCTACCCCAGGCTCCGGGAGCTCAAGGTCAGGCTCAGGTTCCAGGATCAGGAAAAGGAAGAGGCCGTGCCCGTCGTCCCTGTTCCGGCCGGAAGTATGGAGGGGGCCGGAGCGGCCACGCCGAAGATCGGAGAGGATATCGTGACCACGCGGGAGATCATCTCCCCCGAGATGTGCCGGGACATCGTCCAGCGTCTCGGGCGATTCAAGGTCATCCGAAGCTATGTGGGGGGCCAGTCGTACGAGGGCCGGGACGTCCCCGTGCTCGAGATCTACCTGCCCCTTGAAAAATACGTGTCCATTCCGCGTCTGGTGACGTTCAAGCCGACCCTCCAGCTGTCCGCCCGCCAGCATGCCAACGAAGTCGCCTCGACGAATTATGTGTTGAGGTTCGCGGAGCTCTTGGCCCGGGACGCGGTTGCCCAGGAGGTCCTCAAGAAGATGAGCTTTGTTCTTCAGCCTATGGAGAATCCCGACGGCGCCGAGCTCGCCTACGGGCTCCAGAAACTCGAGCCGTTCCACAGCCTCCATGCGGGGCGGTACAGCTCCCTGGGCGTCGACATCGGGTATCAGCTGGGGTCCAAGCCCCTCCTGCCGGAGGCGGCGGTCCGGCCCGGCCTCTACAACCGGTGGTTGCCCGATATCACCCTCAATCTCCACGGCTATCCGTCCCACGAATGGGTCCAGCAGTTTTCCAACTATACCCCTTACCTCTTCCGGGATTACTGGGTGCCCAAAGGATGGTTTAATTATTATAGGTCCCTGAGGCTGCCCATTTATGAAAAATGGAAGGAGGCGGGCGACGAGCTCATGGGCTTCATCATCCGGGAACTCGGGGCCGACGAAAAAATCAGGGAATCGAACCGGAAATTCTATGACCGCTACAACCGCTGGGCGGGACGATGGGCGCCGCATATGGACGCCCTCGAGATCTACGACGGGGTCAACATCTTCGCCAAGAGGAAGGCCTCGACGGAGAACAGGATGTCGGCCCGGAGCCAAGCGACCTTTGTCGAGCAGACTCCCGAGGTCATGGACGAGACCGCGACCGGCCCCTGGCTGAATTTTCTCTGCGAGCAGGGCCTGGCCTACCTCCGGGCCCACGTGAAGTACCTCGCCCAGGCCGGGTTCGACATCGTCCGGCTTGAGGAGGAGAGCCAGGACCGCGTCCGCATCGCGTTTTTCCGTGGCCGGCCGGCCGCGGCCACGAAGACAAAATAGGGAACCCGTTGTCAAAGGCCGGCAGAATTGTTAAGATAGGGGGAGCCAGGGGAAGGGCGATATCGGGATGAACTCGCAAACCAATCTTCTCGTCATCTCGGACGATTTTTCCCTTTACGAGACGATCAAGAGGGCTTCCGTTGGCGTCGACTTTAATCTTTATTTCTCCCAAACCAACGACGATTATCTGGCCATCGTCCGGGGGAACGGCATCCGGGTCGCGCTCGTCGATTCGGGCGATTCGATCGCCGGGGCCCTCGTGGCCCTCAAGAAACTCAAAAAATTCGACCCGATGATCGACGTCCTCATCGGCGGCGAGCCGCTGGATCGGGACGCCATCCTAGACGTGATCCATGCGGGCGCGACCGACTTCATCCCCAGGCCATACCGCAACGACATCCTCCAGGAGATCCTCCGGAGGATCTCCGTGAAACGGGTGCTCCGCCGCGAGACGTTCCAGCTCGAGCGCAAGCTCGAGAGGAAATACGCCTTCCAGGGCCTGACCAGCCGCAACCCATACATGCTCGAGATCTTCGGTCTCATCGAGAACATCGCCAAGTATTTCACCAGCGTCCTCATCACCGGGGAAACCGGGACGGGCAAGGAAATCGTGGCCCGGGCCATCCACGGCCTGAGTCCCTACCGGTCCAAGCCCCTCGTCGTCTGCGATTGCGCCGCCATCCCGGAAAACCTTTTCGAGTCCGAGCTTTTCGGATACAAGAAGGGGGCCTTCACCGGCGCCGACAGGGACAAGCCCGGCCTCTTCGAGGAAGCCGACGGCGGCATCATCTTTCTCGACGAGATCGCCGAGATCCCGGTCGCCGTCCAAGCCAAGCTGCTCAGGGTCCTGGAGAGCCACGAGTTCCGCCCGCTCGGGGCCAACGAGAACACAGCCGTCGTCGTCCGGGTCATCGCCGCGACGAACCGCGACCTCGCCGGAACAGTCCGGACCGGCGCCTTCCGGGAGGACCTCTTCCACCGGCTCAACAAGGTCGTCATCGAGCTCCCCCCTCTCCGGGAACGGCTGGAGGACATCCTGCTCCTAGTCCGGCATTTCCTCCAGCTCTCCAACAAGAAATTCTCAAAGGGCCTGAAGGGCGTCTCTCGGGACGTCCAGAAGCTTTTTCTCAAGTACAGCTGGCCGGGAAATATCCGGGAGCTCGAAAATGTGCTGGAGAGCGCGGCCATGCTCTGCAAGAAGGATTTCATCGAGCTCGCCAACCTGCCGAAATACCTCCGCGACTTCATTCCGCCGCAGGGGGCGATGGCTTTCGTCGGCCGGGAGCATCTGTCCTCGCTCGACGACCTGGAGAAGGACTATATCACGTATCTTTTGAAAGTGACGAAGAGGAATCTCCGCCAGACGGCAAAGATCCTGGGGATATCGCGGACAACTCTCTACAACAAGCTCGCCAAGTACAAACTCAAGGACTGACCTCAGGCGTCGGCTCCCGATCTCCCGAGGGCGCGGAGGAGGAAGGGGTCCGCGGCGGATGGACGGGCCGGCCGGCTTTTTTGGCAACCTTCCTGTCGTACATCCTTTTGTCGGCCACGTTGATCAAATCCTGGAGGGAGCAGGGCTTCTCGGGATCGTAGCAGGCCACCCCTTGGCTGATCGAGAGGACGAATTTCAGGCCGCCCGCCGCGTTCCGGGCGTCGAACTTTTCCTGGACCCGCCGCATCAAAGTTACGGGCCTCATGTCGCCGGCGTCGACGGTCAGGACGACGAACTCGTCGCCGCCGATCCGGGCGATGATGTCGGACTCCCGGAAGGCGTCCCGCAGCAGGCCCGCTGTCTCGACTAGGGCACGGTCTCCCTCGTCGTGGCCGAATGTGTCGTTGATGATTTTGAGGTCATCGAGATCGGCATACAGAAGGGACAGCTCTTTTTTTGAGCGGTTGGCGATCTTGAGCTGCTGGTCGCCCAGGGTGAAGAAGGCACGACGGTTGTGGAGCCTGGTCAACTCGTCGGTCAGGGACAGTTCCCGGAGCCCGTCCTCCTTCCGCTTCCTGTCGACGGCAATGGCATAAAGGGCGGCCATTTGCTCCACGGCCTCCAGGTCCTTCTCGGAATACATGTTGTCGGAGTTGGCCACGACGATCACGCCGACGAGAAGACCGTCCATGAGGGCGGGAACGGCCAGAAACTGGGAGACCGGGAAATGCCATTTTGGCAGGTTCGTGTACCTGGGGTCGAGAGTGGGCATGTTCGTCAGAATGGCCTTTTTGCCGTCGACGATCGACCGCCAGATGCCGGAAGACTCATGGGCTGTCCCGTTGACCTCCGGGTGCGCGGCGGCCAGGTCCAGGGCGTCCTGGGTCATGGCCGCGGGGATGATCTTTCCCGACTCGCTGTCGGCGTAGCCGACAAAGCAGCTCCGGCTGGAGGTCAGGCGGCGGGCGTGTTCGAGGATCAGGGCCGACATCTCTTCGATCGGCGTCGGCAGGAGAAGTTTCCCCGAGACGCTCGCCAGCGAGGTCTTGATCTGGAGGTTCCAGGCGCTGGCCTTGTCCATCTGCTTCCGGCGGCTGATGTCTTCGATGGTTCCGTCATAAAAGAGGATCTGCCCCCGCCGGTCTTTGACCGCCCGGACCGAATCCCGAACCCAGATGACCGTCCCGTCTTTCCGCCTGAGCTCAACCTCAAAGTTCTCGATAAAGTTGCTGGTGTCGAGCAGGGATTGCCAATTCTCGCGGTCGCTTTGATTGAGGTGGAGGTCCCAGGCATTGATCTTCCTGAGTGAAGCCTGGTCCGGATACCCGAGGATCCGGGCCAGGGCGGCGTTGGCGTCGAGGATCTGACCCGAGGGAGTGGTTCTATAGAGACCCACGGGAACTCCTTCAAACGACCTGATCTTCTCTTCGTTGTTTATCAACGCGGCCTCGGCGGCCCGGGACTTCTCCTGTTCCTCCTTGAGGGCTTGATGGGCTCTGGCCTTGACGAAAACGACGGCCGCGATTTTGGCCACAGTCAGGGCCAAGTTCAGGTCGTGCTCTCTCCGTTCGGGGAAAGGCAGACCCGAGAGCTCCAGGATGCCCAGGATTTCCCTGCCGCTGGCGATCTTGAGAAGAAGGCCGGATCGGTCTTCCGTCCAAGCATAGTCGGCGTTCAGAGAGAGGATCCGGTCTCGGGGCGAGTCTACTGCCGGCGCACCCTCGGACAGGGACAGGACAGGATGATAGGCAACGTTCTGGGGCGAGAGGAGGACACGGAAGACCTCCAGGATATCGTCCCGGGCCTCTTCTTCCGTCTGGACTCTCGTCAAGCCTCCGAGGAGGTGGCCGATCCGGCTGTAGTCGGAGATCTGCTGCCGCAGCCCGGCCAAGCGATCCTCGATGCGCTCGCGCTCTCTCTCCGACTGCCAGGAATGGAGGGTCTGGACCAGGCTCGTCCTGAAATGCCCGAGGCCCGCAAAATAGACTTCGTGAGGCAGCCTCAGGAACCTGGCGAATTCCCTGAGGTCGTTTTCGAGCTTGGGGTAGACACCCGTGTCGAGAAGGACAATCCGCTTTGCCGATTCCCTGAAATACGCCTGAGCCTTCTTACGGTCGGCCGGCCAGAGATCCCCGACGTGACGCCGCCAGTTCTTCAGCCAGCCCGGGAGGAGGATCAGCGCCTCGCTCTGAAGAAAACGGTCCAGGACATCCTTGTCCGCAATCCATTCGAAGCACTGGCTCCTTTGGGCGATCGGGTGGTTCTTCTTAAAATCCGGCTGGCTGGTCGCTTGAGTGAGGCAAAAGCTCCCGACCAGTAGAACCGGATGGCCGTCGGTCCCGTGGGATTGCAGAGTTTCGGCCAAGCCATCCCATCGGGCTTCGGCCTGGTCGCATTCCACCTGGAGAGGAAGGAAATTGATGTCCCGGAATTCCGGGAGTCCGGAGAGAGCCCGGACTTCGCGCTCGAGGTTGGAGCAGACGATCAAGCTGATCAGATGAGCCATCTCGCTTTATCCGTCCTTGGCCCGTGCAGGCTCCCGTGTGCCCAGATATGTCCTATATTAGTACATGATGATTGTAGCTCAATTTATTTGATAAAAGCAAGATAAATATTTATTTGTCTGTTTTTTGGTGTCCTTTTTCGTTACATATATTTTGTTGCTCACGGAACTAAATGTCAGTATTTTCAGATAGTTAAAGCCTATCTGGAAAAACCTACAAAATTAGAAAATATTTAGCCTGTCAAGTTCCAGGCAGGAGTCTTCGGGGTCGCGTCGGGGGGTCTCGCGGGGACCCTCGAGTCCCCGTCTGAATTCTCAGGCTTTCACGCTGACAGCCGAAGAAGGTCGCGGACAATTTTTTTCGGTTGGCAAAATCCGGATTTTCCTTTAGAATATCCGTGGAACTAACCGCTTTGACCCTATGACCTCGAATCACAGAACCTTAAGGAGGAACTGATGAAGAAGCTTTTTGCATGGACCTTGGCGGCCGTGCTGCTTGTCTCTCTCGCGGCGCTGCCGGGCTACGGCCAGACAGCCCAGGACGTCCTGAAAAAGATCATCGATGCCCAGGGCGGCCGGAAGTACCTGGAGACGATCATAGACTCCACGAGCTCGGGAACCATGGAGCTCACGGCGATGGGCATGAGCGGGACTTTCACGACCTACCAGAAGGAGCCGAACAAGCTCCGGATGGACATGGACATCATGGGCATGACCATCACCCAGGCCTATGACGGCCAGAAGGGCTGGTTCACCAACCCCCAGAACGGGAACGCCGTCGAGGAGATGTCGGAGGCTCAGTCGAAGCAATTCGCCCGTCAGGCCATGGGCAACGATTACCTGCTCAACCCTCAGAAATACGGCGTCACCTATACCCTCAAGCCGGCCGTCAAGCTCGAGAACAAGGACTATATCGTCCTCGAGCAGACGACGGCAGACGGCCAAAAGATAACCCTCTATATCGACCCCTCGACCTACCTCACCTACAAGGTGGAGCTGATGACTCTCGGCCAGGCCGGCACCGACGTCAAGATGGAGGTTTATTCGTCCGACTATAAGAAGATCGGACAGTCCCTCGTCCCCCACTTTCAGCGGATTGTCCAGGACGGCGCCGAGTTCGGCAAGATGGTCGTCACCAAGGTGACGTTCAACGACAAGCTCGAGGATTCACTCTTCGCGATGAATAAATAGCGAGCGCATGTTTATCGGACGGGGCCGGCGGTCGCCGGGCTCGCCCTTTCGATAAGTTATAAGGGGAGGGAGAGCTATGAAGAAGGGAATCATTGCTTTTCTCGCCTGCGCTCTGGTCGCGTCCTGCGCCGTTAACCCCGTCACGGGGAAAAGGGAACTGAGCCTGATTTCCGAACAGCAGGAAATCGCGATGGGGCAGCAGACCGACGCCGAGGTCAGATCCCAGTACGGGGTCTACGCGGCACCCGCGCTCGAGTCTTACGTCAGCGCCGCCGGAGCGGCCCTGGCCGCCAGAACCCAGCGGCCGAATCTCGCATACCATTTCGCCGTGCTCGACAGCCCGGTCATCAACGCCTTCGCGGCCCCCGGGGGTTATATTTTCGTCACCCGGGGCCTCCTGGCTCTCATGACGTCCGAGGATGAGTTGGCCGTTGTCGTGGGGCACGAGCTCGGCCACGTCAACGCCCGCCATTCCGTTAAGAGGATGAGCGAGATGATGCTGGCCCAGGTTGGCCTGGCCGTCGGGAGCGCTATCAGCCCGACGATCGCCAAGCTTTCGGGCGCGGCCGGAGTCGGGGTCCAGCTCCTCTTCCTCAAGTTCAGCCGCGACGACGAGTACCAGGCCGATTCGCTCGGCGTCGACTATGCCCGGCGGACGGGATATAACCCCGGAAGCATGGTCACGTTCTTTGACGCCATGCAAAAAAACGGCGACCTCTCCGGAGGGCGGGCCATCCCCGGGTTCCTCTCGACACATCCCCTGACTCCGGACCGGATCCGGGAAGTCAAGGCGATGTTGAAGCCGGAGGACTCCCGCCTGGCCCACAACCCGGACGTCTTCTTCCAGAAGCTCGACACCCTTGTCTACGGGGACGATCCCCGCCAGGGATTCGTGGAGGGAGCGGTTTTCTATCACCCCGGGTTCCGATTCCAGTTCGCCATCCCGTCCGGGTGGAAAGTCGAAAACACTCCGGCCATGGTCCAGCTGGCCTCGTCCGACGGGAACGGTGTCCTCGTCCTCCAGGCGGAAACATCCCAGGACGGCCTCTCGGACTTCGCCAAGAAAAAAGCCTCAGAACTCCAGAACAGCCGTCTCCTTGCGGAAAAGAATCTGACGGTCAACGGGCTGTCATGCTTTGAGCAATCCTATTCGGTTACTCAGCAGGACCAGAGCCAGCTCCGCCTCCACAGGTCCTACATTAAAAAGGGGGAAGTCGTCTACACCTTTTCGGCCCTGAGTCTCGACCAGAATTTCTCGAACTATCAAGGGACGTTCAGCCAGACCGTCGGCTCGTTTAAGGAGCTCACCAACCCGGCTTATCTTAACCGTCAGCCCAAGCGCCTGGCCCTGGTTCGGGCGGATGGCGCGACCGCCCTGCAGGGAATTTTCCGGAAGCAGGGCCTGGCTCAGAACTTGTGGCCGCAGTTCGCCATTATGAACGGAATGGAGCCGGCCTCGGTCCCGGCCAAGGGACGGCTGATCAAGATCTTGAGGTAGGCGGAGAGCCCGGCGGTCGTCCGGGATTATTTCTTGGCCGAGAGATCCTCGACGTCGAGGAGAGTGGCGAAGATTTCAGCCTCGGCCGCAATATCTCCGTCGACCAGGGCCTTCCCCCTCATCTGACAGATCTTCCCTTTCATCCGGACCCACTGGACCTCGATGCGGAGCTGGTCGCCGGGAGTGACCATCCGCTTGAACTTGGCCTTGTCCACCTTGCTCAGCGCGGCAAATTTGCGCTCCGGATCGGGGATCGTATTGAAGAGGAGGATGGCGCCGGCTTGGGCGATGGCCTCGATGATCAGGACGCCGGGCATGATCTTCCACTCGGGGAAATGGCCCTGGAAGAACTGTTCGTTGCAGGTCACGTTCTTCAGGGCGACGATCGTTTTTCCCGGGACAAGATCGACGACCCGATCGATGAGCAGGAAGGGAAACCTGTGGGGAAGATATTTGGAGATTTCTTCGACTGAAATCACTGCCCGACCTCCCATGTGCCGAATCCGGCCCCGGGGCCGTTAGAACGTCGTGCCGACGGCGAAGCGGAAGGCGAAGTTCGATGTCTCGCCGAGCGTGAGCCGGTTATTGTACGCGAAAATGAGCCTGAAGGGCACTCGGAGCGCGGGGACAAAGATGCGGGCCTCGACGCCGGCCGAGGTGTACATGTTCTTGAGGCTGAAATTCTGGCTGGCCGAAAGCGAATTCCCCACGTCATAGAAAAGGATCCCGTACAGGGGCCCGCCGACGGGGATGATATATTCGGCGTTAAAGACGAGGGACTTGTTGCCGCCCAGGTTGATGCCGTTCTCGTTCCGGGGACCGATCGCATAGACCTCGTAGCCGCGGATGGATCGCTCCCCGCCCAGGAAGGACTTTTCCCAGTAAGGGATAAGGGAGTTTTTGTAGGCCTTGATGAACTGGTATTCGAGGTGGAGGCCGATGACGTGTTTGGCGATGAACGGCTGGTAGTGGGCGAATTCGAGCCGGGGCTTGATAATATCGATGTCCCCGCCGAGGAACGATCCGGCGAACTTGACCATGGCCGAGTACATGGTCCCCCGGGTGGGCGTCAGGGGGCTGTCGATCGTTGACCGATAGACCATCGGCGTGATCGAGCTCTCATAAAACGTGCCGAAGCCGTAGATCGACGAGATCGGCGTCCCCGAGGGATAGGAAACGTTGACCTTCTGGATCGTGTACGTCGTGCTCGCCCGCCAGTAGCCGAAGATCCGGGCCCCCAGGGAGAAGTCGATGCCCCTTGATTTCTGGGAGTAGAGGCCGAACGCGCTGTAGTCGTAGGACCGGTCATAGACGTTGAGTCCCGCGGTGATCGGCTGGTCGAATACGTAAGGCTCGGAGAATCCGATCGAGTAGTTCTTGATCCGTTTGCCCTGCTGGACCGTGAAGTCCACGCTCTCGCCGGCCCCCAGGAAGTTCACGGTGGAGTAGCTGAAGGCCAGGAAGGTCCCGTCGTAGCCGCTGTAGCCAGCCGAGAACTGGATGTTGTTCCGCTGGAGCTCTTTGACGGGGACGACGACGTCCATCTTGGTCGGGTCTTCGGGATCCGGCTTCCACTCGGGGTCTTTCTCGAGATCGACAAGCCCGAGTTGCTTGATGCGGAGGACGCTGTCTTTGAACATCGCCAAACTGAACCGGTCGCCTTCCCGGATGAGCATCTCCCGGCGGATGACCTTGTCTTTCGTATAGTTATTGCCCCGGAACTCTAGGCGGTTAAGAAAGACAATTTCGCCCTCGTAAACCGAGAACGTGACGTTGACGACCTTCCTCTTGGGGTCCAGGTTCTCCACGGGCGCAACCTGGATGTAGAGGTGTCCGTAGTTACGGTAGAGCTCCGAGATGTCCTCGATCGTCTTCTCCCGGAGCTTGACGCTGTAGACCTCTCCGGGCTGGAGCTTGACCATGCTCCGGAGACCCTTGGCGGCAAAGGCCTTGTTCCCCTCGATCTTGATCTCGCCGACTCGGTAGAGGTAGCCAGGGTTGACGGGGATGATGAGGCGCATCATCGTCTGCTTTTTGAAGAAAACGGTCCGCTTGACAAACTCCTCGACCCGGGGCTCCCCGACCGTGGCCTCCATGTACCCGCTTTCCTGGTACCTCTTCTTGATCTGGTCGAGATCCTCCTTGAGCTTATTCTGCTTGTAGACGTCCTTTCCGGCAACCCAGTTGAAGAG
>Ga0153915_10001709_pt1 | contig 20191 bp, 15 predicted proteins | sample Opewatmetagenome_2_FD_107003 | JGI IMG/M metagenome (GOLD analysis project Ga0153915, IMG submission 107003) | Freshwater wetland microbial communities from Ohio, USA - Open water 3 Core 3 Depth 3 metaG | ecosystem: Environmental > Aquatic > Freshwater > Wetlands | place: USA: Ohio, Lake Erie...
GTAAACTTTTCTCCCACGATCACGATAATACCCAATATAACCATTGGATATTTACAGATGGGGGGACAATAAATATGCAATCAGCAGTAACCCAACCAGGTTCTGGTTATGCTTGGAAAATGGCAATTACATCTTCTAACAGGGCATCAAATTATCCACTTACATTATCATTAGCTAAAATTGCTTGTGCTGCGAATGTAGCGGTAACCGTAAAGGCATATTGTAAAAAAGACCACGCAACCAATGTGGCAGCAAAATTAGTTTGTAGAGGCGGGCAATTAGATGGAGTGCCAAATGATGTAACGGATACTAAAACAGATGATACCGACTGGGAAGAATTATCAATTAGTTTTACCCCAACGGAAAACGGGGTTATAGAAATAGAGGGTTGGGGTTGGTATGTGTCGGCTAACTCCAATATTTATTGGGATACTATGAATATAACTTAATAAAAATATGATAACAATTCAAGACATCATAGAAATAGAAAAAGATATGGCAGGTTATTGGAGAGTTTGGATTAGAATAAAAGAAGGAGAATTAAAGATGCTAAAGTTTAAAACAATGCCTAATATAATGATGATACAAACAGAAATTGATAAGTATTTAAATTGGTTAGAAACTGCACCACAGCGAGAATTAGAGGATTTGCAAAGACAAAAAGAACAAATAGATGAAAGAATAAAAAGTATATAATAACAATATACCTAAAATATATGGAAATAAAAATTGATATACCCGATTGGGTGAAAGAAGAAAATAGGGGAATTTACATTATGGCGGGAATAGAACTGGTTGCTTACAAACTCCCATTTGAAGAAAAATGGAAAGTCAAAACTGGTAGATGTAATATGTGCGGAAAATGTTGTATGAATTTCGGGGAAGTGACAGGTGAATTAAAGGAAATGGTTACTGAAACCGGAAGATGCAAATATTTAATTTCAGATGGGGATAAATTAGTTTGCTCTTTAAGTTCGGCAAGACCGTGGAGTTGTTCCGTCGAGGTTAACTTAAAAGATGTGCCAGAATGCACAGAGAAATTTAAAGAAATATGATTCGCTGTTGTAAGTGTAATAAAAGATATGACTTCAAACCCTATGAAGATATTAAGGGTCGTTTAGTTATTGAATGTCCTTATTGTGAATATAGACACGCAGTTGATTTCAAACCAATAGAAACAAAAAGTTCTTTAAAATCTTTAGATGAACTGAAATTATCATATGCTAAACCAGTTTTGATAGCTGCGTGTATTTTTACTTCTGATTGGACAAAAACTTATGCCGATAATGCCGATGTTACTGATTGGGACACAGCAAACGAATTTATTATCGGTTTTCAATTAGATGAAGAAAAAGGGCCTTGGAATGCCCAATATACTTTAAGATGGAGAGATGTTACTGATTCTGGTTCATTTGTTGCTATCGAAAGCACTGGTGAATGCAAGTGGGGGACAGCAACCGTTTTGGTTAATGGTGACCCAATAACAGCACGCAAACTAACAGCAACTGGTGGTTCGGGTTCCACTTGGCAAAATGGGGAGCAGGTAGAAGGTGCGGCAACTTGTGATGCTATAAATTTGGCAGATGAGTATTATACTGAGGTCCATTTTGCTGTTAATGTTCAAAATTCTCAACCTGGTCATCAATACGAGTTTGAGATTTATGATCAGACTAATAGTTCTTCAATAGGAACAGCTGCTTGCACGATTACAATTAAAGAAAGTTCTAGTAGTTCTTCTTCATCGTCATGTTCATCATCATCATCATCGTGTAGTTCTTGTAGTTCAAGTTTTAGTTCTTCTAGTAGTAGTTTTTCTTCGTCTAGTTCATCTTTTAGTAGTTCTTCATATTCTTCATCTTTTTCTTCATCTTCTTGTAGTTCAAGTTTTAGTAGTAGTTCTTGTAGTTCAAGTTTTAGTTCTTCTAGTAGTAGTTTTTCATCGAGTTCATATTCTTCTTGTTCTTCATCGTTTTCGTCTTCAAGTGAATCTTATAGCTCTAGTTCTTCCTCATCTCCAGGCGTAGAATCAATGGATTATGCATGGCTTGCTCAGCCTTTTATTTATGATTCTCCAGATTTAACAGATATTGAGTCAATGGATTATGGATATTTGGCTCAACCATTTGTTTTCAATCAGCCAATTACTGGTTCTATAAGTTCTTCATCTTCAAGTTTTTCTTCTTCTTCATTTAGTTCAAGTTCTAGCTCATTTTCTTCATCAAGTTCTTCATTTAGTTCTAGTAGTTATTCTTCTTCGTTCAGTTCCTCAAGTTGTTCTAGCTCATTCAGTTCTTCTAGTTCTAGTTTTTCAAGTTCTTCTTGTTCAAGTTCATTTAGTTCCTCTTCTTCATCTTTTTCAAGTTCAAGTTCTTCCTTTAGTAGCAGTTCTTGCTCAAGCAGTTTTTCTAGTTCTTCTAGCTCTTTTAGTAGTTCATCTAGCTCAAATTCATTCTCAAGTTCATCTTCTTCCTTTAGCAGCAGTTCTTCGAGTTCTTCCTTTTCTTCTAGTAGTTCCTCATTTTCTAGTTCTAGTAGCTCATCATCTTTCAGTTCTTCTTCTTGCAGTTCTTCTTTTTCATCCTCTAGTTGCTCAAGCTCTTTTTCTAGCAGTAGTTGCAGTAGCAGTTTTTCTTCATCTAGTTGTTCATCTTCTTTTTCTTCAAGTAGCTGTTCCAGCAGTTTTTCATCAAGTTCAAGCAGTAATAGTTTTTCTTCCAGTTCTTGCTCTTCTAGTTTTTCATCAAGCAGTTGCAGTTCTTCATTTAGTTCGTCTTCTTGTTCTTCATCTTTTAGTTCAAGTTCTAGTTCTTTTTCTTCAAGTTCATGCTCTTCATCTTTTAGTAGTTTGAGTAATTCATTTTCTAGCTCATCTTGTTCTTCATCTTTTTCTTCTTCTAGTTGTTCTTCTTCATTCTCTTCTAGTTCTTGCAGTTCTTCTTTCAGTAGCTCAAGTTGCTCGTCTAGTTTTAGTTCTTCCAGTTGTTCTTCTAGTTTCAGCAGTTCTTCTAGCTCTTCATCATTTTCCAGTTCTTCTTGTTCTAGCTCATTCAGTTCGTCAAGTTCTAGTTTTTCAAGCTCATCTTGTTCTAGTTCATTTTCATCAAGTAGTTCTTCATTATCTTTCAGCTCCAGTAGTAGCAGTTTTTCGAGCTCAAGCTATAGTTTGTCATTCAGTAGTTCTTCCTGTTCTTCTTCATTTAGCAGTTCTAGCAGTTCGTTTTCAAGTTCCAGTTGTTCAAGTTCATTTAGTAGTTCTTCTTGTAGTTCTTCATTAAGCAGTAGTTCTTGCAGTTCTTCATTTAGCTCTAGTTCTTGCTCATCTTCATTTTCTTCTAGTTCGTCTAGCAGTTCTTTTAGTTCGTCTAGTTTTAGTTCATCTAGTTGTTCTTCCAGTTTTTCTAGTTCTAGTTGCTCGTCTAGTTTTAGTAGTTCAAGTTATAGTTCTAGTTCGTTTAGCTCATCAAGCTGTAGTTCTTCTTTTAGTTCATCTAGTAGTAGTTTGTCTTTTTCAAGCTCGTCATCTTCGTTAAGTAGCTCTAGCTGTAGTTCTTCATTTAGTAGTTCTTCTTGTTCTAGTTCTTTCAGTTCCAGTTCTTGTTCTTCTTCTTTTAGTTCAAGTTCTAGTAGTTTTTCTTCCTCAAGTTGTAGTAGCTCGTTTTCTTCTTCCAGTTGTTCTAGTTCTTTTTCCAGTAGTTCATTAAGTTTTAGTAGTAGTTCATGTTCTTCTAGTTTCAGTTCTTCTTCTTGTTCTTCATCGTTTAGTAGTAGTTCCTGTAGCTCCAGTTTAAGTAGTTCGTCTTGTAGTTCTTCCTTTAGTTCTAGCTCATGTTCTAGTTCGTTTTCTTCTAGTTCATGTAGTAGTTCATTTAGTTCAAGTAGTTCATCGTTTTCTTCTAGCAGTTGTTCTAGTAGTTTTTCTAGTAGTAGCAGTTCGTTTTCTTCTTCTTCATCGAGTTTAAGTTTTAGTTCGTTTTCTTCAAGTTCGTCTTTTTCTTCCAGTAGTTGTTCTTCTTCTTTTTCTTCATCGAGCTATAGTAGTTCTTTTTCTAGTTCAAGTTGTAGCTTTTCTTTTTCTAGTTCTTCTTCGTCATTTAGTAGTTCTTCATTAAGTTTCTCTTCCAGTTCTTGTTCATCTTCGTTTTCAAGTTCAAGTTCTTCATTATCGTCTTCGTCTTGTAGCTCTTCTTTTTCTAGCTCTAGTTGCTCTAGTTCATTTTCATCAAGTTCATGTAGCTCAAGTTTCTCTTCTAGTTCTTCTAGTTTTTCGTTCAGTTCTAGTAGTAGCTCTTTTTCTAGTTCTTCAAGTAGTTTTTCTAGTAGTTCTTATTCTAGTTTACTTAGTTCATCATCTTGTTCATCTTCATTCAGCAGTTCTTCGTTCAGTTCTAGTTCGTCTTCTTGTTCATTAGATTCAACAAAATCATATTCAAAAGGAAAATATCTTAATTTACCAGCAGATGATAGTGATTTAGAAAATCCATTTTTATGTGTTGATTATCCAAAGGTCGAATTAGAAGATAATATCTATATACAACAATGTGCAAGGGACGTTTTAGATCCTTATGCTATTTTTCTTTGGAAAGATAAGCATGATAATAATACTGATGTTATTGTTTCTACTTGTATATTAAAAACAAGTATTGCACCAAATGTTTCAACTGTTTATTTACAAATTTATAATAGGACTTTGCAAGTTTGGGAAGAATTAGATAGCAATAATACAGAAAATGCTGATACTAAATTTACGTTGAATGGAATCCAATCTATTAATTTAGATGACTATTATGATGAAAATTATTGGATTACTTGTCGTATATATCAAAAAACAAATAATTAATACCACAAAATTATGGCAGTAGCATACGATGCATCGTCAGAATCGCACACAGGAACTACTGGTTCTGCCAGTGAGGCTTCTTTTACTTGGAATCATGCACCAGTTGCTGCTTCTAAGGGTGCTATAGTATTTGTTTATACTATAGCTACTAATACTGATAAAATCAGTTCTGTTACTTTTGATGGTATAACGATGGAAAGATTAGCTGGTGGTCAAGCTCATGATACTACAGGAGAATTAGGAACTTGTGATGCTTTTTTCTATAGTGGTTCTATAACAACTGGAAATAAAGCAATAGTAGTTAATCGTACTAATGATGCGACAGTAATGTATGCTCAATGTGCTACGGTAACAGCTTTGACAGAAACTGAGGTTGCTGGAATAACTATTACAGAAGAGAGTGGTGCTTATGCTGAGATAAATATAGACGATGGATCTCCTGGTTCTAATTCAGTTAGATTTTGTGGAGCATATAGTGGAAAGGCTACGGCTTTAACGGCTGGAGCGAATAGCACATCAGTTCAGTCTATTGTGCTTGAAAGTACGATGTCTTGTAATCTTGCTTATGAAACTGTTGCAGGACAAGGTGCTAGACCTATAGGATTTACTATGACAACTGATGATAGGGCAGCAGTTTCTTTAGCAATAAGAGAAAAACCATCTTCATCTAGTTCATCTTCTAGCTCTAGCTCTTTTTCTTCTTCTAGTAGCTCGTCTTCATTTAGTTCTATTCCTTGGGATTATGAACAAACATTTAATGAATTAAACGATGGTCAGTTAAATGGACAAGATAATTGGGGTAATGATGTTGATTTTCTTGTTGGCAATTATACTCCATTTGAGGGAAGTAAATGTGTTAGAATAGATCAACAAACAGGATTAATTGGTAGAACTGTTAATTATAATAATGGTATATTTTATATTTCTTGTAAAAAAACAACTACTGCTAATGAAGATACTGTTATTCTTTATTATGGCATGGGTACTGATTGTATTCGTGTTTATTTTGAAACAGATGGAGATATTAGTCTATATGATTTTGGGACAAGTAATAGAGTAAATTTTGGAACATGGAATATTAATACTTGGTATAGAATTGGTATTGATTTTAATATTAGTACACATCAATACAAATGTAACGTTAATAATGGTAGTTGGTCTGATTATTATGGAATGCAAGAAAGTTCAATCAATCCCTTAGTATTAGAAATTTCTGTGCTTGATAATAGTGGACAATTTTATTTTGATAATATTAGTCCAAATTACGGTTCGTTTTCTAGTAGTAGTTCTTGTAGTTCTAGTTTTTCTTCAAGTTCATCTAGTTTTAGCTCTTCAAGTTATTCTTCTTCATCAAATAGCTTTAGTAGTTCAAGTTCTTCTTTTTCAAGTTCTAGCTCCTCTTCAAGTTTAAGTAGTTCTTCTTGCTCTAGTAGTTTTTCTAGCTCTTCTTGTTCTTCGTCATTTAGTTCCAGTTCTTGTTCTTCTAGTTTTTCATCTAGTAGTTCTTCTTTTTCTAGCAGTAGTTTTTCATCTTGTAGTAGTTCCAGTTCTTTTTCTAGTTCCAGCTGTTCTTCGTCTTATAGTTCTTCATCTAGTTCATTATCTTCTAGCAGTTTTTCAAGTTCATCGTGTTCATCATCGTTTTCTAGTAGTAGCTCTTCATTTAGTTCATCTTCTTGTTCTTCTTCTTTTAGTTCTTCCAGTTGTTCCAGTTCATTTTCTAGCAGTTCTTCAAGTTTTAGTAGTAGTTCTTGTAGTAGTTCTTTTTCTAGTTCTTCTTGTTCCAGTTCTTTTTCTTCCTCTAGTTCATCATTCAGTTTTTCTAGTAGTAGTTTTTCTAGTAGTTCTTGTTCTTCATCATTTTCTTCTAGTTCAAGTTCATCTGATAATCATATAAGATATTGGGTAGGAGGAACTGGTAATTGGTCAGATGCTACAAATCATTGGGCATTAACGTCTAATGGAAGTCCTGGGATAGGAAATTTACCAACTTCTTCTGATAATGTTACTATTGATATTAATTCTGGTTTTGATAGTGGAGGTACTTTGACAATAAATACCAGTAGTGCAGTCTGTAAAGATTTTACTGCTAATTCTGGACATACTTATACTGTGGCATATTCTAGTTCTGGCTATCTTAATTGTTTTGGTTCTTTATTATTAGAAAGTGGTATGACTTGGAATGCTGAAATTGATTTTCAAGGAGCAGGAGAAGGAAAAACAATTACCACTAATGGTATTACGATAAATAACGATATTTGGTTTTATGATTGTTTAACTGGTGATTGGACAACACAAGATAATCTTAATTGTACTGGAGAACTTCAGTTTTATGGTGGAAATTTTACTTTTAGAGGAAATTTTGATAGAACTTGGTTTTATAGTGGAACGACTACCCTTAATGGAGAACTTATAGTTAGCGGAGCCTCTGGTGAATTTGATTTATATGGAGGAACTTTTAATGCTAATGGTTATGATGTAACCGCTGAATATTTATTTATCGGAGATGAACTTAATCCAGATACGATTGTATTGAATATGGGTTCTGGAACATGGACAACAACAGGTGGCAAATGGGCATGTCAAGATTGGGAAAATATCACTCTTAATTGTTCTACTTCAAAAATTGTGATGCTTGCAGATGGAGATGCTTGGTTTGGCGGAAAAACTTATTATGATTTTGAAACAGTAGATGGACAAACTTTTTGGGATGGTGGAACTTTTCATGATTTTACCATATATGCTGGGATAACCACCAATGCTTTTGATGGAGGCACAACCTATATCATTACTGGTGCATTTATAACGAATGGTTCTATTGGAAATCTGTGTTCATTACAATCTTATGATACTGGAGTACAATTTAATCTTTCTAAATCTTCTGGTATAGTTCAATGTGATTATCTTAATTTAACAGATTCTAATGCTATTGGCGGAGCAGAATGGTATGCTGGTTCTCACTCAAATGATATAAGTAATAATGATGGATGGATATTTGCTGATTATTCTTCTAGTTCTTCAAGTTCTAATTCTTCATGTTCGTCAAGTTCTAACTCTAGTAGTTCTTCATTTAGTTCTAGTTCTTTTTCATCTTCTTGCTCTAGTTCTTTTAGCTCGTCTTCTTGTAGTAGTTCATTTTCTTCTAGTTCAAGTAGTTTTTCTTCTTCATCTTATTCTAGCAGTTTTAGTAGCAGTTCATACTCCAGCAGTTTTTCTTCTTCGAGTTCATCTTTTAGTTCATCTAGCAGTAGCTTTTCTTCTTCTAGTTCTAGCAATTCATCATCTTTTTCCAGTTCATCTTCAAGCTCATTAAGTATTGAATCTAGCTCTTCTAGTTCTCATTCTGGATATAGTACTTGTATAGATGTTGATTTGTGGGAAGTTGTATTTTCTTTTTCAAGCTCATCTAGTTCCAGTTTTTCGTCTAGTTCATCTTCTTCAAGTTTTAGCTCTTCTAGTAGTTCATTTAGTAGCTCTTCTTCGAGTTGCAGTTCTTCATTTAGCTCTTCTTCTTGCTCATCTTCATTTAGTTCATCTAGTTGTTCTTCTTCATTTAGCTCTAGTAGTAGCTCATCTTCGTTTTCATCTAGCTCTTGTTCTTCTTCTTTTAGCAGCTCTAGTTATTCAAGCAGTTTTTCTAGTTCTTCTTGTTCTAGTTCATATAGTAGTAGTTCGTTTAGCTCAAGCTCCTATTCTTCTTCTTTTTCATCCTCTAGTTGCTCTAGTAGTTTTTCTAGCAGTTCATATAGTTCGTCTTTTTCTTCTTCAAGTTGTTCTAGCAGTTTTTCTTCTTCTTCTTGCTCTAGTAGTTTTTCAAGTTCTTGCTCTTCATCTTTCAGTAGTTCTTCAAGCAGTTCATCGTTCTCTAGCAGTTCTTCTTCCAGTTCATTTAGCTCTTCTTCTTGCTCAAGTTCATTTAGTAGCAGTTCTTGTAGTTCTTCGTTTTCTTCATCTTCATATTCTTATAGTAGTTCGAGTAGTTTTAGTTCATCATCGTTTAGTTCGTCATGTTCAAGTAGTTTTTCATCAAGCAGTTTTTCTAGTTCTTCATATAGTTCTTCCTGTTCATCGAGTTTTTCTTCTAGTAGTTGCTCATCGTCTTTTTCTTCATCGAGTCCTAGCTTATCATTCAGTTCCAGTTCTTGTAGTTCATCATTAAGTTCGTCAAGCTGTAGTTCTTCTTTCTCTAGTTCTAGTTTTTCCAGTTCGTGTAGTTCATCATCATATTCTTTTTCATTCAGCAGTTTAAGTTGTTCATCTTCGTTTTCTAGTTCTTCTTACTCATTTAGTTTTAGTTCTAGTTCTAGTTCTTGTTCTAGTAGCTTTTCGTCAAGTTCAAGCAGTTATTCTTTGAGTTTTTCATCTAGCTCTTGTTCTTCTTCTTTTTCTTCAAGCAGTAGTAGTTTTAGTAACAGTTTAAGTAGTTCTTCTTCTTCATTTAGTAGTAGTTCGAGTAGCTTTAGTTATTCTTATTCTAGCAGTTCTTTTAGTTCATCTTCATCTAGTAGTTTTTCATCGAGTTGTAGTTCTTCAAGTTCAAGTTCTAGTTCTTCGTTTAGTTCTTCGTCTTGCAGTTCTTCTTTTTCTTCTAGTAGTTGTAGCAGTTCGTTCAGCAATTCTAGTTCTAGTTCTTGTAGTTCTTCATCGAGTAGTTTTTCTAGTTCTTCTTCTTCATTTAGCGGTTCATTATCTTCTTCTTGTTCAAGTAGTTTTAGTTCAAGTTGTTCTTCTTCTAGTAGTTTCTCTTCCAGTTCTTGTAGTTCAAGCTCTTCAACAAGTAGAGTAAAAAAGCCAAAAAAGAAAACAAAGCTCTTGACCCTTATCGGCAAAACTGCTTTAATAACTAAAAGAGGAAAGACAAAATTAAGCACAACGGTGGAAAAAACATCATTAAAAGGTGTAATTAAGCCAACAAAGTTGTCGACTATTATTAAAAAAATAATGTTAATAGACGAAAACTAAAATGCAAATTCTTCAGGCTCCATTGGAGTCATCGCCACTTACAGAAATCACATATTTATCAGATGATGCCACAGCTGGTACTTCTTTAAGTGTTGAAAACGCCCAAGGTTTTGTTGCTAATGATTATATAGTTATAGGCAGAATGGGAAATGAAATGGCAGAGTTAAGAAAAATAGCTTCTGTTACTAGTAATACAATTACTTTAAGTTCAGCAACAAATTTTAGTCATGTAGATGGAACCCAGGTTCAAAAAATACTTTTTAACCAAAGAAAGTTTTATCGTTCTGATTCAGAAACTGGAACTTATCAGCTTATAGCAACAAAAGACATAGAAGTTGATAGACCAGATGGCACTTTTTATGAAGATTCGGCTGGCACTTCTTCTAGTTGGTATAAAGCTACTTATTATAATGAATATACTTTAACAGAAACATCTTTAGATGATGCGATAGCTTGTCAAGCGGCAGAATCTGACCATTATACTTCTTTAGATGAAATAAGAAAACAGGCTGGATTTGAAGAAGCTTTTGGTATTAGCAATGAAAATATATCTGAATATAGAGATGAAGCTGAAAGTGAATTTGAATCGTCTATTTCTTCTATTTATACTATTCCATTAAGTTCAAAGCCAAAAATAGTAAGACAAATTATTGACTTATTGGCAGCAGGTAATCTTTTAATAAAAGAATACGGAATGGAAGCTGATATAGAAATATCTAAATCAGGACAAAGAATGATAGATAGGGCTTATGAATTAATAGGAAAAATAGTAAAGGGTGAATTAAAATTACTAGATGATGATGGTGCTGAAATAGGACTAAAAAGCAATATTAATTTAGCTAGCACTAGTAATGAATATGGATTAGAAGATGATAGGGGAAGTTTGTTTAATATTAATGATGAAAGATTTTCATTTAAAGATCCTGAAAATCCAACATCGTAATTATGGAAATAAAAATAGAAGAAGACAGCCAAAAATTAATATTGGAACTTAACAAATTTGTTAATGATATAAAAATACTTGAAGAACCGCTTAGAAATTCAGCCAGATATATGCAACAGCAAGCAATAGCTAATTTTGCTAATTCTGGTGCTTTAATGCAAGAAGGAGGCTGGCCTCCATTAAGTAAAACAACTGAAAAATTTAAAAAAAGATATTATCCAGGAAAACCAATTATGGTTAGAACTGGAAGATTAAAAGCATCTTTTGAAATAGGCGAACCAATAATAACTGCTAATTATGGAGAGATAGAAGTTAGTAACCCAGTAGAATATGCACCATATCATCAATTTTCAGAGAGAGTTAAATTGCCACGAAGAATACTATTGAAATTTGCCAAACAACAGATAGAAGATATAACAAGAATAGTTGAAAGATGGTTAGATAAAGTAATTAATAAAAATGCATGATTCTTACATGTGAAAAATTGAAAATTTTAATGGAAGCAACTTTTGGAGATTCTATCCATGAATATTTTATAGATGACCCATCTTTGGTCGCTTTTTCTGCATTGCCTTGTCTATCAATTGCACCGGTTTCCACTGATATTGATATTATAGATACTGCCAGAGATACTTGGACTTATGCAATAGATATTATTTTAATTATAAATGCTAAAGATGAATTAAATAAATATAAACAAGAAATCGTGGGCACAAGATATTTAACTGAAACAATGGAGGGAAAAACTACTGCAGGAGTATTAAGACCAAATACAATTTTGTATGTTTTAAGAAATAATCTTCGTTTGGGAGATAACTGGTATATTAATAATATTGCTAGTATAGATTATTCTTTAAGAACTAGAATTACGGAAAGAGGTGAACAATTTGTAACCAAAGAGGCAACATTAAGATTATCAGTAGTAAGAATACAAAATAGACCATGATTAGAGAAAAAAGAGATTTTCGTTGCAATGGACAAAAAAAAGGCCGCCAATGCAACCAATTACTTTTCCGTTATAATATAGAAGGAGATGAATTGACGGTTGTGGCAAAATGCCCGAATTGTAATTCATTTTCCATACTAAAATTCCATTTCGAAAAAGATAATAATAACAAAAAATTATGAAAGTGAAAAGTATATACAAAAAGAGGCTAAGTTTTATAATCAATGATAAAACTGTTGGCATTGAACCAAATGAAATTATTGATGTTGACGAAAATACAGCAAAACAGTTATTGCAAAGTCCATGGATAAAAGAAAATTTGGCTGCAAAATGTCCAGAATGTTCGCAGAAACCAAAAATAGAAGTTAAACCAGAAATTAAATTAGAGAAACCAAAAATAGAAATTAAGCCAGAAATATTGAAAAAAGAAATAATTAAAAAGGTCGAATATAAGAAACTAAAGACTAAATAAAAATATGAGTGTTAAGATAGGTCGTGTTGGATGGTTAGGAGTCGCTGTTGAAACCTCGGCAGGTTCTGGCGGTGATACTCCCGTAAAATATATTCCATTAACAGCACAATCATTTAATAATGTGATTGAGGTGCTTGATGACGAAGCTGCAAAAGGAATTAGAGAAAGAGCTTGGGGTTCAGTTACAGCAAGAACAAGAGGCGAGGGAGATGTTACAATTTTGTTAGATGCTGAAAACGCTCCTTATTTGCTATATGCAGCCTTGGGAAATATGTCTTCTCAATGCGTAGAAGGAGGAATTTATCAGCATATTTTAACAAGAAAATCGGGAAATCCTCCTAGAACTCTTTGTTTCAATGTAAACGATACTGTTAGTACTAGAAAATATCACTATGCGACAGCGAATACTTGTGAGATTTCTTTTACTGATGGATTTGCCGAACTTACTGCTAATATAATTTCTCAGGCTCCATCAGCAGGTACTGGAACTTTGGCTATTACCGAAGAAAATGTTTTAGCTTTCAAAGATGCTAAAATATACTTTGGTTCTACTTTTTCTGAAGCTCAAAACAATTATCAGAATGATACTAATGGACAAGCATTATCTGCTTTTCGTTTAACGATAAACAATAATGCTGAAGCTCATTATACAGCAGGTTCAAGCTCTCCAAATCACATTGCCATAGGACAATTTGAATTAGGTGGCGACTATACTTTGTTCTTTGAAGATACGACAGAACAATCAGCCCATGAAGATCAGACACAAAGATCAATGGTTGTTGCTTTTACTGGTGGAACGATAGGAACTACTACTGAAAAAATAATAATTGAAATACCAAAATTCCATATAACTGATAGGGGAATAGATACTGCTCCTGCTGGATTTGTAACTGAAAATCCAACATTTGTCGGTGATTATGATTCTACTTATGGCAGTATTGTTGTTAAGATAGTAAACCAAACACAAACATATCCAGGACAAACAATCAGTTCTTCAAGTTCTTGCAGTTCGTCTTCTTCAAGAAGTAGTTCTTCTTCAAGTTTCTCCAGTTCAAGTTCAAGTTCTTGGTCATGTTAATTTAGTCTGTAAAGACATTAATTAAGGTTGTCATAAAATTATGGCTAATGTTGTATTCAAAGACATTCGCAAAACCGCTAAAATAACCTTACCCTCTTTTCCAGAAAGTGAAATTGAGATATATGAAGATTTGCTTTTCGGGCAAATGAAATCAATTTCAGAATGTAAAGGAAGCGATATAGAGAGGGGACTTTTAGTTTTAGAATATTTAATTAAAGATTGGAATTTTGTTAATGAAAAAGAAGAAAAAATAGTAATTAATGAAAAAACATTAAGTTCTTTTCCGTTAAAAGATTTAACTATTCTAATGGAAAAGGCTAATTCTGTATTTGATGAATTCTTAAAAAAAAACAAAGAATCCTCCAAAAAACAATAATAGCACTTCAGGGTAATCGTGAAGTTCCAATGGATTATATTGAGTTTAAACTTTGTAAGGAGTTTCATTGTCTTCCTTCTGATTTAGAAAATCAATCAAGAGAAAAAATAGAAAACTTTATACAGTTTATAAACCTAGATTACGAAATTCAAAAAAAAGAACAAAGATTAGCGGAAAGTAAAACAAAAAAAAGATTCCCAGTAAAGCATGGCAGATAAAAAAGTAAATGTTGTAATACAAATAGGAGTAAAGGGAGAAAAAGATAAAGATAGGGTAATTAAAAATCTTGAAAAATTGGGAAGTACTGCTTCAAAAAGTGGCAAGCAGGCTTCTGATTCTTTGAAATCTATTACTCCTGAAATGAAAGGTTTGTGGGAACAGGTAGATAAACTTGCTCAGCATTGGGGAGTTTCTTTCCAACAAGCTCTTCCTTATGTAAAAAAACTAGGTGCTAGTTTCAAAGAAAGTGCTACTGATACTTATCAACTTGCTCAAGTTGCTGATTTTGTTTCCAAAAAATTCAATGCTTCTTTTAAACAAACTTATGCTGTTTTAAAGAATATGGGAGTTGGGTTTGAAGGAGTTTCTCATGATGTTGATAAGGCAGCTCGAGCAGCAAGAAAATTTGCTCAAGAATGGGGAGTTTCTTTTGAAAGTGCTTTTCAAAGTCAACTAAGACTTCAAAGAGAAAATCAGGCAATGGCAGATTCTGCTCAAAAATTTGCTAAAGATTGGGGGGTTTCTTATGATGATGCTTTCCAATATCAATTAAGGCTAGGAACTGGAGTTAAACAATCTTCTGATAATATTAAAGATTCTCTTGAAAAAACAGGAAAACAAGCTACTGTTTTTTCTCAAGATTTTGGTTCTTCTCTTAATGGAATTAATGTTAATTTTGAAGAAATATTAAAAGTAGCTCAAAAGTTTTCTAAGGATTGGGGGATTCCTATCCAAGATGCTATTACCCATGTCAAAAAAATGGGCGTGGGAATGAAAGAAACCGAAAATCAAATAGGACAAAGTAGTAGAGGAATTGGTTACCAACTTACTTTTATTGCTTGGCATTTTAGATATTTGGGGAATATTTTTGATAGAGTCTATAAATCAATGATAAGAGGAATAAGAGATGTAATAGTTGAATCTGCTGAACTTCAAGAATCATTTTTATCTATTAGAACTGCTGCTATAATGTATGGTCAAGATGCAGAAAAAGCTAACCAAATAGTAAAAGATTTAGCTTTAACTGGTTTATTGCCATTAAAAGAAGCGGCAAATTCAGTAAAGAATTTAATGATAACAGGAGTTGGGATGCCACAACTTGAAAAACTTACTTATCGTTATCTTGATGTTGCCTTTTTATTTACTAGTGATTTAGATGAAATGCAAAAATCTTTGCAAACAATGTCTGAAAGTATTTTAAGGGGAACAACTGTTTTAGCTACTGATGTTACTGCAAGAACAATATGGACAGCTACTGAAGAAAGATTACAAAAAACTATGGGTGTATCATTAAAGAATTTGTCTGCTAGACGAAGGGCAATAGAAGTTTTAAAAACAATAGAAGAAAAATATGCTGCAACATTAGGTCTCCACGAAATTCAAGCCCAAACAACAACTGGGGCAATAAATAGATTAAAAGTTTCTATTGAATTAATAAAAAATGCTCTAGGAACTGCATTGCTTCCTATTTTAAATTCTGTTGCTACTGCTTTTGCTAAATTAGCAGTTTATATTGAAGGATTAATAAAAGCATTAGGACCAACTATTCCTGTTATGGTAGCTGTTGGCTTAGCAATAGCTTTTGTAATATCAAAATTATCTTTTGGTCTTGGTGTATTTCTTTCATTTTATCAAATTATGAAACAGTTATCTGTTATGACAGGGGGTGTCGCTTTATCTTTATGGAAGATATATTTGCCATTAATAGCTATTGGTGCTTTAGTCGGTGGTGGCGTTTATTTATTTTTAAGATATACTGGTGCTTTAGATAAAGCCAAACAATCAGCAGCAAATATTGAAGAACAATTTAAAAAGTTACAGGATACTGTTACTGGATTAAATAAAGATACAGAAGAATCTATAGGAATAGATAAAGATAAAAGAATAGCTCACGAAAGAACAGTAGAAGATATAATGGAAGATTTAGAAAGAGAAAGAAGTAAGGGATTATGGGCTAATCAGATGACTATTAAAGATTTAGAAAAAAGATTAAAAAGAGAAAATGAAGATTGGGATAGATATTTAACAGGATTAGGAAATAAAGATGTTGAAGATCCAACTGCTGGTTTGGGTGGAATATTCGGTAATATGTTAGATGATGCTAATAAAGCTGCTGGAGAATTAGGAAAAATAGATTGGTTTGGAGGATTAAAAGACCCAAATAATTGGGCTAAAGTTAGAGATGCTATTTTAAGATTTACAGATGAAATAACTAAAACTGTTAGCGACCCAAATTTTTGGAGATTTTTTGGTGAAGAATTAGCAAAAAATATGGGAAATATAATTGTTGGCATAGGAGATACAATAAAAGCCGCTTTTGAAGGATTATTTGGTAGTGTAATGAAAGGAGTCGCTGTTGTAGCAGCATTAACATTTGTAACAGCATTTGGGATAGCTCTTATTAAACATTTTGCTGTTGGAAGTATAGGTTTTACAGCCGCAGGTACAGCAGCAGCATCTCTTGGGACTGCTTTTACTGCAGCATTATTAGCGGCAATTCCAGCAACCATTGCTATTTCTTTAATTTTAGTTACTGGTGCGGCTCTTTATCAGGCTATAAAATTTAAACAAGATATAAATAATATATTTGATACACTTAATAGAAATCAAGAAAATATAAATAGACTTATGGATATTTATATTCAGAGATTTAAAGATGGAAAAATTAATGCCGAAGAATTAAAAAGGAAAACAGATGAATTAACTAGTTCGCAAAAAAATCTAGCAACAGAATCTTCAAAAGCAACTTGGAGTACATGGAAGTTTATATCAGGACAATATCTTGGAGATGCTTTTCAATCCTTTTTTAAAAAATTAGGTTTTCAATCAGGTGGTATAGTTCCAGGTTTAAGAAATCAACCAGTTCCTATATTAGCTCATGGTGGAGAAAGAATAATACCAGCTGGAGAAACAACTGGTGGCGGAAATACAATTATTAATATTAATAACCCTTCTGTTCGTTCTGATAATGATATAAGAGAAATAGCACGCCAAGTAAGTGAAGCATTATCACAGCGTTCAAGATGGTCGAGAATGGGTGCTTATTAAGTGAACCCAGGTTCAAAAAATTATGGCACAAGATATAAAATATAATAATAATTCATTGCAAACTAGTGCTTCTCCTTCAGCGACAATTTTAACTAGAGATATTCAATATCAAAATTTGGCATCTAAGAGTTTAATAACAAGAGAAGATACTATCCGTCATGGATATGAATTAGTTGATGAGCATTATACCAGTAGAACCATAACTGTTTCTGGTTGGCTTATTTCTGACACAGGAAGTAATCTTAAAACATTAGTAGATACATTTAAGAGCTATTTTAACGATTCAGAAGGAAATCTTGATATTGAAACTTATGGTGGAAGCACGGTTTATAGAAGACATATCGCTACCCTTCAAAATCTAGAAATACCGGAGGAGCATTGGATGGTAACACAACTCCCATTTACATTAACTTTTATGTGCCAACCGTTTTCTATGGCTACTTCTACCACAACAGTTAATTTGAATTCTGGCAATCCGATTACTTCCAGTCCATATAATGAAGGAATTTCTATCTCTGGAACATACAATACAAAACCAGTAATAACTATAACTGTTAATTCAGAAACTAGTATGACTGTATTGAAATTAGATAATACCACTACTGGAGATTGGATACAAATTACTCCTAGTGGCGGATTTTCCGCTGGCGATGTTTTAGAAATAGATTGCGAAAATGAAACTATTGAATTAAATAGTTCTTCTATAGATTTTACTGGAGTTTTTCCTGTTTTTGAATCTGGAACAAATAATTTAACTTTGACAATAACTGCTTCAGCATTTAATTTAGATGCTAGTATTGTTTATTATCCAAATTATTTATAATTTATGGCTCCATTTACAGACAATTTTGATAGTTATAATAATGGCGACCTTAATGGTCAGGGTTCTTGGACAGGAGATGCTGATTTTGATGTTCAAGGAACAACAGTTAAAGCTGGAGCAAAAGCTGTCTTAATAGCTTCAACAGCAGGAACTGATGAAAGAATACAAAAACAAGGAACTTCTCGGGCTGATGGCGGTTTCAGAATATGGTTTAGAAAAGAAGGTTATGCGAATGAATCAGGACAAGCTATAAGATTGGGGGAAGGTGGAACTATTAAAGCAGAGGTTGTAATTATTACAAGCAATGGTTCAGTTGGTACTGTAAGATTTGAAAGTGGGGCACAAGTTATAGGAAATTATACGCCTGATACTTATCAATATATTGATATAGAATGGAGAGATTCTGATAAATCATATAGAGCAAGATTTAATGATGGAACTTGGGCTACTTGGGGGACAATAGGAACTGCTTGGACTACTGGTTTAGATACTATTGAAATACAATCTAACCAAACAAGCGGCAATGATTTCTTTTTTGATGAAATAGAAGAATTGCCATTTTCTAGTTCTTCTAGTTCTACTAGTAGTTCAAGTAGTTCATTTTCTAGCTCATCTTCCTCTAGTTCTTCAAGCAGTTTTAGTTCCAGTAGTAGTTCATCATCGTTTTCTTCAAGTTCTTCTTCTTTTAGTTCTTCATCTTTTTCTAGTTCAAGTTCTTCTTTTAGTTCCAGTTCCTCTTCAAGTCCTTCAGTATATTCAAGTAATTGGGGAATAGCTTGGGGAGAAGAAAATCCAGATGCTGATGAAACTGCTGAAAGTTGGGCAACTTGGTCTGATGGTGCTGGAGGAAGCCCAACAATTATTGGCGATGCCGATTGGGGAAAATTACAATTAGGAAATGGTTATGTTGCTCATAGTCCAGTTCATTATTTTGGTGATTTAAGTTCAGCCACCACAATAACTAAAGATAAATATGGTTCTGGTTTTGGAAGTTTTAATGTTTATTATAGAGAAAGTGATACACCATTTAGTCAAGATGATGTATCGCCAGCTTGGACTGAGTATAGTGGTGGAATGATTTATCTAACAAAAACTTATCGTCAAATTAAATTAGAAGGAGAATGATAACAAAAACAACAACAAAAATAGAGCAAAAATGCGTAGATTCTGACAGAAAATTAGCAGAAAAAAAGGGAAAAATAATAAAAGAAATTCCCGCTCCTTTTATAAATGGAAGGTATCATTTTCATCTTTCTCGTTTTTTAATGGAAAACGGTTCTATAACTGATGTTTTCCATGTAAAGCCAATTTATTATCATACTAAGAATAAAGAAACCAAATCATTAGAAGAAATATGTTCTTGGGCGGGTAATAAAAATATAGTTCTTAAGAAAAATCCATTTGATTTAGATATTAATTTTGGATACTTGAATTGGTTATTGAAAAGACAAACATTATTAAAAAATGTTTTAAGATGGGAAGGATTGCCACAAAAATTATTTTTAAATTTAACTGATACTTCTTATCCTGATCCAGATCCAGAAACTACTACGGTAGATGGGACAGTCGGAAAAGATAATGAAACTTCTATTGACTGGGCAAGCCTTATAGTTTCTGGTGGAAGTTATGCTCTAGATGATTATAATGAATATAATTTTATAATGATGCATGCAAATACAGGAGATGGTATTGATGACTGGAGAGGATTGCAAAGGTCTATATTTTTATTTGATACTTCAGGAATCGGTGGAACTTCAACTATAGATAGTGCGATATTATCTCTTTATGGAAGTGCTACCTATACCTATGATAATTTAAATACTAACCCAAATATAGCTATTTATGCTTCTAATCCAGCTTCTAATACTGTTTTAGCTAGTTATGATTTTCAGAATATGAGTTCTACCGCTTTTTCTTCTGCTATTGCTTTTTCAAGTTGGAATACTGCAGGATATAATAGTTTTACATTAAATGCTTCTGGTAAAGCTGCAATAAATAAAAGTGGTATTACTAAATTTGGGGCGAGAGATGCCACCCATGATGTCGGAGGAACTGAACCAAATTGGGTTGGAGGGCAAAGTTCTGTTATTGGTGGTTATTTTGCCGATAAAAGCGGAACAACTGAAGATCCAAAATTAGTAGTTAATTATACTGAATTCAGCAGTAGTTCTAGTAGTTCTTTTTCTAGTTCTTCATCGTTTAGTTCATCTTCTTGCAGTTCTTCTAGTAGTAGTTCTTCATCTAGTTTCTCTAGCAGTTCTTCTTCTTCCTTTAGTAGCAGTTCTTGTAGCTCCAGTTTTTCTTCCAGTTCATCTTGCAGTTCTTCTTGTTCTAGCGGAACTAATCAAATAGATGATGTAGTAATGGAATGGGTGGATTCATTTTCCTCTTCTTCCAGTTCCTGTAGTTCTTCTTTTAGTTCATCTTCCTTTAGTTTTTCTTCCAGTAGTAGTTCTTCTTATATAGCTAGTTTATATGAAAATTATA
>Ga0153915_10001710_pt1 | contig 20191 bp, 17 predicted proteins | sample Opewatmetagenome_2_FD_107003 | JGI IMG/M metagenome (GOLD analysis project Ga0153915, IMG submission 107003) | Freshwater wetland microbial communities from Ohio, USA - Open water 3 Core 3 Depth 3 metaG | ecosystem: Environmental > Aquatic > Freshwater > Wetlands | place: USA: Ohio, Lake Erie...
GATATCATTCCGATAAAAACAGCAAAAAAGCCGATTAAATATTCCTCAATACCGCCTGTAATCTTGGGAGTAAAAAAAATAACGATACTGCCGGTAACAAGAAATGCAAGGGAACCTTCGAGGCTTTTGGAAAGGAATTTATGCTTTCCGAATTTTCTTCCGAAAAGAGCTGCGGAAATATCCCCTATAATAAGGACCGCAAAACCTGTTACTGCAAAAATTTTAGGAAAAAGAAGCACAACAAGCACCGCTGAAATCAGGACATATGTAGCGCCGTTAAGGTTCTTTTTCTTTGCATCCACTTCATGCTTACGAAGCATAAAACCGAATATGGAATGGAAATATTTGCTGAATGACGGGAAAAAATGTCTGCTTAGATCCGTTACAAGGGAAAAAAGCATAAGCGGGATTAGTATTGAAAGAGCTAATTCCCGCGTTATGTGATAATAAATAACAGGAATAGAAAGAGAACATAGATGAATGCTTTTTCTCAGAACTTCGCTTTTATAATCTATAGAACCGTTATCAATTGCCTTCATCTTTCTTTTCTGTGTTTTCTGCAGATGGATTAATTATTCTCTTTTCTTTTTCTTCAATTAATTTCTTAACATGCTCAGGGAGAGAATCTTTATCATTCGGCCCCCCGTTATTTTTCTTAACAGGCGGAAGCTCTTCCCCTCTCATAATTTTATCTATTTCTTCGGAATCGAGTATTTCCCTTTCGAGAAGCTCAAGAGAAAGTTTATGCAAAAGATCAAGATTATCCGATAGAATTTTCTCGGCTCTTTCCATTCCGCTTACTACAATATTTTTAATTTCACGGTCAATTTCGCGTGCGGTTTCTTCGCTGTAATCTTTATGTTTCGTTATTTCTCTTCCGAGGAATATTTCTTCTTCATTTTTGCCAAGGGCAATAGGGCCTATTTTTTCGGTCATACCCCATTCGCACACCATTTTACGGGCAATTCCTGTGGCTTTTTCGATATCGTTGCCTGCTCCCGTTGTAAACCTTGAAAAGATGATTTTTTCAGCGGCGCGTCCGCCGAGAGCGTATGTAATCATTGCTTCAAGATAATCTTTGGAGTAAGTATGTTTTTCATCAACCGGAAGATAAGTGGTAACGCCGAGAGCCCTTCCGCGCGGAATAATTGTTACTTTATGAACCGGATCGGCTTCAGGAATCATCCTTGCAACAAGAACGTGCCCTATTTCATGATAAGCGGTAAGTTTTTTCTCCTCTTCGGAGATTATCATGCTCTTTCTTTCCATACCCATCATTACTTTATCTTTAGCTTCTTCAAAATCATCCATCGAAACAGATTTTTTGTTCTTTCTGGCGGCAAGAAGCGCGGCTTCATTGGCAAGGTTTGCAAGTTCGGCGCCCGCAAGTCCCGGAGTTCCTTTTGCAAGAACTTTCAAATCAACATCTTTTTCCAAAGGAATTTTTCTTGTATGGACTTTCAAAATTCCTTCGCGCCCGGTTACATCGGGGCGGTCAACAACCACCTGCCTATCGAACCTACCGGGACGAAGCAATGCAGGGTCAAGTACATCGGGGCGGTTTGTAGCGGCAATAATAATTACTCCGCTGTTCTGTTCAAATCCGTCCATCTCAACAAGAAGTTGATTAAGAGTCTGTTCTCTTTCGTCGTGTCCGCCGCCGAGTCCTGCTCCGCGGTGTCTTCCAACGGCGTCAATTTCATCAATAAAAATAATACATGGTGCGCTTTTCTTTCCCTGTTCAAAAAGATCGCGCACGCGGCTAGCGCCGACTCCGACGAACATTTCCACAAAGTCAGCTCCGCTTATAGAGAAGAAAGGCACTCCTGCTTCTCCGGCTACGGCTCTTGCAAGAAGGGTTTTACCTGTCCCCGGAGGGCCTAACAATAAAACTCCTCTTGGTATTTTACCCCCCAGTTTCTGGAATTTGCCCGGTTCTCTAAGAAACTCAATTATTTCTTCAAGTTCAAGTTTAGCTTCATCGGCTCCGGCAACATCCTTAAAAGTAACTTTAATTGCCGACTCGGAAATTAATTTGGCCCTGCTTTTACCAAAGTTGAATAATCCACGCGATCCGCCTGCCCCTCCCTGCATCTTGCGCATAAAGAAAAACCACAAACCGATAATTAAAAGCCATGGCCAGAATGTAAAGAGAAGATTCATCCATTCGGAAGATTCTCTTTCAAAAGTATAAGGTATTTGTTTTTCTTCCCAGATTTTGGAATCTTCTTCAATTTTTTTTCCGAATGAAATAACCGAAATTTTCTGAGTTGAGACGTAACTGTTGCCGACCGGCAATTTTTCTTCCGTTTTTAAATTACACTCAAGAGAATAATCGTTTGCCCCTGTAATTACTACTTTAATCTTTGCGATTTTATCATCATTTAAAAGCCTTTTGTATTCATTATATTCAATGGAAGTAGTAGAATTATCTCCGCCTGCGAGGCGCACAAATACAACGGCAGCTATAATTACCGCGCCCCAGATAAAGACGGTTTTAATTATTTTCCCCCAGTCAAATTCACCGTCCGGTTTCTGAGGTCCGCCCGGAAAATTTTTCTTTTTATTATTAGGATTTCCTTTATTATCCGAACCGTCGGCCATGTAATCCTTCTTTATATCGTTGAACATTTTAAACCTCTTATTCGCTTAAAACATAAATTGAATCTAAATTTCTGTATTTTTGTGCATAATCCAACCCGTAACCGATAACAAACTTATTTGGTATTTCGAACCCTACATAATCGACCTTAAGATCATATTTAAGGCTCTCCGGTTTTACAAGAAGAGAAGCGACTTTAACGCTTGCCGGGTTGTAGCTTCTTAATAATTTTTCGAGATAACTGATAGATAATCCGGTATCTACAATATCTTCAACAATAATAACATGCCTTTCGCCTATATCTGCGTTTAATTCTTTCAATGTTTTAACATTGCCGGATGATATTTTCTGATCGCCGTAACTCGAAAGTTTAATAAAGTCAATTTCGCAATGCAGGTCCACCTGTTTAATAAGATCGGACAAGAACATAAAAGATCCGTTAAGCACTCCAATAAATATAGGAAGTTTTGCTTTGTATTCTTCAGTAATCTGCCTGCCGAGTTCTTCAACCCGTTTTTGAATTTTTTCAGCAGTAATCATTTCTACAAATTTCTCGCTGCCTACCATAATTTGTTTTTTCATTTCGCCGTTTTCTTTATCCATAATTGTAATTTTCTCTTAGTATTCTCAGTTGTTTTATATCTTTCATCTATTCTTAAACCGCAGATCCATACAACATTGTTCCTGTTCAAGAGTAGAAACCTCTCATTTTTTTCGGAAGAGGGCACCTTCTGATCCGTCAAAAAATCGGAAATTTTCTTAAATCCCTTCATTCCTAAAGGGATAAACTTATCCCCATTTTTCCACTTACGTAATATAAAGATATCATCGATATTATCCGCCTCAATAATTTCACTTTTTTCCACGTTTTTTGACGTTCTCAATCCTGTATTCGTTTCATTTATTCCAATAATTTTATCTCCGACTTTAATTTTTTCCCCTATTTTGATTTCATAATAGGAGTTTTCCACCTTCCGGGGAACAAAAATTTCAATACCGTTTCTTTCCTTCTGAGCGGTCAGATTTGAAGAAAGGCTTATTCTTTTCCCAACCTGTTTCTTAAATAAATCTTTTATTGAGATATAATCATCATAAGTGAACTCAAGAGAAAAGTATTTTGCAATTGCATTTCTCAACAGATTGCCCGGCATTTCTTCCGAATCGGAAATGCCTCCCGGTTTAATTAATAATTTCCCATTCCTGAAAACAGCGTTTTCATCCATCAGCCTATCGGAATATCTGTCAATCAGATTCTTACTTTCCTGAAAAATTCTGCTGGAACGGAACAAGGCGTCTTCAAGCCTCGGATTAAATTCTTTTTTCAACTGAGGAATTATTTTATTCCGTAAATAATTTCTTTTATAATCATCAAGAAAATTTGTGCTGTCAATCCGGTAAGGTATTTTACAGATTTTCAAATAATCCATAATCTCCGGTTTGGTAGCGGGCAACAACGGCCTAATAATTTTGCCCCGCACTGCCGGTATGCCCGAAATTCCATGAAGTCCGCAGCCGGTAAAGAGGTTCAGCAGCATAGTTTCCCCGTTATCGCCGGCGTTGTGGGCTGTAACGATCTTATCGAACCTGCCCAGTTTTGCAAGAGATTCCAATTTTTTATACCTGATTGTACGGGCGGCTTCTTCCAAAGACATTTTGAACCTTCCGGCAATATTTTTTATATCCGCCTTTCCGGAATAAAATTTAAGGTCGAGTTCTTTGCATAGAGCGCGGCAGAATTTTTCATCTTCGTCCGATTCCTTTCCTCTGAGCATATGATTAAGATGAAAACAGGAAATATCAATCTTAAATTTATTTTTATATTTGAGAAGGAAACGGAGCGCAAAGACAGAATCGGGGCCGCCGCTTAGGGCAATTAAAATTTTATCCCCCCGGGAAATTAAATTTTCCCTTTTTACGAAACTCAATATTTTCTGTTCAAGTTTTTTCATTTTATAGAAAAAGGGGAGCAGAGAATTTCTCCGCTCCCCTAAAAATGCAAAATCCGGATATATTATTCTACTTCTAAAATTTCAAACTTAATAATACCGGCGGGTACTTTTGCCTGGACAAAATCTCCTTTCTTTACTCCCATAAGAGACTGGCCGACCGGGGATGAGATGGCAATTTTTCCCGCATTTAAATCAGCTTCTTCAGGGGAGACAAGAATATAGGTATAAATTTTCGAATTATTTAAGTTTTTAACAGTTAACTTGGAAAGAATATGCGATTGATCCTTCGGAAGAGAAGAAAGGTCAATAATTCTAGTACGGGAGAGCATTTCTTCAAGTTTGCTTATTTTCAATTCAAGAAGGCCCTGCTCTTCTTTTGCAGCGTCATATTCCGCATTCTCAGACAAATCACCGTGTGAACGAGCCTCCGCTATTCTTTCAGCCATAGCTTTCCGGCCGCTGGTTTTAAGCTCAGTAAGCTCTTTTTCTAATTCGAGCATACGTTCACGACTCAAATAGACTACATTGTTCGACACTGTAAAAACTCCTTTTATTAATGGAATAAAAAAAATTGCCACCGCTATTGCCGGAAAAGAGAAGCATTTGCAGTGGCTGTTCCAAAACTACTAATTTTGTTTTTTTAATTCAACTTGAATTTATCCCCCATGTTCCGAAATACGGCATATCGGTTTTAACCCGCAATAACCGCAAATTAGCTTTTCCCTTGCCGGAAGGCTTGAAAGGGGGAATTTTCCCCCAGAAATTGAACTTACGTAAGACGCTATATATTCTTTTGCCTTTTCAAGAAGTTCCGATATAAGAGCATTTTCATCTTCTTCTTTTTTCGAGGCCATTTTTATTCTCATTTTGCCGAAATCCCCCTCAGAATATTTCAGCGAATAAATGACCATTTCGGCAGGAACCAGTTTTTCATTATAATTTTCAAACAGTATCTGTTCTGCCGCCGCAAGGTAAACGGGAAGCTGAAGGGATATTCCGCTCCATAATTCTTCTCTGGTCGGTTTTTTGCCGCTTAATTTATAATCGACAACTCTAAGAAGCTTTTCTTTTTCATTTATCTCAATTCTGTCTATTTTTCCTTTCAGTTTCACTCCGTTCATATTTATTGAACCGGCGCCGGCAGCTTCGGAATCGCTTTTATCTTTATCTACATTGCCGAATGGAGTTTCAAAATATCCGGCTTCAAAATCATCATCCGATTCTTTTTCGTATTTAAGAAGCTTGAATAGAATTGATTTAGTCTCATCGCCGTTAATACCAAGTATTTTTTCTTTTTCATAAAAACTTAGAGGCGACGAGAAAGGCATATTGTTTATTTCGCGAGCAGCAATTTCGAACAGTTTCTTTTTCGCAACGATAAATTGTTCTTCTGAACACTTATTGAGTTTAATCTTTTTTTCGCGAAGGAATATAAAAAATTCAAAGAATACCGCGTGGAGAAGGTTGCCCATTTCAATAGCTTCAACTTCTTCCGAAGGTTCTTTCTCCGGTTTTATATTAAGCACCCTTTCAATAAAAAATTTAAATGGGCATTTTGCATATGTTTCAAGCTGTGAAATGGAATACTGTTTATTTTCAATAACCCGGAATTGTTCCTTAATTTTTTCTGTCAATTCCTCCGGCAGGTCATTATTCCCCTTTTCAATAAATCCCATATAAGGGGAATTTCCGCTCCCCCCCTGTGTTCTTATTCTTTGTATTCCAGAGGCATGCCGATAGTATTCCGAATCGAAATTTTCATTAATTAATTCAGGAAGAAGGATATCTTTTTTAACTGCAGGATCAACGCTTCCCATCATTTTCTGAATTTCCTCTTTTGAGAAAATTTTATTTTTAAAATAATCTTTATCAAAGGAAGTTGTTTCAAATAACCTGCAAAACTCTTTAAGGAAACTCGATTCATTCATTTCTTTGTTCGATTCATTTACAGGGAAAGACAAATAAAGTCTTTTCTTCCATGCGCATAAGGACTGATAAAACCGGTAGCGTTCTTCCTTTAGATGAGTTTCCTCCTGTTTCTGGAATGAACCGGAGAAGAAGATTTCGGGTTGGTATTTGGTAGGGAAGTCTCCATCGCACAAACCGCCTATAAACAGGTATTCAAATTCAAGCCCGCGGATTTCCTCAAGGCTTGTGATAAGAACTGCAGAATCGGACTTTTCTTTAATATTGAACCTTGCATTTGCAGCAGAAGTCCTTATCTGATCAAGGAAAAAAGAAATTGAAAACTTTTTTTCGCCGCCGTACTGAAGTATTAAAAGATTGAATACCTCTTTAAGCGTTTCAATGAAAGTAGTGAGAGCTTTAATATCTTTCTCTTTTTCGGGGCTGAATTTAAGCACATTTAGAGGAATATCCAGATTATAAACAGCAAGTTCCAATTTTTCAAAGAATTCCTCTATTGTAAGTTTCTCTTCGAAAGGTTTTAAAATATCCTGTATTTTAGTAATGCTTTTGAGAGCAGTCTGATAAGTTTTAATTTCCCCGGCTTTAAAATCGTTCTCTCCCGTAAAACGGATTTTTTCGTCAATTGTATTCTGCAGTATTTCAAGCCAGTTTTCTTTTCCCCCTGTTATTTTTAATTCGACCGCCGAATTTATTATGCTTTTAAGTTCAATTCCCTCTTTGGAAATAACGTTCCCGCTGAATGCGCGGATAATATTTTTATAATAATAATCATTCTCAAGTATTTCAAACAGGTTAAGAAGGGCTATAATAGGGGATGTATATTCCAGATAAATTCGGTCTGTAAGATTTACAGGTATTCCGTAAACGGCAAAAATTTCATTTATAATAAGCGAGTAATTTTGCACAAGATTAAAAGCAATACAAATTTTATATGGTTCAACTCCTTCTTTAAGAATCAGTTTCTTTACTTCTTTGGCAATACTAATTATTTCATCTTCTCTGTTATATGATGGAATTTTTAAAATTGAACCTATAAACTCTTTATTTGCCCCCCCCCTAGTTTCAGTAAACAACTTTTCTTTTACAATATAGCGGAAGGCATAATTACTTTTCTGTTTCCTTTCCTTTATTCTTATAAATCCTTTCGATTCCAGTTTTTTGTAGCATTTATCGAGATGGGAAAATATTTCCGGATTATTTACGGAGTAATCAAATTGGATATAAAGCTGCGAGTTTTCAACTGATGACAACAAGTCTATTATATCGGCTTCGGGGGATGAAAATTCATCGAATCCATTAATGAATATATATTTAACATCGGGAAACACCTCCCTGAAACCGGCTTTGAATTTATCGGGAGAAAGATTTAAAAGCCCCGCATAAATATCCCCCGGTTCATAAGCGGACAAAGCGGAAGTCTTAGAGGAATATTTTTCATATATCTGAGCTATATCCAGAGCTTTCAGACGTTCTGCATAGGGGAGATTTTCCGATTCCGCCCTGAGTCTTTCGGGGGTAATGCCATGTCTTTTGTATTCTGTAATTACGCTTCTTATTCTATTAAGCGTCCCCCCCGGAATTTCCTCTTTATATGCGGAGAAATACTTTAGTTCCGATTCCCCCACAGCCTGATTAAGAAGCACTGCCGATGCCGCTTCTTCAAGCTGTATGAATATTCTGCTTACTTCAAGTATTTTTCCGCAAAGGGACTCAAATGTTTCAAGGTTAAATCCCGAAATACCTTTTCCTGCTCCGGCGCCTATAATTTCCTTTTTGAAATCCCGCAGTTTTCTATTTGTCGGTACTATAAAAAGCAGCTCCTTAAGTTTTCCGGAGGAGAGATTTTCCTCAATAGTCTGCTCAATATTAATAGTTTTAATATTTTCTTTTGAAAGAATCATTTTTTAGCAGTCAGGTTCCTGTAGGACGTTTTTATTTGTCTGCTTAAATCAAGCCCTAATAAAATAACAATTTCGTTGAATCTTTTTTCGGCATCTTTAAGCCCTTTATCGACGACAGTTTCAAGTTCAAGGAAGACGCCCAGATTTTTTACTGTATCAAGATGTACGCGAGTTCCCTTGTATAAATACAAAATTCTTTTCTTTTCTACAATAATATCAGTTTGGAACAATCCGGCAAGATAAACTTCCGGGTTTTTCCCTTCAATTTTTAATATTTCATAATCAGACCATCTTTTTCTGCCCTTTTCATCGCGCAGGTATTTTATCAGTTCAAAACTTCCATTGACGCACCTGAGTTTAAGAAGCCCCTTTTTTACTTTATAGTATGTGTCTTTCTGTAAAAGGACCCCCGCCTTAACGGCTCCTATTTTCTTGAGTGTCATTTCAATTTTCTTATACGATTCCAATTTAATCTTTAATTCCAGATTTCTTGCCATTTTTACTCCCTGTTTTTGATTTGAAGCGCCCGGTAACTATTATATGGGGATAATGCTTCCCGGATAAATTAAAATTTAAAATACCTTACAAAGGTACAGAACCGAAACGCAATTCAGTTTGTTTAATATAAAATTAAGCCATTTTCTGTTCACGGCTGAATCCAATTATGCTATATTTAAGCCCGTTCTGTTCAAAATGTAGAAAAATTTTATCGTTGATTTTTACAATAATATAATTATTTTTTCATTTGAAAATAAATAAAAGGTTTGGTAATGAAAAAAATATTTCTCCTGTTTTTATTTATTCCTTTTTTTTCGCTGAATGCGCAGAAAATAGGCAAACTTGCGCCCGATACAAACAGGGTTGTTTTTCCATCCCATGCCTGGGGGTTTAATGTAATGTTCAGCGAAGGGGGCTTCGGACTGGGAACGTTCATTAGAAAAGAATTATCAAACGATTTATTCGGTTTCATCGATTTTTCAATTTCGGAATCAAAAGATGACAGAGAGTTTGAATATGTAGATTATTACGGCAATGTATATTCATTCAACAAAAAGAACAGAGTTTTTGTTTTTCCGTTAAATTTCGGACTGCAATTGAGACTTTTCAGCGACGCATTAACAGATAATATGAGGCCTTTTATAAGTTTCGCTGTCGGCCCGACAATTGTGGTAACAAATCCATACGACAAAGAATATTTCGATGCCTGGGGATATGCGCAGATGAAAGTTGCCGCCGGGGGCTATGCGGCAATAGGAACAAATTTCGGCACAAGCAAATCGATGCTTTTCGGGTTTACAATTAAATACTCATACGCCCACTTATTTGACGATGGAGTTGAAAACATTTACGAGAAGTACAGGACTAATCTTGGGTCTCTTTCAATCTCATTCGACATCGGATTCCAATATTAAATTTTACGAAAAAGCCTTTTATTAACGTAAAACAAGCCTTCCCGGCTTATGATTTAGCATCCTCTCGTAAACATTTTTTCTTGTTTATTTTTTCTTTCCTAATTGTAATAATATGTTTAGTTTTTTAGATTAGATTAAATAATACATTGAACTTTATCTATGGATAAAAAAGGTTTAGAAAAAGTAATTTCAAATTACAGCCTGTATAAAGAACCGGATTTGGATTCTCAGTGGATTACTTTTGCCGATATATTGCCAAAGATAAAAAAACTTGAAGAGAACAATTTGCTTTCTGTTTCGCCGGCCGGCGCCTCAATTGAAGGAAGAAAGATTTACAGAATTAAGGCGGGGAACGGGAACATTAAAGCGCTTTTATGGTCGCAGATGCATGGCGATGAGAATACCGCTACAAAAGCGATTTTTGATATTATTAATTTTCTAATTTCCGATAAAGAACCCGTATCGCTAAGGAGAACTATTCTTGATAAACTGGAAATTCATTTTGTGCCTATGCTTAACCCCGACGGCGCAGAAAAATTTACAAGAGAAAACTCTATAAATATAGATTTGAACAGAGACGCGCTATCATTACAATGCCCCGAATCGCTTGCGTTGATTAAAATTAAAGATAAACTGAACCCCGATTTCTGTTTTAACCTTCACGACCAGAACCGCTATTATACGGCAGGTAAAACAGACCTTACCCCGGCGTTATCTTTACTTTCTCCTCCTTATGATTATGAAAATTCGATTAACAATGCCAGAAAGAAGGGAATGAAATTAATTGTTCAAATAAAAAAAGCGTTGGACGATATTCTACCGGGCAGAATTGCAAAATATTCCGATGAGCACGAGCCAAGGTCTTTCGGCGATTTTATTAACAAAGGAAATTCATCCGTCATTCTTATAGAATCGGGTTTTATAAAAAATGACCCGGCAAAAGATAAAATAAGGGAGCTGAATTTTACTGCGCTTTTAACTGCATTCGAATCGATTGCCTTGAAAAGCTATGAAGAGAATTTAATAAATCACTATTACGATATTCCAGTCAATGAGAATAGATGCTTCGATATGCTGTTAAAAGGACTTTCTCTTTCTGCCGGCGGTAAAGAATTTAATATCGACATAGGCATTAATAATTATCTTCTCCCTTCGGCGGCAGACAGGGAATTTTACAGCAAAGGAATAATTGAGGGATTGGGCGATCTTTCTACTTTTACTGCGCATAAAATTATTGACTGCACAGGATTGAATGCGCATCCGGGGAAAATCTTTTCCGAAAAAATATTTGATTATAATGACGCCCTGGCGTTTGATTTAAACCCGGTTTTTGAAAGCGGGCATACAACTCTATTATTTAAAGAGGATAACCGGAAGAATGAATATATAAACGCCCCATATAATATCTATCTTGGGCGCTCTAAGAACATTCATGAAATAAAACCGGAATCGGAAGCAAATTTCTCTCTTTCCGATTCAACCGGAGTCCGGTATCTTATTATTAATGGATTTCTATCTGAACCGCCATTTAACAATAAATTGATTCGTAATGGTTTAATATTTCATTAAATTTATAAATTATATCATAATATTTCTGAAACGTGGTACTGGAAGAAAACGAAATACTGGAAAAAGAGGCCGTACAAGGAGACCATTCTGATTTTGAAAAGGAGATTATGCCCCATGCTCCGGCTTTGTTTAATTACGCAATGAGAATTACGGGCGACAGCGACGACGCTGACGATCTTGTTCAGGAAACGCTGCTTAAAGCATTCCGCTTCTTCGATAAGTTCGAGAAGGGGACTAACAGCAAAGCTTGGTTATTCAGGATTCTTAAAAATTCATATATTAATGAATACCGCCGTCAGGTTAAAGAACCCAATAAAGTTGATTACGAAGATGTACAGAACTTTTACGAAAACATTAAAGCCACTGAAATTAAAACTCAGCATTATGAAGACGACGCTTTCAACAACCTGCTGGATGATGATGTTTCAAATGCAATATCAAAGCTGCCCGAGGATTTCAGGACAGTAATAATCTTAAGCGATGTTGAAGGCTATACGTATGAAGAGATTGCTGATTTTGTGGATTGCCCTGTCGGCACGGTTCGTTCCCGCCTTCACAGAGCAAGAAAAATGCTTTACGCCCAGCTTTACAATTATGCCGAGAATAAAGGTTATGTCGAAAAGAAGAAAAAACCTTCTTCGGGCAAACTGAAAGAACAGAAAATATTATCCAAATAAATTTAGAACCTTATGTATAAAATATCTAAAATAATTCTGCCTACAGATTTGAGCAGGTTTTCGCTTACAGCTTTCGATTATGCAAAAGACATAGCGGAACAATATGAAGCTGAAATTTATATGGTATATGTGCTTGAAAAAGCCCCTCCCCTTGTTATGCTTCAAAATTCAAACGGCAAAAGTAAAATGACACAGGCGGAATATGAAGAAAAGGTTAAAAAGGAGTTTAACTCCGTTTTGGGACAGCTTCAGGACAGCACAAACAGCATTGTAAAAGGAATAATAAGAAAAGGGGACGATTCGGATGAAATTATTAGTTTTTCAAATGAAATTAAGGCAGATATGATAATACTTTCAACCCACAGCCGTACTGGCTTTCTCCGGTCGGTACTTGGAAGCGTTGCCGACAAAGTTATACAGAATGCAAGATGCCCTATCCTTGTTATACCCCCTATAGAGGAAGAGTAGAATTATTGATTTTTTCTCTTATAATGCATAAATTAAAAGACCTAAAAAAACAAAATAGAAAGTAGGTGAAAGACTTTGGTAGGGATAACACTCCAGGATAATGAAAACATCGATAGAGCTCTTAAAAGATTTAAGAAAAAATACGAACGTTCCGGCATCTTAAAAGAATATAAGAAAAGAACTGCTTACACCAAGCCTTCTATCGAAAAACGCATGGACAGAATTAAAGCGCAACGGCGCGCATCCCGCGAAGTTTCCGCTAGAGAACGCTAGCAAAAAAACCCGTCAGCAGACGGGTTTTTTTATATCCGTTATTTTTAAAATGCTATTTAAGATAATGTTTTGTAAAATGAGCCGTAATTTTTTCATACGCTTCATCGATAGTATTGCAAAAATCGAAAAGTTTTAAATCGTCTTTGCTTATCATTCCATGTTCAATCAGTTTGTCAAAATTGATTATCTCTTTCCAGTATTTTTCATCATAGATAATTATTTTCATATTCTTTTTAATTTTCTTAGTCTGGGTTAAAGTCATTACTTCCATCAACTCATCAAGAGTGCCGAATCCGCCGGGGAATGCAATAAGAGCTTTTGCAAGATCTACAAACCATAGTTTTCTCATAAAGAAGTAATGGAACTCAAATGCCAGTTCAGGTTTAACATATTTATTTACGAATTGTTCGAACGGAATGCTTATATTCAATCCTACGGAATCCCCTTTAGCAAGATAAGCGCCTTTGTTCGCCGCTTCCATTATACCGGGTCCGCCGCCGCTGCAAATTATAAATCTTTTCTTTTCAGGTGAAATCTTTAACGACCATTCGGTCAGCCTTTTCGATAATTCCACGGCTTCTTCATAATAGCGGGCCATATTCAGAAGAGCTTCAGCGCGTTTTAATTCGGTTTCATAATTCTTAATTTTGCCTTTTTTCTTTTTAATGTCAGCAAGTTTTTTTAATGCGTCTTTTTTACCGACAACCCTGGCTGAACCGAAAAATACGATTGTGTCAACCACATTGTTCTTCTCAAAACGGTATTTAGGCTCGTAATACTCGGCCAGCATCCTTACCGTACGCGCTTCTTTAGAACTCAAGAAATCCAAATTCTTGTACGCTTTTACCGGTTTAATGTCTTTTTTCATTTTTTCCTCTATACAATTTCTTTTAAAACAATAAACATAACTTATAATATATTTATAAATTAAGGAAATCAATATATTATTATCATTATGTTAAAACAAATTATTATTACGCTGTTTATTATTTTTTGCTCTCTTGTCTCTTTTCAGGGCGCTCAAGAGGGAATTGAAAAAGCGCTTGCCTCGCTGCCCCGAAGCACAAAAATTTCTGTCTCTGTTTATGATCCGGAAGCAAACAAAACGATATTTGAACACAATAAAGATATTCTTTTAAAACCCGCTTCAAACATTAAAATATTTACCACTGCGGCCTCGCTTCTGTCTCTCGGAAAAGATTATAATGCGGAATTTTGTATTTATTATGATAAAGGAAAAATTAACAAAGGGATTCTGGAAGATAACATTTACATAAAAGGATACGGGAATGCCCTTATTACTCAAAAAGATCTGCCGGCTCTTGCCGGCAAAATAAAGAAGGCGGGAATAAAAGAGATAACGGGGAGGATAATTTATGACAACACATTCTTCCCTAAGAAAATGCCCGTTAAAAACTTTTCATCCTCTTTATCCCCTATCGATTTGCCTGCTGTAAGCCCAATATCAGTAAATAATAATATCATTGAGCTTATTGGCGTTAATGAAAACGGAAACATAAAATATATTTCCTCCCTTGTATCCAAATATGTTTCCGTAAGTTATTTATCAACGCCCGGGAACTGGAAACGGCGCATCCGGTTGAATGAATCGCCGGACGGATACAGAATAGAAATTAATTCTGCAAAACAGGAAACGGCAGGGAACAAACTTTATGTTTTTACCAAATCACCGGAACTCCTTGCTTCATTATTGTTAAAAGAAGAGATGGAAAAACTGGATATAAAAATTGCAGGAAACCCGGCTGCCGGAACTGTTAATACCGACAACAAAGAGAAATTTTCATTATTTACTCCGCTTTCGGAAATAATAGAAGACATAAATAAGAACAGCAGTAATTTTCTTGCAGAGACCTTATCTAGTATTTTGAGAAGCCGCAAAGCGCCCGGAATTCTTTCTTCCCTCGGTATTGATGAGAAAGGATTAATTATTGCCGATGCCTCCGGTATATCCGCAGATAACAGAACAACGGCACACTCTATAATAAAAGCGCTCAACCTTATCGGCGGAAGAAAAGATGTATCCGTTATTTTTAAAAATTCTCTCTCCATAGCAGGAATAGACGGAACCTTAAAGACAAGATTTGCGCTTTCTCCGTTAAAAAACAATTTTTCGGGGAAAACCGGATTTATGGCTGGCACATCCTCAATAAGCGGTTATATGAAAACAAGCCGCGGAAAGGAACTAATAGTCGCAATAATAATTAACTATAAAGAAAAGGGAATAGATTTTTACCGCCGAGTGGAACAGGAAATTTTGGAATGGTTATATAAAAAATATTAAAGCCCCGCAGAACGGGGCTTTATATTACTTAGAATTGTTTTGCTGTTGAGCCGGCTGCTGGGTTTGTGTTTGAGGCAGGCTTGTGGAAGATGCGGGAACCTGCTGAGAACTGCTTTCCTGAACAACGCTTTTTGTAGATTCAGTAGATTTTAGGAAAAAGACATTAACAAGGATAGCAATAGCAAGAAGAGTGCCGCCGAGCCACCAGGTAGTTTTGCTCAGAAAATCTGCAGTCCTTCTTGTTCCGAAAACGGTTCCGAATGTTCCTGCTCCGCCAAAAGAACCGGCTAAACCGCCTCCTTTGCTCGACTGCAATAAAACTGCAACTATTAAAACAATCGATATAAGCACTGAAAGAATCATCAACAAATTATACATATTTTAACTCCTATAACATCTTGTAGCGAGGGAGGGAGTCGAACCCCCGACACGCGGATTATGATTCCGCTGCTCTAACCTACTGAGCTACCTCGCCATCCTTTAAAAAACGGATTTTAAATATAGTAACTGACGAGCGAAACTTCAAGAAAAAGCGCTATTTTTTAAAAAATACCTAACGTAGTTTTTTCTTTATGTTCTTTTCATATTCTGCTTTAAAAATGTCTTTATCTGTATTTTTGTACGTTTTTATTGGAATACCCTCATTCTTTAGCCTTTGATTTATAACCTCAATCCGTTCAACAGGTTCAGGGTGAGTAGCTGTAAACATTTTGGCCGCATCCCCTAAAACACCTAAAAATCCTCTTTTTTTAGCATTTTGGGGGGTAATTGCCCCATCATCCTTGAGCTTTTCAAACATCAGTTTAACCCCTCCAGGATAAAACCGGGTGGATTTAAGATAACTAACCGAATAATCATCCGCCTGGTCTTCATCCGCCCTGCTATTTGCAAGAATCCATCCATTAATTCCGAGTGCAGCCCCTATTTTTAAAAACTCCGGTGAAGAATCTTTTATAAGCATTGCGCTGCCCGTCTGAAGAAGCCGGGCATCGAACATCCTTTTGGCCGCATGTTCATTCTCGGCATGTGCAATTTCATGCGCCAGAACTCCTGCAAGAGCGGCTTCCGAATCAATATACTTAAGCAGGCCTGTATATACGTAAACAAACCCGCCGGGCACTGCAAAAGCATTAATTATGGAATCATTGTGAATTATTTCAAGCCGATAGGGAAAGACCCCTTTATATTTGACTGTAGGAGATTCTATAATTGGCCGGAAAATCTTTTTGTCTATATATTCTTTTGCCGCTGCATCTCCGGGATCAATCGGATATTGTTTCGGGTTGGCCCTGATTTCTTTATCAATCTGCTTCCCTATTTCAACTTGCTCCTGAGGTGAATATAAAGCTATTCCCGCGGAACATGCAGTAAGGCCGAGAAGCGCAATAATAAAAACAGTAATTCTAAATCTTTTCATTTTCATCCCCCTTTGAATTAGATTTAATTACTTTTTTAATATTCTATAACAGCTCCGGTATGCTGATTAATTGTCAGTTATTTAAACGATAAAAAAAACATCCTTAGATATTTCTTTTCCTATCCGGTATTCAGATAACGCAACAGAGCCCGGAATTGTTCATTTAATAGAGTTGAAATTTATCTGCGGTATATCAGACCGATAATTTTTCCCAAAGAACATCAAGCAATTTTTCAATACCGAGATTGGAAGCGGAAGAAATGATATTAATTTTTCCGGTGAATCCTTTTATCTTCTTATACTTCTTATCCTTCAATTCATCAGTTGTAAGGAGATCGGCCTTGGTTAAAGCAACTATTTTTTCTTTTGCGCTTAAAGTCTTGGAATATTTTTTAAGTTCCGTAATGAGCGTTTTATAATCGCCTGCGAAATCTTCGCTTGTAATATCAATTAATAGAAGCAGTATTTTAGTCCTTTCAATATGGCGGAGGAATTTATGCCCCAATCCTTTTCCTTCGTGCGCGCCTTCAATAATTCCCGGTATATCTGCAACTGTAAAACTCTTATATTCTTTATACTTCACAATTCCGAGATTAGGTTCAAGAGTTGTAAAAGGATAATCGGCAATTTTAGGGCGGGCTGCAGAAATAGTAGAAATAAGAGTCGATTTACCGGCATTTGGAAATCCGACAAGCCCTATATCTGCAATAAGTTTTAATTCGAGAACGACATACTTTTCGTCCCCCGGCTTGCCGGGTTCTGCATAACGGGGAGCTTGTTTTGTAGGCGTAGCAAAATTACTATTCCCTTTTCCTCCCTTTCCACCTTTGGCGGCAATAATTCTTTTACCGTCTTCATCAAGGTCAAAAAGAATTTTTTCTGTTTCGGCATCTTTAACAAGAGTGCCTACAGGTACTTTAATTATAATATCTTTTCCGTTTCTTCCATCTTTTAATGATGTACCGCCCGGCTCTCCGCTTTCGGCGGCATATTTTCTTTTGTACTGAAAATCCAAAAGGGTATTTAAATTCCTGTCGGCAAGGAATATAATGTTGCCGCCGCAGCCGCCGTTTCCTCCCGCGGGCCCCCCTTTAGGAACATATTTTTCCCTTCTGAAAGCTACGGCTCCGTTGCCCCCTTTTCCTGAACTGATAAAAATCTTTGCATAATCTATAAACATTATTTTTTACTCCCGGTAAAATTGTCTTTAATAATTTCTTTGAATGAAACAGCTTCCGCAGATGCCCGATTAATACCCATCTTTACAAAATAAGCGTCAATAAAGTTTTCGGCTTCCGAATAAGTTTTAAAGAATGAAATACTGTTAAGCATTAATTCAACTTCTTCTATATCGCAGTCAAAAAGCGTTTCAATAATCCTCGGCATATTCTTATGCTCAAGCAGTTTCGAAAAATCTTTATGTGTTCCTTCATATTCCGGCTCAATATCGGGTTCGTTTTCGTAAATATTTTCTTCTTCTTCAAATATGTCTTTAAATGATTTTTTCTCTTCTCCGTTGAAAAGAGAAAGCTCTCCAATTTCTTCTTCCTGTTCTTTCTTTTTCTTTGTATTGTTTTTTTTCACGGGTTCGGGTTCGGGTTCGGGCTCCATTTCGGCTTCGGCAAATTCTTTTATTATTTCATCGTTCTTATCCTCTTCAACAAACACCCAGTCATTATAATCTTTTTCCTCATCATCAACAATCATTTCATCTTCGGAACGTGCGGGCTCATCCTCAATAATGCTCTCCAACGCCCCGGTCTGTTCGACTGAATGCTCTGTGTTTAAACTTGCAGCCGATTTTTTCTCTTCGGCATCCTCCTTGGGGGAATTATCCTTTGCATTAGCCCTCGCAAGGCTTTCAAGAAACGCCTCCATTTCAATTTTGCTTTCATCAGGAACTTTATTTTCCTCTTTTTTTCCAGGCTGAGGGGTTAAATCTTCATTTTCATCAGCCTCTTTTTTTTCAGGCTGAGAAATTACACCTTCATTTTCATCAGCCTCTTTTTTCCCATGTTCAAATGCAGCTGTCTCTTTACTTACACGAACCTTTGTTTCTTCTATGTTTATCGGTTCGGGCTCGGCTTCAAGCAGGGTATCTTCATTTTCTTCATCGGGTTCCGGCTCAACTTTTTCTAAAGGCACTGCCGTTAAAAGCTTATAGGCATCGTTAAATTCTATTCTTCCGGCTGATTCATCGGGATACGCCTTCCGCAGTTTCTGCTGAAGCACATCAAGGCCTTTGTCTTCGAGGAATATCTGAATGGCATTAAAAGGGATTTTTGTTTTCTGCCCACCGCCGATATTAAAAAATTCTGCCATTGATTTTAACGTAACAGACATAATTCCAGCATAATCCGCTTGAATTGTCAAGTTGTCAATCTTATTGAGCAGAGCGACAAATTCAGCTGAATTAAGAGAGATTATTTTTTTATCATTGATATAAGTAATAATAATTTTTTTAAGGTATTTATAAAAGTGGAGATAATTCAATATCTGTTTAATTTCGGCAGAAGTCCGGTGGCTTTCTTCTTCGTAAATAAATTTGGTAAGCGCCCATTTAGGCCTGACAAGAAAATTAACATTAAATGAAATTGAATGTAGAATAATCTTAGCTATATAATCGGATGATAGCCTCTTCGATTTTTTAAGCTCTTCATTTATTAGTGCAAAATACTTTGAAACCTTTTCCCCTGAATAATCAAAAATAGAATCTTTAACGAGCTTCTGCCTGTCTTCAAAAATAAGGTAATCCAGCTCGGCTGAGACATACTGGATAATAGCCGGATGGATCTCGGAATCGCGAAGCTGCTCAAAAGAAAAGAAGGAGCCGTATTTATTAAGCTTATTCAGATTGAAATCATAAATAAATTTGATTTCCCGTTCGAACATAGTTTCTCCCTTATTTGATTCCGGCAAATAATTTAACACTTTAATTATACCAAAATGCCGTTAAAAAATCCCTATTTATTTGCTTATTCGGGTATAAATAGGATAAAATATTTATTTTTTGTGTTTTCAGGCATCAAGGAAAAACCCTGCATGCGTTAACAACCCGACAATATTTTGGGCCCAATTGCCAATTTCGGTGATTAGCAATAATTCCACCCTTTATGCCGAGCGGATGAATGCCGAGAAATATCTCCTCTTAAGGTCAAATTTTCTTTTCCGGGATTGGGTTTTGTTAACCATAAATCGATTTAACATTATATAGCGGTTCTCTTTCCCCTCGGATTGTTCCGCGGTTTGCTTTTTCCATTATTCAACCCGCGGAGCGGGTGGTATTATTTTAGCCCCGTGGTCGAAGACCCGGGGTTAACAATTCCAAAACATCCACGTCCCCTCCTCTAACGACTACTGCTGTGCCGGACATTTCATTCTTAGTGATACTGCGGCTCCGTCGCTCAATTGTCGGTTACTCAGTTCTAAATTGATGCAGTCGTTAATGGGATTAAGGGTTGTGTCGGGTTTTCATTTTCCTAAAATACTTTCACACCTACGGTGTTTGATTTCTGCAAACCGATAAATCGGTTACACATTATATTGCGGTTTTATTTACCCGCGGCATAAAAAAAAGCCTTCCTCTTGAATTTGAGGAAGGCTTTTTTACTTTTTAAGCATAAGGAGGTTTTATGTTATTTTACTAATTGAAGCTTCAAGCTCATTACTTTGGCCACTGCCTGTATCCTCGC
>Ga0153915_10001711_pt1 | contig 20186 bp, 18 predicted proteins | sample Opewatmetagenome_2_FD_107003 | JGI IMG/M metagenome (GOLD analysis project Ga0153915, IMG submission 107003) | Freshwater wetland microbial communities from Ohio, USA - Open water 3 Core 3 Depth 3 metaG | ecosystem: Environmental > Aquatic > Freshwater > Wetlands | place: USA: Ohio, Lake Erie...
TCATGCGGGAAATACGCCACGGTGCACAAGAAGAGAAACGTTGAATCCGGTAGCGAGCGCGGGCAAGACACCAACCCTGCGCAACGGTAGGACAGGCATCTCGCCTGTCTACAATAGTAATTAATGAAATAAAATAAACACTGATTCAAGGTGGTCTAAAGATTGACTCCGTAAGCGAGGGATTTTTTATCCAAGCTCAGGTGCATATTCGCGTGGATGAGTTCGTTATGGCTCTCGATGAAAGGATGATATTCTAAAAGGCATTCAGTGAGTGTGATGCGAATTTGATGAAGAAGAGGATAAATCCCGCGCTTATCAGTAGCGATATCAGCTATCATTACGGAGATACTTTTTTCTGCTTCGCTGATTGGAAGGGTAACAGGGGAGAGATGAGTACGGGGGACCAAATCGCCTGTTTTTCCTTCGCGCTGAGAGATGGTCATTTGCCGTGTCCACCGCAGAAAAAGGGCAGGGTTGACTTTGAATGCCGGACACCAGAAATACAATGGAGTTTCTTCAAAGGTGCGAGTAATGGCCTTTGGCAGGTTTCCTAAACGTATAAGGTCTGCGTAAGAATCGAGTCTAATACCCGCTATCTGAGCTTTCATTCTCCAGAATGGCAGATAGTGTGATGCATTAGCTCCGCTTGTTACTGCCGTAAAAGCAACCCGTTCGAACTTATTCCCCTGACATTTCCAGGCAGAGCTGCAATTCTTGCATATCATGACCAGGGCATCTTTTTCTTCCTGGAGATCCCACCCGCACTCCGGGCAGAGAGTGGCTATAAATTCGATTTTCCAGTTCTGTGGCGTGCTTGAGGCCAGAAGTCTGTCCATGTCGCCTGTTTTTAATGAACATACAGGCCGCCTGAGAACGGAGTCGTACAGGGTATTATTCTCCATATACGTGGGGGCATAGATTAAACTGAACGTTTCCCCTATAAAGGTATTAAGGAAACTAGGGGGAGATGGCGTGGATGATCCTGGAAATATGAATGTCTGTTCAGAAACATATGAGACAAGAATTTCAGAGTGTATTGCAATTTCCGGAGCGGGTGCCTGTGGATCCAGAAATTTTCCCTCCGTTTCAGGAGAAACGAATTTCAGTGCGAATACCTGGGGTCTGAAACCTAACGAATAGGGGATACCCCTTAAAGTTATCGCCGCTATACTGGTATCTACGAAGCGATTCGATACGCCGCTCTCCTGTACGGAATAAGAGAGTCCTTTCATACGCCAATAAGGTATATAGATGGTTTCCGGGGAAGGCTCGACAGGCGGCGGTATATAGTACCGAAAGCAATCACCAGGAGCAAGATAGAGTTTTGTACGGCAGTATGGGCATAGCAGTATGCGATCTGCCTCGTCAAGAGTCACGGGCGCCCCGCACTGGGGGCAGTTATGTTTAATTCGCCAGTTAGATTCGTTCACCGCACTGATTACAGAAGATGGATTTAGGCAGATTTTCCGTGCCGCATTTTGCGCATTTCAGGGACTGAGGTTTCTGTTCCACAGGGTGGCCGCACTGAACACAGAACTTGGCACTTGAAGGAAGATTCTTGCCGCACTGTGAACATTGCTGGAAGATAACGATCTGGTGCCCGCAATAAAGGCAGAATTTGGCCTCTTTGGGAACAATTTGCCGGCAATCCGGACAGGTAAAAGTCTCCGGTATTGCGGTCTGTTGGGCCGGAGAGCTTTTAAAAGCCTCAGCAAACATGGCAGGCATCATGAAGCCCATTCCCATACCGAGCCCAGCCCCCGCCTGGCCCTGTGACTGGGATGCGGTTTCCATAGCCATGGCTGCCTTCATTTTCAGGAGTTTGTTAAGATCTTCAAAAATTCCGAGACGGCTCTTATCATCGATGGCTTTCTGGACATCCGGCGGCGGCGTGATCGAGTTGATGTACAATTGGGATAGACCGAGGCCAAAGTGACTGAAATCTTCATCGAGGGCTTTTTTTAGGCCTTCTGCCAGTTCATCGTATCTGGCGGGAAGGTTAAAAATAGTATCAATATGATCTCCCATAAAGTCGTTGAAACGAGATACGATCACACGGTTGAGGTATTCTTCAACGGCGTCGGTGGTATAGACTCCCTGGGTACCCACGAGGCTGTTTACCAGAAGAACAGGCTGCAGAACCTGGATGTTGAAAACGCCGAAGGCTCTAAGACGGATGAGCCCAAGCTCTGAATCTCTGAAAGCTACAGGATCCCGTGTCCCCCATTTCAAGTTGGGGAAGACCTTCATGTTGATGAAATAGACTTCCGCCCGGAGGGGGCTCGTCATGCCCCACGGCAGACTGAGCATTTTTGTAAGTATGGGGATGTTAGCTGTTTTCAAAGTGTGCCGGCCGGGTCCGAAGGCATCGTAGGCCCTGCCGTTGTAGAAAAAGACGGCGGCTTGGCTTTCCCGAACGGTCATCTGGGCGCCCCATTTGATTTCACCGGATCCCTTTTCCGGAATTCTATGGACAAGCTCTTTTCCTGACTCATCAAACCATTCTATAACTTCCAGAAATATCACATTGTTGGTTCCCATATGTGCCATCCTTAAAAGATTATATCCGTTATTCTTCTCTGTATGGTATTTTATCTTTGCAAAAGTTTTCTTGAGCAGATGGGGTATGCTAACAACCGTGGGCATGATAGGCATGCGAAGATAAGATGTCAAGAATAAAACAGGATTAAATTTGATATTTACAAGAGAATATTGTAAACCTTGGCGCATGAAACGGAATGAAAAAGAATATGCAAAGGTGTATCAGGGGAAGGCGCTGATTGCCGATCCGATTTATCAGTATGCCTCTTTTACAGTACCCACACCTGATTTTCCCGACGAGCGGACGGAAAAGGACCTGATCGACTCTCCCTGGGTGCAAAGGCTGCGGCGGATCTATCAGCTTCAGAGTGCCCGCTGGGTATATCCGGCCGCCGAGCACAGCCGGTTTCAACACTCCCTTGGAACCATGCACGTGGCCGGTGAGTTCGGGAGGTATCTTTACCCGAGCCTGAAAGAGGTGTGCAGAGACACCCCTTCGCTAAATTACATTGAAGAACTCCTCCGTATTGCGGGTCTCCTGCACGATGTCGGGCATGGCCCGTACGGGCATTTTTTTGATGACCACTTTCTTAACCAGTATAACATAACCCATGAGGATCTGGGGAAGCTGATTATCACGAAAAAGTTGGGGAAAATCATCCATCAGATTCGAAGAAGTCCTAACGGTTCCTTTATCGATGGGGAGTGTCTCAATCCGGATCATGTGGCTATGCTCATTAAAATACCGGCCGGTGATGACATCAAACTGCCCAGATGGCTACAGTTATTGCGACAGCTTTTTTCCGGCATCTATACGGTGGATAATCTTGATTATGTCCAGAGGGATGCTTACATGACGGGATTTTCCCTCGATATTGTGGACATTACCAGGCTTCGTTTTTACACGTTTTTTACGAAAGACGGTCTCACCCTCCATCAGGCAGGCATTTCGGCCCTCAGCCGCTTTCTTAATGCAAGGCTGAATCTGTACACCAATGTATATTTTCACAGAACCACAAGGGCGCTCGACCTTCACCTGCAGGAAATATTCCGGGATACCATGCGTATAATCTTCCCCTGTAATCCCATGGAGGCGCTTGATGAGTATCTCCGTTGCGATGAATGGCATCTGTTTAATGAAGTCCGGCGCTGGCTTGCGGAGAAGGATCCCAAGAAGAAGAAACTGAGTCGGGAATGGGCGAAACTCCACAGTAGAGAGGTAAAGTGGAAGATGTCGTATTCCACAGAGATATCCATCGACCAGATTCAGAGGGGAACAAGGTTTGCCCATGCAGGTGATTATGAAAGGCAGCTCAGGGAATTCCTCCCGGGAAAAATCAGAGGCATTTCGTTTCGTATAGATCTGGCGACGCAGGACCCGCGCCCCATTAATCCCATGGCGGAGACAGAGAAGAGGGTGAACATCTTCAACCCGGCCACGGGCATAACCTCCCCTGAGCCGTTAAAGGATATCTACCGGTTCATCCCGGCGCGGGTTGTCCATTTGCGGGTTTTTGCCCTTTCCCACGATCATGATGCAGAGATTTCCAGGGCCGCGGAAAAGATGCTCAGCGCCCTGGAAGGAACTGTAAAGACGAATATTTGATTCAATGAGACTTGACCTTTTTCAAGGCAAAGTCGCAGAAAAAGGCTTTAGTTGAGTTGATCCTGCGCAAGTCGAAGGGTCTTAGATTTCTCGCCGTCCCCACGAAGAGACGGTCTCATAGTGCTTTTTTGTCATTTCGAGTGACAAAGAGAAATCTTCATACTATAAGATTCCTCACATTCGTTCGGATTGACATTTTCCCCTATCTCGAAGCGGGGATCGAAATGACAGGTTTGAGGTAATTGCAGATGGCCAATGACGAAACCACAGATATAACACTGTTCGTGAAGACATCCGGCGAGGAAATCGCCAGATGGAACCGGCAGAGAATTGTTGATGCCCTGATCCGTGAGACAGAGATTGATGTTGATACGGCGGAAGTCATCAGCAGAGAGGTCGAAAAACAGATCATTGCATCCGGAATCAGTTTACTGACGACTCCCCTGATCAGAGAATTGGTGGATGCGAAACTCATCGAAAGGGGCCTGGAACAGGCAAGAAAGATGCATGCCCTGCTGGGATTCCCCATTTATGATGTAAGGGAATTAATCCTTCATCAGAATAAAGAGAACGCCAATGTCCCCCATGGCCCGGAAGGTACAAATCTGATCCTCGCGGAGGGGATAAAAAAGGAATACTCCCTCTATGAAGTCTTTTCTCAGGATGTTGGTGATGCCCATGTCATGGGTGATATCCATCTTCATGATCTGGGGTATATCGACAGGCCTAATAGTGTATGCCTCTCCCTCGAATATGTTAAAAAATATGGTCTGAATCTTCCTCATTCTTTAACAGTTGCGAAACCGGCCAAGCATGCGGAGGTACTTCTGGCCCACATGGTGCGGTTTGGCGCCATCCTGCAGGGACATTTTGCCGGCGTCATCGGCTGGGACGCGGTGAATTTTTCCTTCGCGCCCTATCTGTCAGAGATGAGTGATAAAGAAGTAAGGCAATTTGCCCAGATGCTTATCTACGAATTTTCCCAGTTGACCTCTGCCAGAGGCGGGCAGGCCATGTTCACCGATATCCATCTCTACTGGGATGTTCCCGGGCATCTTCGGAACGTTGCTGTCATCGGACCGGGAGGTGAATTCACAGGCCATGACTTTGAAGATTATACACCGGATGCCCGGAGGTTTGCCTGGGCCATGTTCGAGGTCTTTAAGAAAGGGGATGGGACGGGGAGACCTTTTATCTTCCCCCGGCCGCTTGTTCATATCTCGGAGACTTTTTTCCGGACGCCGGGGCATGAAGAATTTCTCGATCATCTCTGTGATGTGGCGGGCGAAAAAGGAAATGCAAGTTTCGTCTTCGATCGATACGGGGTGATAAAGGCGTACGAGTGTGGTTTTTTAACCCTCATGGGAAAAGGGAATCTTTCTGGAGAAACTAAAGAACTGTGGAAGATGAGGTGTTCGGCCATACAGAATGTGACATTGAATCTCCCGAGGCTGGGTTACAGGGCGGAAGGAGATGATAATGCACTGTTCTCTCTCATTTCTGAACGTATGGAACTAATGGCGAAAGCCCACATCCAGAAGCGTGATTTTATTGAGAAACTTCTTTCCTATGGTGATGAAGGGCCCCTTGCCGTGCTTGCCATGGAAAAAGATGGTATACCGTTTCTGAGAATGGATCATGCATGTTATCTAATAGGAATTGCAGGGCTAAACGAGCTTGTCCAGATACATAAAGGTAATCAATTGCATGAGTCGGAGGAGGCGCTTGCGTTTGGCTTGAAAATAATTGCTCATATGAGGGATGAGGCGAAGACGCTCGAACAACAATATAGCTTACATTTTGTTCTGGAACAAACGCCGGCGGAAACGACAACGTACCGTTTTGCACGGCTCGATCTTAAATATTATTCTCCTAAATCGGGTCATTTTATCAGAGGGAATCTGGCTAGAGGCGAGGTGTACTATACGAATTCAACCCATCTCAATGTATCTGCCTCTATTAACCCCATGGAGCGCGTAAAGCAGGAAGGCCGGTTCCATCCCTTTATAAGGGGAGGGGCCGTTACCCATGTGTGGCTCGGTGAAATACAGCCTGCAAAGGGAGAGCTTGCTGGATTTATCAAGAAGGTCTTTGAGGATACCGAGAGTGATCAGGTCGTCTTTTCTCCTGAATTTACCACCTGTAAGATTTGTGGAGCGACATTCAGAAATCTCAGGGGAAAATGTGAGTCCTGTGGTTCTGAAGAGCGGGAAGAAATAGCGATGATTACCCAGTATTTTAGCCGGGTCTCCGATTGGAATAAAGGTAAACTGGCAGAACTGAGAGATAGAAAACGGTACGAGAAAATTATTTGATGTTCTATGGTTATTACGTGACAGCTCCTAATAATCAAGCCAACGCCTCACTGATCCCTGACCCCTATCCCCTACCCCTCATTGAAGTGATTAATAAATCAATGCTCTACCCTTGACATAGCAGCTGGCGATAAATATATTATTCGCAAAAATCCAGTGAAGATGGATTTTATAAGGATTTAATCTAAAAAAGAAACCTGTTCTGTGCCTGACACGGGATCAACAAATTTTTTTGTGAGGGGTGTCTCCTTAAGGAGTGACCTTTTGCAAAGGTCTCGCTCATATGGAAGATTATATTGTAAAAATATTCAAGGAAAGCAGTAATCTTAAAGAGTCTTTCGTCAGTGAAAATCTTGACGGAATTGTCAGTGTTGTTGAAGCAATAACTGCGGCCTTGAAAGCAGGTAACAAAATACTGCTCTTTGGAAACGGTGGGTCCGCAGCGGATGCCCAGCATCTTGCCGCAGAATTTGTGAACCGCTTTATCATTGAACGGCCGCCGCTTCCGGCAATTGCGCTGAGCACCGACACATCTGTAATTACAAGTATCGGCAACGATTATGATTTTTCTGAAATATTCAGCAAGCAGATCAGGGCCATAGGGCAGGCGGGCGATGTGGCCTGGGGGATAAGCACCAGTGGGTCTTCCCCGAACGTCATTAAGGCTCTGGAAGTGGCAAAGAAAATGGGGATGGTTACTATCGGGGTAACCGGGAGGGATGGAGGTGAAATAGCGAAAAAGGTCGATTACTCCCTCAATGTTTCTTCTCACAGTACGCCGCGCATACAGGAGGTCCACATTACCTTGGGACATGTAATCTGTGAGATGGTGGATTTTAAGCTCTTTCAAAAACCAGATTTGAAATAAGTATATATTAGAGGCATCGGGCATAAGATAATTTTAAAAAGGTAGACTGGCACAACATGGGTAAAAAAATAAAGAAGGAAGAAATAAAAGAGACCCCGGGTATTGAAGAAAAGAAGGAACATGAACAAAAACCGGCTGGTGAAGATGATTTGATAGCCCGGCTTCAGGAGAAGGAAAAGGAAGCGGCTGAAAATTATGACAAATACATTCGCGCCGTTGCTGATCTGGAGAATTATAAAAAGCGTGCAGCCAGGGATAAGGCTGATTTTATAAAATATGGGAATGAAAATATAATTAAGGATATTTTGCCACTCGTTGACAATCTGGACAGGGCATTACAGCATGCAGAGAACTCGGGTGATTTCGAGACATTTAAAAAAGGACTGAAACTGCTTCAGGATCAACTCCTGTGTACATTAGAGAAACATGGTGTCCAGAAGATCGAATGCACCGAAAAAGAGTTTGATCCCAATGTCCATGAAGCCATGTTTCAGATTGATAGCGATGCCCATGGAGAGAACAAGATTGTTGAGGAACTGGAAAGAGGATATATTCTCAATGGGAGGTTATTAAGACCTGCCAAAGTATCAGTATGTAAACGAGTGAAGACGAACTATTGCGAAGAATAAAAAAACAGGAGATTAGATATTAAGGAGGATTTTTTAAAATGGGAAAGATTATAGGGATTGATTTGGGAACGACGAATTCATGCGTCGCAATCATGGAAGGAGGAGATCCCGTTGTTATAGCTAATCAGGAGGGAAGCAGAACCACACCATCCATGGTGGCGTTTACGGATAGTGGAGAGAGACTTGTTGGTCAGGTTGCCAAGAGGCAGGCGGTGACCAACCCGGAAAATACCGTATACGCCATAAAGAGACTTATCGGGAGAAAATTTGTCACCAAAGAAGTTCAGTATGACAAGAAGATCTGTCCTTACAGGATTACAGAGGCGCCCAACGGCGATGCCCAGATAACCATAAAGGCACGGAATTACAGTCCGGCAGAAATATCATCTTTTGTTCTTATGAAGATGAAACAGACTGCGGAGGATTACCTGGGAGAGAAAATAACCGATGCGGTTATCACGGTTCCCGCATACTTTAATGACTCTCAGAGACAGGCCACTAAAGACGCAGGAAGAGTTGCCGGATTGAACGTACTCCGAATCATCAACGAACCGACGGCGGCTGCCCTGGCCTACGGTCTCGATAAAAAGAAAGATGAAAAGATCGCGGTGTTTGACCTTGGCGGCGGGACATTCGATATATCCATTCTCGAGTTGGGAGAAGGTGTTTTTGAAGTCAAATCAACGAACGGCGATACCCATTTAGGCGGTGAAGATTTTGACCAACGGTTGATTGATTATATCGCCACGGAGTTCAAGAATGATTTTGGGATCGATCTCCGGAATGACAGAATGGCGCTCCAGAGGATCAAGGAAGCGGCAGAGAAGGCAAAGATGGAACTTTCCACCGTTATGGAAACAGATATAAACCTGCCCTTTATAACTGCCGATGCATCGGGACCCAAACATTTAACCATGAAACTGACACGGGCCAAACTGGAATCATTGGTAGAGGATCTCATTGAAAAGACGGTAGGACCATGCAGAACCGCCCTTAAGGACGCAAATCTTTCTCCAAAAGATATCGATGAGGTAATCCTTGTCGGCGGCATGACCCGTATGCCCCGGGTTCAGCAGAAGGTGAAAGAACTATTTGAAAAGGAACCCCATAAAGGGGTCAATCCGGACGAAGTGGTTGCTGTTGGCGCTGCCATCCAGGCGGGTGTCCTGGCTGGTGACGTGAAAGATGTCCTCCTGCTTGATGTAACGCCCCTTTCTCTGGGAATAGAGACACTGGGAGGTGTCATGACAAAACTGATCGAAAAGAATACCACTATTCCCACCCGGAAGAGCCAGATCTTTTCTACAGCGGCGGATAATCAGCCCGCAGTAAGCATCCATGTCCTTCAGGGTGAAAGGTCCATGGCAGCGGACAATAGAACCCTGGGAAGATTCGAGCTGGTGGGAATACCTGCTGCACCGCGGGGTATACCGCAGATTGAGGTAACCTTTGACATTGATGCCAACGGCATTGTCCATGTTGCCGCGAAGGATCTGGGAACAGGGAAAGAGCAGAGCATCAAGATCACTGCTTCAAGCGGTCTGTCGGAAGCGGATATACAGAAACTGGTGAGAGAGGCGGAAGCTCACGCAGAGGAAGATAAGAAAAAGAAGGAGCTCATAGAAGCCAGAAATCAGGCAGATTCTATGGCGTATAGTGTAGAGAAGAATATCAAGGAGTATGGAGATAAGATTGATGCCTCGGAAAAGGCACGGATTGAAGATGCCATAGCAAAAGTGAGAAAGGCTATAGAAAGCGATGATATCGACGCCATTAAGAGGACCCAGGAAGAGCTGACCAATACTTCTCACAAACTTGCAGAGGCTATGTACGCAAAGGCGTCGGCCTCGCAGGCGGGCGCAGGTGCCGGAGCACACGGTGGGCCCTCGGCAGAGCAAGCAGGCGCTGGAAAGAAGGATGACGATGTGGTTGATGCTGACTTCGAAGAGATAAAAAAGTAATCCACGAATGTAATGGTCATTCCGTGACAGCTCCTTATATGCCCGGGATTCATGATGATGAATGCCCGGGCTTTTTTTTGTCGACGAACGGTCTCCTTTCATATAAAATGCAGTGAAAGAAATATAGATAATCTCCGAAAATGTTGATAGCATCAACCCTTAATCCTTGCATCCTTTTGCAACTATATGGGACAACAACTTCATGATGAAAAGATTGTTGATAGTGCCTTTAGTTTTAATAATGCTGGTACTGAAAGCTTTTATAATCTCCCCCGTTGAAGCGGGCATAAAGGCAGCCGCAACTGATACATTCATGTCCCAGAAAAAAAAGAAGACCGTCGTTTCTAAGCAGGTGGATCACCATGCCATTGGTTGTATCCTCCCTCTCACGGGACGATATGCCTCTGCCGGAAACAAGGCCCTGGAAGCCGTTATTCTCGCTGCAGATATATTCGACCCGTTAAAAAGATATCCCTTTAAACTGGTGATAGAGGATTCAAAAAGCGATGCGACTACCGCCAGGGCAGCAGTAGCGAAGCTCGCTCGGGAGAAGGTATTATGCATCCTCGGGCCATTCGGCAACGCTGAAGCCGTTGCAGCTGCAGGAGAGGCGCAGAGATTAAAGATACCTATTATAACGCTTACCCAGAAAGAAAAAATCACAGATATCGGTGATAACGTTTTCCGGAATTATATGACAAATGAGATGCAGATCAGGGGACTTGTTACATATACCATGAACGAGATGGATCTCACCAGGTTTGCAGTCATTTACCCGGACGATCATTACGGCCGTGAAATGGAAAAGCTCTTCAGGGACGAAGTTCTACGCCAGGGGGGCAAAAACATAAAATCTCAATATTATAATAAAACACAGGTAGATTTTGGTAATGTTATAAAAGCGATAACCGACACAAAAAGAATATCGTCAAAAGAAAAAGAGTTTAAAAAATCTGACGCTGAGCACAAGCAGGTTATTGGCTTTGATGCCCTTTTTCTACCCGATTCCCCTGCAAGGGTACACATGATCGTTCCCCAGTTAGCGTATTATAATGTCAGAGGCATAAAACTGCTGGGTACAAGCCTATGGAATTCTCCTGATCTTCTCAAGACAGTTGGTGAATATCTTGACGGGGCCGTTTTTGCAGATGGTTTTTGTCTGAATAGTTTTTATCCTGAGGCCAATGATTTTATCGATGTTTTTTATACGCATTATGGCCGGGAACCGGATGTTATAGATGCCCTGGTGTACGATGCGGCGCGTATAGTCGTGACAACTATTGAGGAGAATGATATCGAAACGAGGGAGCAATTGAAAAACAGTCTGCTGAGATTGGAAAATCGTCGCGGCGTCACGGGAAATACCTCGTTTTCAGGAAAGAGGGATGCAAATAAGGATGTCTTTATTTTAACGGTGAAGGCTGGTCAGATAGTACAGATAAAATAGATTAATCATGAGATTTCTTCTTACAAATGATGACGGCATATATGCGAAGGGTTTGAGCGCCCTGTATCAGGAACTATCAAAGGATGCGGATTGCTTGATTGTGGCGCCCGAAGTAGAACAAAGTGCGGTAGGGCATGCTATCACACTTTTCCGTCCCCTTATGGTCAGACGCGCGAAAAAAAATGGAGGCTTTCTTGGTTACGCCGTGAAGGGAACCCCCGCGGACTGCGTCAAGATCGGTATCAAAGAATTATCGGACAAACCGGTTGATCTGGTTGTATCAGGGATAAATTTAGGCGCCAATGTGGGGATCAATCTGATCTATTCGGGAACCGTGTCGGCAGCAACGGAGGGGGTCATTATGGGTGTCCCTTCCATGGCAATCTCTCTCGACGCGCACAGAGATGCAGACTTTTCCTTTGCAGCCCGCTTTGCCCGCAAGATGGCAGCATTCCTATTAAACGACTATTCCATGAAAAATGTCGCTATTAATGTCAATATTCCCGCCATCCCCGAGGAAGAAATTAAGGGTATCGTCGTCGCAAAGCAGGGCAGGGCGCGCCTGATAGAGAATTTTGAAAAGAGGGTAGACCCCAGAGATAATATCTACTACTGGCTGGCTGGCGAGACAAAACTTTCTGAATATGAGGAAATAGATTCTGATGCCTGTGCGCTCAGCAAGGGAATGATTTCCATCACGCCGATTTATTATGATCTGACCCGATATGATGTCCTGAAGGACTTACGTGCAAGGATCAAGCAGCTGTTTTGATGGTGAGAGCCGGTGGTGAAAGGGAATAGTGAAATATGAGGAAACACTGCAAAGAGGGTTCAAAAAAAACAGGCAGAGGCAAGAACGCGGATAATGCCGCCGGGCACAAACAGGAGAGAAACGCGTATCTTTCCCTTGTAGAATCAACCACTGATTCCCTGTATCTGGTAGACAGGAATTGCAGGTACATCTTTTTGAATAACAATCACCTGGAAAGACTTGGACTTTCGAAAGAGGAGGTCATAGGGAAATCCTACAGCGACTATCATCCGCCGGCACAGAGTGAAGAATTTGCGAAAAGGATTGAAGCCGTCTTCACTACAGGAATGTCTTTTCAACATGAACTTAAAAGTGAAAAAGACGGCAGGTATTTCCTCCGTACGTTTAATCCTGTAAAAGAAGCGGGTTCTGGTGGAGGAATAACCGCTGTTGCTGTAGCTTCCAGAGATATCACTGAGCTTAAGCAGAGTGAGGAAAAATATCTATCGATTCTCGAAAACATCGAAGATGGTTATTATGAACTTGATCTTGCCGGCCACATTACTTTCTTCAATGAAGCGTGCCGGAGGATTTATGGATATTCTCGGAATGAATTTATGGGCATGAATGCCATCAAACTCGCTGATGAGGAGAATGCAAGAAAAGCCTATAAACACTTCAACAAAGTTTATACCACGGGAACACCGCTCACATGGATTGATGGTGAAATCATAAGCAAAGATGGATCCAGAAAGAAAGTAGAGGCCTCCGCTTCTCTTGTAAGAGATTTGAGAGGTCAACCCATCGGATTTCGCGGTATCGTTCGTGACGTTACAGAACAAAGGCAAGCGGAGGAACTTTATAAAACACTCGCGGAAAGCTCTCTTGCCGGGGTGTTTATTATCCAGAACGGGAAGTTTATTTTCATCAATACCAGCGCCATAGCGTATGCCGGGTATAATGCCGATGAACTGATAGGACAGGATTCGGATATGATTGTTCACCCTGATGATAAAGAGTTGGTCAGGATGAAGAGCCGGGATATGTTAGCGGGAAGAAGCAATCAGGCTTTTGGCTTCAGGATGATAACCAAGCAAAAAGAGGTGAGATGGATTTCCCAGACGGTCACCCCCATACAATACAAAGGTACCCCGGCCATTCTCGGTAATGCGATAGACGTTACCGAACTCAAATTGGCAGAGGAAGCTTTGCGAGAATCAGAACAACGCCTGCACGATATTATTGATTTTTTACCTGATGCGACATATGCCATTGATCGAGACAGAAGAGTTATAGCCTGGAACCGGGCTATAGAAGAGATGACAGGCATAAAAGCTACTGACATGTTAGGAAAAGGGGATTATGAGTATGCCGTGCCATTTTATGGTATGCGGAGACCCGTATTGATTGACCTGGTATTTTTATCCGACAAAGAGATCAAAGGGAAACATTCTTATGTTAAAAAAGAGGGAGACGCCCTTATAGTCGAGGCTGATGTGCCTGTGGGAGGGGGGAGCCCACGCGCATTATGGGGAATAGCGAGACCTTTATATGACATCAAGGGTAATGTTGCCGGCGCCATCGAGTCCATCCGCGATGTCAGCGAACGTAAGCAGATGGAAGAAACCGTTAAATGGTTGGCCTTTCATGACGGGTTGACCGGCCTGCCCAACCGCAGGCTGTTCAGTGATCGTCTCACTATGGCCCTGGCACACGTCAGGCGCAACAGAAAAAAATTAAGCGTAATGATCCTCGATCTGGATAAATTCAAGCATATTAACGATAGTCTTGGACATCCTGTCGGAGACCGTTTGCTCCGGGTAGTGGGAGAACGTTTGACGAAAATACTTCGCAAGGAAGATACGGTGGCAAGAATCGGAGGCGATGAATTCATGTTGTTATTGCCTGAAATAAGCCGCGCTGAAGATGTCATAATCATTGCAGAAAGAATACTGGGAGCATTTACGCAGCCATTTAATGTTGATGGATACGAACTTCATGTCACCACCAGCATTGGTTTCGCTATTTATCCGGAAAACGGTGAGGATGTGGACGCATTAATAAAAAAAGCGGACATCGCGATGTACACAGCGAAAGAGCAGGGCAGAAACAGATACCAGAGATTCTTGCCAATACAGGACAAATAGTTTTAACGAGAGAGCAAAACAGGGATTGTACTTTTGCGTATAACATAGGAAGTGGTGCTGCCGAGAAGCAGTTCTCTGAGCCTGTTGTGACCGTAAGCCCCCATAACCATTAATTCCACAGAACCTTCCTGGATGAATTTGATGATTTCACGTTCTTCTTTGCCCCGGAGAATAATGGTGGTACTATCGATTGTATATGGTTCGAGAAAATCCTCTATTTTTTGCGTGAGATTTGCTTCCACATTATGGTCATCTGTAATAATGATGACAGTGAGAGGCCACGAGGTATGCTCATACAGTTTCACAGCAAGTTTTAAGGCGTTATCGGCGGGACCACTGCCATCATAGGCCAATCCCATGCTTTCGATTTCCAGGAACTTTGCCGGGGTTACCATAACCGGCTTGCCGGATTTACGGACGACCGATTCTGCCGTGGATCCGAGCATAGCTCCACCGCTTAAGTGAAAATGTTCGCCCCTCTGGGCAAGGAGAATTAAATCGGCATTTCTCCCCTCTTCGACAATCGTCTCATCAATAATGCCGACGCTTTTCTTTATTTCAGGATGAAATCCTGCTTCTTCACATCGTGTCTTAAAGGCCTGTATAATGGTCTCTGCCCTTTCCTCAAGACTGTCCTGCAACATTGGAAGAAATTCCTGATATGGCGGCAGGCCGACGGAACCTGAGATGTCTGTAAATACGGGCCCCTGTATCAGCCGGATATCCAGGACATGGAGACCGGTTAGTTGTGCATCGAGACGCTTGGCAATGTAAATTCCGTATTCAATGGCAGTTTTTGCAAAATCAGAACCATCCGTCGGAATCAGTATCCTTTTGATTTTCATGACTTTTTCTGCTCCTTTTCGAAATTAGCCATTTTCTTCAGCAAATCATCAACTGTTTTTTCTTTATCCTGCAAAGTGTCCTCGTCAGTGAAGGTATATGGCTCATCTTCCAGGTCGTCTATCTGATCTTGCAGGTCAGTTGCATCGAAAGATAAAAACTCTCCTGCCAGTTTGCCATTCTTATATGTTACTTTCTCTTTGATTCGGCCGCTTTTATAATAAGCGATGTATTCTCCGTTCCGTCTATCATTTATGAAGTTCCCTATTTCTTTAATCTGACCATTTTTGTAATAACATATGTATTCGCCGTCGAACTTACCATCCTTGAAGTGTTCCACCTCTTTGATCTGCCCCGTTTTAAAAAATAGTGTATATTTCCCGTCTAATCTACCTTCTTTGTAGTTTTCGATCTCCCTGATCTGGCCGTTTTCATAATAAGAGACATATTCACTGGTCAGCTTATCATTTTTGAATGTACCTTTTTCCCTGATTTGACCGCCCCTGTAATAGGACACAGCTTCTCCATCTCGCAGATCATTACTGAAGTGTAGCCTGGCCATGACCTGTCCGTTATCATAATAGGAGGTGTATTCACCCTCTAATTTCCCGCCGAGGGTTTGCCTTTTTTCCCTGATCCTGTCTTTGTCGTCATAGGATATTTCTTCTTTGATTACTTCCTTATAGAATGACATGCAAATTCCTCATGAAGACCTTTCGAGATATGTTCAGTATATTCTTAAATATTCTCAAGCTTCCTCCCTGCATTGGCGATTTCCTCGATGGTTGCGCGGTCCACTATCCTGATGCGCGAACCTTCGGAACTGATTAATCCCTGTCTGCTCATTTTACCAAGAATGCGGGAAAGCGTTTCCGGAATTGTGCCTAAGAGTGAAGCCAGTTGACCTTTGGAAATATTGAGATCAAATTCATCTCCGCTTCCGGATTTCCTGCTCAGGTAGAGCAGATAGGCAGCGAGACGTCCGGGAACTTCCTTCAGGGAAAGATCTTCGATCAGGGCGGCGAATTTTCGCAGCCGCCAGGATAATACGGCCAGCATATTCAGAGATAGTGAGGGGTCTTTCCTGATGAGTTCGATGAATGCATTCCTCGGAAAGAAGAGAAGCGAACAATGTGTATGAGCCTCAGCGAAGGCTGGGTACCCCTGACCTGTGAAAACCGGTACCTCTCCAAAAATTTCTCCCGGCTCCATCATATGCAGTATCTGTTCTTTGCCTTCCGGTGAAAGTTTGAATATCTTTATCCGACCCGAAATAATTGCGTAAAAGCCTGTCCCTTCATCCCCCTCTGAGAAAATTACCTGACCTTTCTTATACGTACGATTGAACGCGATTGAAGCCAATGCGTCATGCTGACTTCTTGATAAGCCCTCAAAAAGGGGAATGGTGACAATATGATCGATCAAATTCACGTCAAATCCTTTTTACAACACAACGATAGAACCCGGCTGATTTTTTTAGGCCGGCACTACGGTTACTCTTCCTGTAAAAGAGGTATTAGACTCTTGTTACTGATTGTTATCAGAAGGGAATTTAACAGTCAAGGCAGAATGTAAGTACTTTATATATGGTACTTTGTATGGTCTTTAGATGAAAAGACAAAAAATCTATGGCTCATCCAGAGGATGACCTTGACGTAAAAAAGTGGCCTATGATTGCTCCCGGCAACCTGATGATCAGTCAGAGGCTGGACATGACCATGCCAGCCAGGATTCCAAAGCCCGTGATCGCCAACATTCTGCCAAGTGAAAATGATCCGGTTACTGCTTCCAGAATGCGAAGGAATAAGCCGGGATGCAATGCAAATATCACAATTGAAAATACTACCACGGGCAGGATGATCCACCGCGATAGTCCAATCCATATTCTTTCAATGAAAAGTGAGATCAAAAGCATGATCAAGACGAAGTAGAGCAGATTAAAAAGAATCAATAGCGCTACGCTTATGCCTGGTGAAGAAATTGTGTTCATGTAAGATCCTCTTCATTAAATATAATACCTCTCTTTAATATAGGCAAGTTCTGTCAAGTAGTTCATCAGCGAATCTGGAGTATCTTGAGAGTCACAAGGAAGAGAGTCAAGTATTTTTTTTCTGCACGAAAAAGAAAGTTCTTATCAAAAGGGTTTCACGCAATTACTAAATGAGATGACGCATTTCTTGGGGCAGGTGGCAAAGGAGGCTGCACTGTTGCAGTGACCGAGGCGAGATCAGCCCTGGTTATAAATCAGAGATGAAGTGGTAATTATTCCATTGAAACAAAAGACTACTTGCTTTATGATTCACTTGTTAAAAAGCAATGTCTTATCAGTTGCAATGTTTCTTTATTTAATAATCCTGTGATGGAAAGTTTAATTATAAAATAAGCTGCAAATGGTGAGGCATAAATTATCAGATGAAAGGGGTGGAGCAACTTTTTCACCCTATTTTCCAAGGGACGGTCCATGCAATTCCGCTTATCACACGCGATATGCAACAGCCATATGAAGCATACTATGATTACGTACTTAAAAGGTATATGGCGAATGAGTAATTTCATAATTATAATAGTATGTTCGGCATTATTATTGTCTGGATGTGCAAAAGATCAAGATAAAATTAAAACCCTCGCGGAGAGTGCCTATGCGAGGGGCCATTTCGAAAAACCTTTGCCGCCAAAATATTTTCAGTCTGACGGTTGTTCATGTTGGTTTGATGGGGACTGGGTGGACTGTTGTGTGAATCATGACCTCGTTTATTGGATGGGTGGCACTCGCGCCGAGAGAAAGGTAGCTGACATCGAACTGAGGCGGTGTGTATCAACAAAAGGCCACCCTTTTATTGCATGGACTATGTACATGGGAGTCCGCATGGGTGGGGTATGGTGGATCCCGACCTCTTTCAGGTGGGGTTTCGGGTGGAAATATCCCGAATCCGGGCCGCCAGGCAAAACCTACTAGCGTAGGCAAAAAAATTTGGTTTTAGTGAGGAAACCTTCTCAATGCATCTCTTCAATGACACTCAAGAAAATCTGTCCAAATCTCCCGCGATAACTGGACTGCACGATGCACTGTATTTTTAATCAAATTTTCTTGACATGCGAGAGCACCTCCCTCTATAATTTCCATACCCCAATGGAACTTTTCATCAAATAATGGATTATTTTTCCGACACGCGTTCGGAAGTCTTCGGTTTTTGGACCATCGTTTAGGACTTGTAAGCAAAGAGCGCTGATCTTAAAGTCTCTACCTGCAATACCTTTGCTGACTTGAAAAATGCTCCGCCCATTGATATCATAATTATATGTTAAATCTAAAAGACAAAAAAAAATTTGCTTTCGAAGAACCTCGTGAATTCGAAGACGGACAAGTCATTTTCAATGAAGGCGACGACAGTCGTGAAATGTATATTGTTGTCTCGGGATGTGTGGTCGTCAGCAAAAAAGTTGAGGATGGGGAAATCTTACTGGCTGAACTAAACAAAGGTGACTTCGTCGGCGAAATGTCCCTGTTGGAAAGCCTCCCGCGGAGCGCTACTGCGAGAACAAAGGGGAAAACCAAGCTTTTGATCATTCATCCGGGTGGATTTCTGCTCAAGATTCGCCGCGATCCGACTTTTGCGTTTGAAATGCTCCAGACTTTGAGCCGCCGGATTCGTATCACGAACGAAAAATTGGTGCGCGGGCTGAGCCAAGAGAAAATCATCAAAGAAAAGCTGCAAAAGATTTTGACACGCTCGGAATTTGAGAAGTAGGCCTAGAAGTTTCTTCCAGTAATTTATTACACCGTCCATTGTCAACTTCAGCAGAGAAGCAGACCAGAGATAAAGATGATCACTAATATTCGCACGGAAAAACTTCTTGTCATTTCCGACCTGCACCTCGGCAATCCCTTTTCTCAAACGAAAAACCAGACTCTCGAATTTCTCTATTGGGCGCGCGCCAACAATTATGATTTATGTATCAACGGTGATGGCTTTGAAGTTGCGCAAGTGTCCTTTGCGAAATTAGCCTGTGATGTGCCCGACGTATTGCGCGCTCTCAAAGCTTATACAAACTCAGGTCTCAATGTTTATTACGTTGTTGGCAATCATGATATCGTATTTGAAAACTTTCTCAATGATTGGGGTGGATTTATGGTAGCTCCTTTTCTCAATTGTTGGAATAAAGACATTCGGATTCGGATCGAGCATGGCCACCTTTATGATCCATTATTCGTTAAGCACCCCGACTACTATGAATTCATCACGTGGTTTGCAGGATTTGCGCTTAAAATTCACCCGCAACTTTATAACCTTTGGATGGCAGTAGAGGTCTTTCAGTCGCGCTTCGGGGAAAAAAACCAAAAAGGAATTGTGGGGGAACATGAAAATTTCATCAATGCCGCTGAAGAACTACTTGCCAGGGGTTTTGACCATATTGTCTTTGGTCACACGCACCACGCTGGTGTTGTCGATATGAAAGAGGGAAAGTATTACCTTAATTCCGGCTCTTGGCTTACTGGCACCAGCTATGTACACATTGAGAATGGAAAATGCGAATTGAAGGAATGGATAAGATCCGATCTCGCAAACGCATCTTAAAAAATTACATCTCCTCGCTCTCCAATATCTACCAACAACTCCATATATCCATTTTATAAAAGAACCGGCTACCCGTTCCTCACCGGTTCATTAAAAGCTATAAAAGAAGAACCAGAAATATGGAAGAAGCCTTCGTGGCCCTTTTCATGTTGTAAGTCTGCAACGGGTGTAGGAGCATACTCTTAAATACGCTATGTTAATCCTGCTCTTTCTAAGAGCAAATCAAACCTCCCTGTCATAATCCCGAAAGAATAACAAGATGATGTATATAGGTTTGCACGGATTATGTCTTAAAATGACCGCAGCCCTCTGGTAATATCGGTGAACAGCCCTTACGTGCCCTTTCATTAACTTTCAATAAGCTCTCACATGTGTATCAGTGGAAACCGAACAGTGATACTATCCATATTTAATAAGAAAATTTTCTTGACATACAAGAAAAACTACCCTTATATTTCTTCAACAAAAAAGCAATATCTTATCAATACATCATTACGGTAA
>Ga0153915_10001712_pt1 | contig 20185 bp, 19 predicted proteins | sample Opewatmetagenome_2_FD_107003 | JGI IMG/M metagenome (GOLD analysis project Ga0153915, IMG submission 107003) | Freshwater wetland microbial communities from Ohio, USA - Open water 3 Core 3 Depth 3 metaG | ecosystem: Environmental > Aquatic > Freshwater > Wetlands | place: USA: Ohio, Lake Erie...
TGAAACAGGGCGATCTGCTGGCGTTCCAGCTTCAGGGCTAGCGGAACCTGGGAGAGGAGCTCCTCCCGGGTGCCGAGACGGTGCCAGGTCGGCATCGAGACCTCCGCTGAGCAGGCGCCGATGGAGAGGGGCGGCCTCGTTAGGCTCTCGAGGCTGAGGCCCGCCGGCCGCATGGCGGCCGGCGGGCGGTCCGGGTCAGGCCTCGAAGCCGCGGACGGCGAGGGTCACGTTGTGCCCGCCGAATCCGAAAGAGTTGGAGAGGGCCACCTTGACCGTGCGCTCCACCATCCGGTTGGGGGCGCAGTCGAGGTCACACTCCGGATCCGGGGTGACCTGGTTGATCGTGGGCGGCACCTTGCCTGTCGTCACCACCAGCAGGCAGATGATGGCCTCGAGTGCACCCGCCCCGCCGAGGAGGTGACCGGTCATCGACTTGGTGGAGGCGAAGATCAGCTTGCCGGCGTGGTCGCCGAACACCGTCTTCACCGCGCGAGTCTCCGCCACGTCGCCCTGAGGCGTCGACGTACCGTGCGCGTTGATGTATCCCACATCCATCGGATCGATCTGCCCGTCGGACAGGCAGTGTCTGATGGCCCGCGCGGCGCCATTCCCGTCGTCCGGGGGGGCCGTGATGTGGTGGGCGTCGCCGCTCATGCCATAGCCGATGATCTCGCCGAGGATGGTCGCGCCGCGGGCCTGGGCGTGCTCCAGGCTTTCCAGCACGACGCATCCCGCGCCGTCCCCCAGGACGAATCCGTCGCGGTCCATGTCGAACGGACGGCTGGCCTGCTCCGGCGCGTCGTTTCGGCGGGACAGGGCCTTCATGTTGTCGAAAGCGGCCACCGTGAGGCCGGTGATCGCGGCCTCGGCGCCACCCGCCACCATCGCCACCGCCTGCCCATGTCGGATCATCTTGTAGGATTCGCCGATGGCATGTGCCGAGGAAGCGCAGGCCGATACGGTGCAGAAGTTCGGGCCCTTGAGCCCGTACCGGATCGAGACCAGCCCTGCCGCGATGTCGGGGATGTACATCGGCACAAAGAACGGGGACACCCGGTCCGGTCCCTTGGTGATGTAGGCGGCGCAGTTGTCCTCGTAGGTCTGCATGCCCCCGATCCCGCTGCCGATGACCACCCCGGTGTTGTCGGGGTCGGGGAACTTCCCCTCCAGCCCCGCCTGGGTGATCGCCTGGTGCGCCGCGCCGATCGCGAACTGCGCGAACAGGTCGTACCGCCGCGCTTCCTTGCGGTCGAGGTACATGAGGGGATCGAAGCCCTTCACTTGGCAGGCAAACCGCACGCCCAGCCGGGAGGGATCGAACTTGGTGATGGGCCCGGCGCCGGACCGGCCGGCGAGCAGGCCCTCCCACGAGCTGGCCACGTCGGGACCGATCGGCGTGACCAGCCCCGCCCCGGTAACAACCACGCGGTGCGGCAAGGCTACTTACCGAGCTTCTCGTGAAGGTACTTCAGCGCGTCGCCGACGGTCCGGAGCTTTTCGGCTTCCTCGTCCGGGATGTCGATGTCAAACTCCTTCTCGAACGCCATGACCAGCTCGACGGTGTCGAGGCTGTCCGCGCCGAGATCCTCCATGAAGCTCGCCTCGTTCGTGAGCTTCTCACGCTCCACGCCGAGCTCCTCGACGATGATGTCCTTGACCCGGTCTTCGACGTTACTCATGACGTTCCTCGAGAGAGGGAGGGTTGAATGGGTGCCAGTCAGACGGCGAGGCCGCCGTCGACGACGAGCACCTGTCCGGTAATGTATCCCGCCAGATCCGACGCCAGAAAGAGCACTGCGCCGGCCACATCCTCAGGACGGCCGAATCGCCCCAGCGTGATCCCGCCCAACATGGCCGTGCGCACCTCCGGCGGCAAGGCGCTGGTCATGTCGGTATCGATGAAGCCCGGCGCCACGGCATTTACCAGGATGCCGCGGCTGCCATACTCCTTGGCCACCGACTTGGTGAACCCGATCAGGCCGGCCTTGCTGGCCGCGTAGTTCGCCTGACCCTTGTTGCCGGTGATCCCGACGACGCTGGCCACGTTGATGATGCGGCCCCGCTTGCGTTTCATCATGCCCTTGAGCACGGCCTTGGTGGTGTGAAAGGCACCCGACAGGTTGGCCCGGAGCACGTCTTCCCACTCGGCCTCGCTCATCCGCAGGAGCAGGTTGTCCCGGGTAATGCCGGCATTGTTCACCAGGATGTCCACCGGGCCGAGCCCCTGCTCCACCGCTGCGATCGCCCGGTCCACCTCGGTGCTCACCGCGACATCCGCGGCCACACCCATCGCGCGTTCCCCCAACTCTCCGGCGACCGTTGCCGCTTTCTCGGCATGCCGCCCGACCACTGCGACCTTCGCCCCGGCGGCATGCAGCATTCCCGCCACCGCGCGTCCGATACCGCGCGTGGAGCCAGTCACGAAGGCCGTCTGGCCGGAGAGATCGATGGTCGTCATCGGCCGTTGGCCGTTGGCCGTCGGCCGAGGGTGCATGCTGCATTCATCGTCGCATCTCGTGATTTCTGCCTCGGCCACCAGCAGGCCAATGGCCAACGGCTATTGGCCAAGGAACTTCTCCACCTCATCCGCCGTCCCCAGCGTCACCGCTGCCGCACCCGGCACGATCCGCTTGAGCAGGCCGGATAGCACGTTGCCCGGTCCGATCTCGACGAAGGTCGCGCCGGGAACCAACTCCGCCGCCCGCTGCATGCATCCCACCCAGCGCACCGGGGCGGTCAGCTGCTCGGCCAGCAGCCGACGGGCTTCTGCCGAGGTGCCGACCGCCGTCGCCGTGGCGTTGGCGATGACGGGGACGGCGGGCTCGTTCCATGCCGTCTCGCCGAGTGCCGCGGTCAGTCCGGGGACCGCAGGCTGCATCAGCGGCGAGTGAAACGCGCCGCTCACCTTGAGCCCGAGAACTCGCTTGGCCCCGCGGGCCTTGCATCCCTCGCCGGCGCGCTCCACCGCAGGCGGGTCCCCGGAGAGTACGGTCTGGTCCGGCGCGTTGAGGTTGGCGGCCACGGCCACCTCGGAGTCGGTGGACGCGGCCGCACAGGCGGCTTCCACCTGATCGGTCGGCAGCCCCAACACGGCCGCCATCGCGCCGGGGCGACGGGTCCCCGCCTCGTACATGAGCTCGCCCCGCCGGCGCACCAGCCGGGCGGCGGCCTCGGCGGTGAGCGCGCCAGCCACAACGTAGGCGCTGTATTCGCCAAGGCTGTGGCCCGCGCTGGCCCGGAGCCCTGTGCGCACCCGCTCACCCACCACCGCCCACACCGCGGCGCTGTGCGCCAGGATCGCGGGCTGGGTGTTGTGGGTCAGGGTGAGCTCACTCTCCGGCCCTTCCCACATGATGCGGGAGAGGGATACACCCAGCGCCTGGTCAATGCGCTCAAAGGTCTCCCGCGCGGCCGGAAACCGCTCCGCCAGGTCCTTGCCCATGCCGACCTTCTGCGCCCCCTGGCCGGGGCACAGGACCACGCTCACCACCGGATCACCGCACTGCCCCAGGTGAGGCCGGCGCCGAAGGCCACCAACAGCACCACCTTGCCCGGGGTCAACCGGCCACGCTGCTCAGCGTCGGCCAGGGCCATCGGAATCGAGGCGGCGGAGGTATTGCCATACCGATCCACCGTGACCACGACCTTCTCTTCCGGGATCCCGGCGTGACGGGCGGTGGCATCGATGATCCGGATGTTGGCTTGGTGCGGGACCAGGAGATCGATGTCCTGCCCCTGGATCCCGGCGCGGCGGAGGGCCTCGTCGCACGCTTCAGCCATGGTAAGGACCGCGTGCTTGAAGACTTCCCGTCCGGCCATCTTCATGTAGTGCGAGCGCTCGCGGACCACCTTCTCGCTGATCGGATCGGCAGCGCCCCCTCCGGGGATGTTGAGCAATGGCGCGAGGCGGCCGTCCGACTTGATGAACGACGAGAGCAGCCCGCGGTTCCCGCTGGTCCGCGAAACGACGACCGCCCCCACCCCATCCCCAAAGAGAATCGCGGTGGAGCGGTCCGTCATGTCGGTAATACTGGTCAGCTTCTCGCCACCGACGACCAGCACGTGGGTGGCCTGCCCGGTGCAGATCAGCCCTTCCGCGACTGTAAGGCCGTAGATGAACCCTGAGCAGGCGGCTGAGAGGTCGAAGGCCGCAGCCCGCTCGGCCCCGATCAGGGCCTGGAGCAGGCAGGCGGTGGACGGCAGGATACGGTCCGGCGTGGCGGTGGCCACGATGATGGCATCGAGCTGGCCCGCGCTGATGCCGGCCCGGGTCATTGCCTGCTCCGCCGCGCCCCGGGCCATGGTAGCCACGGTCTCTCCCGGCCCGGCCCAGCGCCGTTCCCGGATGCCGGTGCGCTCCACGATCCACTGGTCCGTGGTTTCCAGCCTGGTCTCGAAGTCCCGGTTTGACACCACGTGCGCGGGGAGGTAGACCCCCAGCCCCCCGATGGCCGCGATCGGTCGCTGCATCAGCTGCGCGACTCCGCTTCCCGCCGGGCAAACTGGGCCCCGATATGGGCGCTGAGATTGTGGGCGACCGCCTGGGTGGCGATCCTGATGGCGTTCTTGAAGGCGTTGGGCGATGAGGACCCGTGGCACATGATGGTCACGCCCTTCACGCCGAGGAGCGGTGCGCCGCCGTACTCCGAGTAATCGAGATGACGGAACACCCGCTGAATTTCGGGGGTCTCCAGGACGCCTGGGGCCTCCTTCTTCACCAGGCGGACGATCAGGCGGGCGACCGACTCGTAGAACTTGAGCACGATGTTGCCGACGAATCCGTCGCATACCACGATGTCGACCAGCCCGAACCGCGGGTGGCCGGCGACGATATCGCGGCCCTCGATGTTGCCGACGTAGTTGACGCCCGTAGCCTGGCGCAAGAGCTGGTGGGCTTCCTTGGCGGCGGCATTGCCCTTCTCCTCTTCCTCGCCGACGTTCAGCAGCCCGACTTTGGGGTTGGGGCGGCCCAGGACGTCCTGCATGTAGATGGTGCCGAGCCAGGCGAAACCGAGCAGCTCGCGGGGGGAGCAGTCCACGGTGGCGCCGGCATCGAGCACCAGCACCGGGAGATCCACGGTGGGAAAGGCAGTGGCGACGGTGGCGCGCTCCACGCCGTCGTGGAGGCCGAGCAGAAGGGTTGAGGCTACCAACACCGCGCCCGTGTTCCCGGCAGAGACGAAGGCGTCGGAAGCGCCGCTCTTCTGCAGCCCCAGACCTACGGCCAGGCTCGACCCGGGCTTCTTGCGGACCGCCGCGAGCGGCTTCTCGTCCATGCCGATCACATCGGGGGCATGATGCACCTCAATCCGGGAGCGATCCACCCCCGGATGACGGGCGAGTTCGGCCTCGAGCGACTCCTGCCGCCCGACCAGCTGCACGACAAAGCCGGGCGGCAGCTCCGCCAGGGCCTGGACCGCACCCTCGATCTCCGCCTGTGGGGCGTGGTCACCCCCCATGGCGTCGAGAGCCACGCGGATCACGCTCAGGCGTCCTCGACCTCGACCATCTTCTTGCCGCGATAGTAGCCGCAGGTCGGGCAGACCCGGTGCGGCAACTTGGGCGAGCTGCAGCGCGGACAGGCCTGCGTGGCCATCGCCTCGGCCTTGTGATGACCACGGCGGAGCCGCTTGCGGGACTTCGAGAGTTTGCGCTTCGGGACGGCCATCGCTGCCTCAGTCAGGTTCGGCCGGCGACCCGCATCCGCAGGGTCCGGCGTTCAGATCCGCACCGCACCGGGGGCACAACCCGGCGCAGTCCTCTCGGCAGAGGGGATACGCAGACACGGCGAGCGCGACCTCCTCGCGCACGGCCGGGCGGACATCCACGCGGGTTATCGGCGCCGGGAGCGAATAGACCGCGGGATCATCCGCGGCGTCCGCATCGGCGCTGAACAGCACCTCGACATCCGCGTCGAGGGGATAGACTACGTCGGTCAGACACCGCCGGCAGGAGCCCCGGAACAGGCCCTGCAGTTTCGCGTGCCAGAAGTATTCCTGCTCGCCGGTGCGGGAGAGTCGCCCGCTGACGGTGACCGGCCCATCGAGTCCGAGATCCAGCCCGGCAAAGGCCGGATCGTCAGGTTCGAGCCGGCCTTCGGTTTCCACGGGACCCCGGTTGAGGTCCCGAACATCGACCAGAAGCATAGCCCCAAAACCTAGCCGGGACAACGAGTTGGGTCAAGGCGACCGGCTCAGCCGAGCGCCGTTCCGGGTTCCGGCCAGACAAACTCCGCCCCCTTCCCCTAACCTCTCGCCACTCCGCACACGGCACTCGGAACTCCCTACCCCCAGAGCCCCGCTAACTCCGACTCAGTGAAGAAAAAGGCGACTTCCCTCCGGGCGTTGTCCAGGCTGTCCGAGGCGTGAATCGCGTTCTTGCCCTTGGACTCGGCGTACAGCTTCCGGACTGTCCCGGCAGCCGCCTCGGCCGGATCGGTCGCGCCGATGACCGTGCGAAGATGGGCCACCGCATCCTCGCGCTCGAGCGCCATCGGCAGGCACGGTCCGCTGGTCATGAAGGCGACCAGGTCATTGTAGAACGGCCGGCCGCGGTGGACCTCGTAGAACGCGCCGGCCTGCGACGTGGTGAGCCGTGCAAGCCGGGCCGCCCGGAGCACGAAGCCCTCCTTCTGCAGGTGGGCGATGATGAGGCCGGCCTTCCCGCTCTCGATCGCGTCGGGCTTGAGCATTCCCAGGGTCAGAATCTTTGCCACGGGTATTCCTCAGTGAGTTCCGAGTTCAGAGTTCCGAGTTCCCAGTGGGTTCCGAGAGGCTCGGAACTCGGCACTCGGAACTCGGCACTGTCACTTGAGTCTCGCCTTGAGCAGCTGCACAACATCCACCGGCCGCTTCATCACCGAGATCCGCGCCGTCTCGAAGGCCGCGATCTTCTCGGCCGCGGTGCCCGAGGCGCCGGAGATGATGGCGCCCGCGTGGCCCATGCGCCGGCCGGGAGGCGCGGTCTGGCCCGCGATGAATCCGACTACCGGCTTGGTCACATGCTCCTTCACGAACGCAGCCGCGTTCTGCTCATCCGTGCCGCCGATTTCCCCCAGCATCACGATCGCGTCGGTCTCGGGGTCGGCCTGGAAGGCTCGCAGGCAATCGATGAATGAGGTGCCGTTGAGCGGGTCACCTCCGATTCCCACGCAGGTGCTCTGGCCGATGTCCTGGCTGGTGAGCTGGTTGACCACCTCGTACGTCAGAGTGCCGCTCCGTGACACGAGTCCCACCCGGCCCGGCGCGCAGATGTTGCCGGGGATGATCCCGATCTTGGTCTGGCCGGGCGTGATCAGGCCAGGACAGTTGGGTCCGATCAGCCGGGCGCCACGTTCCCGGACGTATGGGAGCACCCGAGTCATGTCCATCACCGGGACTCCTTCGGTGATGCAGACGATGAGACCCAGCCCCGCGTCCGCGGCCTCGAAGATGGCTCCTGCGGCGCCGGTGGGCGGGACATAGATGACGGTTGCGTCGGCTCCCGTCTGAGCCACCGCCTCCGCCACGGTGTTGAACACCGGGACCGTCCCCTCGAACACCTGGCCGCCCTTGCCGGGTGTCACCCCTGCCACGACCTGGGTGCCGTACTCCAGCATCTGGCGGGTATGGAATGAGCCATCGCGGCCGGTGATGCCCTGCACCAGGAGGCGTGTGCGACGATCGGCGAAGATGCTCACGCGGCCTCCCGGACCAGCGCGACGACCTTCTGCACAGCCTCATCCATGTCGGAGAGCGCCTGCATTCCGGCCGCCTCGAGGATGCGGATCGCCTCCCGTTCATTGGTGCCGGTCAGGCGAATGACGATCGGCACGTTGACCTTGAATTGACGGGTGGCGGTGACGATCCCGTTGGCCACGTCGTCCGTCCGGGTGATCCCGCCGAAGATGTTGAAGAGAATCGCCTTTACACTGGGATCGCTGGTGATGATGCGGAGGGCGCTGACTACCTTGTCGGGGTTCGAGCTGCCGCCGATATCGAGGAAGTTGGCCGGCTCGCCGCCATAGTACTTGACCAGGTCCATAGTGGCCATGGCGAGCCCGGCGCCGTTGACGCAACACCCGACGTTGCCGCTCAGCTTGATGAAAGTGAGGTTGGCCCTCCTGGCTTTCACCTCGCTGGGCTCCTCCGCCGTCTCGTCCCGCAGCTGGGCCAGATCGGGCCGGCGATCGAGCTCGTTGTCGTCGATCGACACCTTGGCGTCGAGCGCCAGGACCTTCCCATCCGGCGTGGTCACCAGCGGATTGATCTCGGCCAGCGAACAACCGTTCGCGACGAAGAGGAAATACAGCTGCTCCATGATCCGGGCCGCGGCCCGGGCCTTGGCGAAGTCCGGGTACAGGAAGAAGGCCAGGCCCAGCGCCTGGTGAGGCAGGATTCCGTATCGCGGATCGATGGCGAGGCGGCGGATCTTCTCCGGTGTGGTCGCGGCGACCTCCTCGATGTCGATCCCGCCGGCGGGGCTCACCATGAACACCGGCCGCTGGCTGGCGCGGTCCATGATCAGGCCCACATACGCTTCGCTGGCAATATCGGCGGCCGGCACCACCAGGACCTTGTGGACCACCAGACCCTTGATCGTCATGCCGAGGATCTTCTCGGCTGCCCCGGCCGCCTCCGCCGGGGTGCTGGCGAGTTTCACCCCTCCCGCCTTGCCCCGCCCTCCTGCGTGTACCTGCGCCTTCACGACCACCGTCCCGCCCACCCTCCTGGCGATGGACTCCGCTTCGGAAGGAGTTGAGGCAACGTCGCCATCGGGCATCGGGATTCCGGCCGCACGGAACAACACGCGGCCCTGATACTCATGCAGGTTCACGCTGACCTCGGATCGGGGTTCCAGACTTGCCGGGACCACACCGCTGGCGGGCTGGTCCTTCAAATGCGGCGCGGAAGGTAAAGCTCGCCCTAAGCGAATGCAAGGCGAGCACTTAGGCGTTACGTGTTGGCCGTTCCGCGTTCCCCTTTCCGCCGGATTCGCCCCAGTCGTCGACAGTCCCAACCCGAGCAGACTCTTGCCCTTCCTCCCCAGGGGTGCCCACGGCTCAGCGCGGAACTCGGAACTTGGTGTGCGGACCTGGTCAGGGCGCTCTCAACGTCCGCTTCAGGCCTTCCCACGCCCGCCCGAAGCCCTCCAGGTCCCCGCGGCGGAGCGCGCGATCCGCATCCTCGAGGTACCGTCTGGCCTCGAACCAGCGACCCCCGCGCTCTCCCGCCGAGATGATCGGCGCGGCCAGTCCGAGCAGGTTCTGCCAGGCCTCCTCGAGATCGTGTCCCGCGCCCCGCCTGTCGGTGACCGCGAGGCTCACCCATACCGTTACGGGTTCCATCGCCTCGCGCTGGGCGAACCACACCTGGAAGGCGCCCAGGCCCTGGGGCGTGGGCCAATAGCGGACGGGACCTGGCTCCATGTGGGCCCCGGCCTTTTCTACCGAGTCCTTGAGCTGCTGGAAGGTGGGGAACTTGGTCCATCGCGTCTGCAGGACCGGAGGTGTCGGCAGAGAGAGGATGCTGTCGATGCGCAGGATGGACAACGTCTCCCATCCGTCCGCCATCCGGGCCTGGGCGAGGGAGGTGATGACCCGGTCGCGCTCATACGGCATCACCTGCTCTACTCCGCTGGTGTCGCTCTCCCAGCGCGCATCCTCCGCCGGTCCGGAAGGACCGACCTCGTCGGAGCGGCCCACCAGTTGTCCCAACCCCCAATGGCCCTGCTGCAGCACCCGGGCCTGGACCTCCGCCAGCTCCACAGGATAGGCCAGCGCGCGCACGACCTCGGCCGGCATGGCCGAGGCCGGCTGAATCAGGCTGTCGAACATGCCCTGCCACTGCTTGGCCAGTTCGTCGGCGCTGTGCCGAAGGTAGATGCTGGTCCGGCCGGACTCGGCTGTCACCACCCCGACGAATCCTGCGTGGAGCGAGCCGACCGACCGGCCGCGCCACTCGATCCGCGTCGACCCCGGAAAGGTCGTGGAGGCCAGGTAGCCGTCGACCAGCCACACGAGGTCGCCGCCGATAAAGCGGGGTACTGGTGTCCCCCAGACCGCGAAGGGCGCGAGACACTCCAGCCGGGCGGCGGGATCGAGTTTCCAGAAGGCGCGTTGTTCCCCGGTCGCCGGGCCCAAGAGGCTTCCGGACTGCAGCGCCCAGGCCAGGGCCAGGCGTCGAACGCCGTTGCCGACATCGACTCCACTCCTGCTGGTGTCGATCACCGCCTCGCGCCGGCCAGGCCAGATCCCGCGCGCCGGCAGGCGGAGGGAGGGCGGGCCGGCCGGCGTGCGAAGGCTGTCCGCCTCGTGAAACACGATTGGAAGGCCGGAAGTCGAGGTCTGGTCGTCAAGGAGTACGGTGAGACTGGCCCCCTGCTGGCCCTGATCCCGAACCACAAGCCAGCTGGGCCGTGGTCGGCGGCCGAGGGTGACCACGGCGCGATCAGCGGCCACTGGCCGTCCTGAATCGGCCGACGTGGCGGCGACCGCAAGCGCAGGAGTCCAGAGCGCCATTGGCCTTGGCGGGTCCGGCTGGAGATCACGGCGGACGAAGGTCGAGTCGCGGATACCCACCAGGCCATAGGCCAGCTGATCGAGGCCGCGGCGAGTGGTCGCGTCGAGGGCGGAGGCGCGCCCGCCGACAATGAGCGCGGGGATCACAAGATGCCCAAGCAGTGAGCTCAGCATCAGAATGCCCCAGATGCCGAGCAGCAGCGCGTGGCGACCCCGGAGGGCCCACCAGAGGGAAAGCACCGCCGTGCTCAAGGCCAATCCCGCGAGCACGTCGGCAACCCGGTGGTGGAAGTCGAAGAGGCCGTCGTGCACCGTGCCGGTCACACCGGAGACCAGCTCGTAGGGCTCCAGCAGGTACCCCCACGCAAGCGCCACGGCGAGCAGGACCAGCAGGCCGCCGAGGTGGAGCCGGGCGTGATCGTTGATGGCGGGGCGGCGATCCTGCCAGCGGATTGCTCCGATGACCGCGTAGAGCGTCGCTACCCCTCCGAGCGCCAGAAGGGTGAGGAGTATCGAATAGCCATGGAGCAGGCGCCAGATCGGGAGTCGAGTGAGGTAGAACGTGAGGTCCCGCCCGAGCAGCGGATCCGCGGTGCCGTAAGACTTTGCGCTCCAGCTGAGGACAACGGACGGGGCCCACTCCCCGGCCCCCCGGCCGGCGAGGAAGCCGAGCAGCAGGCCCCCGGCCACGCTGAGCCAGACGAGCACCTGCATGTTGACCGCCTCGCGGATCTCGAGGTTCGCGAGGCGGCGATGCACCTGGACGGAGCCGATGGCACGGTAGACCAGCAGGAGGTGGCAGATGAACCAGGTGCAGGCAACCAGAATTCCGGTAGCCTCGAGTCCGAACCCGAGCAGGCTCCACCCGGTCACCGCACTGCCAGCGGCGCGAGAGATCTGTTCCGCCCACCAGCGCTCAGCGTACAAGCCAGCGGTCCACCGCCCCGCGAACAGGAGCACGACGATGGCGATGACCAGGATGGCGAGGCGGCGGGTGCGGGAGGACATGCTGCGCCTAAACTAACAGGTTCCCGGCTCCGCGTTCCGCACGGACCGACCCGACGTCAGGACGCTCCCGGGGCGGCGGCGGCTCTCTCCCGTTCCAGCCACTCCATGACTTCCCGCCGACCGGTGTCGAGGGAGGCTTGATCTGTGGCCTCGAAGCGGAGCACGAGGATCGGCTGGGTGTTGGAGGCGCGTATCAGTCCCCAGCCGTTCGGGAAGGTCATGCGGACGCCATCGATGGTGTTGACCGGGTACTTCGCGGCGAAGTGCCGGGCAGCCCGTTCGACCAGTCCGAACTTGAGTTCCTCCGGGCAATCCACCCGAAGCTCCGGAGTCGCGAAGGTGCGCGGCAGGTCCGCCAGGGTCCGGGAGAGCCCGCCTGGCTGGGCGGAGACGATCTCGAGGAGCCGCGCCGCGGCGAAGAGTGCGTCGTCGAACCCGAACCAGTCGCCGCCGAAGAACATGTGGCCGCTCATTTCCCCGGCGAGCGGGGCGGCGCGCTCCTTCATTCGGGCCTTGATGAGGGAATGCCCGGTCTTCCACATCTCCGGCTCCGCCCCGGCCGCCTTGAGGGCCCGGGGCAGCACCTCGGAGCACTTCACATCGAAAATGACCGGCACCCCGGCACCGAACCGGCGTACTGCGTCCCGGCCGTAGAGCACCAGGAGCTGGTCGCCAAAGACGACCTCCCCGCATTCGTCGACGGCCCCGATCCGGTCGGCATCGCCGTCGAACGCAATGCCGAGGTCAGCGCCGCTCCGGCGTACCTCCGCCTGCAGGTCACGCAGGTTCTCCAGCACCGTCGGATCAGGGTGATGGTTGGGAAACCTTCCGTCCGACTCGCAGAAGATGGGGATCACCTCCGCGCCGAGGCTCTGGAGGGTCTCCACCGCGATGAGGCTGCCGACCCCGTTGCCGCAGTCGACGACCACCTTTACCGGACGGTGAAGCGAATGACGGGAGACGATGGCCTCGCGGTAGCGACGGAGCATCGAGCCGTCCGCGGTCTGCCGTCCCTGGCCGGTGCGCCACGATTCCAGGGAGATGATCTCATGGAGGCGCAGAACGTCGTCGCCATGGATCGCGTCTCCGGCGAGGACCATCTTGAAGCCGTTGAATTCCGGTGGATTGTGTGAGCCGGTGACTTGCAGGCCGCCATCGGCCTCGAGCGCATGCACGGCGAAATACAGCGCCGGGGTGGGCACCTGCCCAACGTCGATCGCAGTACCACCGGCCTCGGCGATGCCCTCCCGCACCGCTCCCGCGAGCGCTTCCCCCGACGGCCGGTTGTCCCGACCCACCGCGAGCACGGGGGCGCGACCGAGGCGTTCCCAGCCGAGGGTGGTGAACGCACGGCCCAGGGCGCGGGCGAGTTCTGGTGTGAGCTCGGAGCCCACGAGGCCGCGGACGTCGTATTGTCGGAAGATCGAGCGGGGAACGTTCATTGGATGTGGGGGGTGACGTGAGGCGTGAGAGGTCAGAGGCGAGCGCATCCAGAACCCGTGGCAGGGTAGCCAACCGCACCGGGGCCGGCCGTGTTCCGTCTCACCCCTTTCTCTTGCGCCTCACATCTCACGTCACTGTCGGGCGACCGACTCCGCGGAAGACTGGGCCAGCGAGGCGGCGGCGTTTTCCGCCATGCTGAGGGCTGGCACGGGGTAGAAGCCCAGTGCCAGCATGGCGATCAGCGCGATCGCGACCGCGACCGCTGCGGTGGATGCAAGCCGCGTGTCGTAGTAGACCAGTGGCGTCCGGGCCGGCTTCATGTACATCGACATGATGACCGGGAGGTAGTATCCGGCGGACACGATGCTGGTGACCACCAGGATCACGGCCAGCGAGGGGTGCCCCGCGGCGACCACCGCGGAGATGATATACCACTTCCCGATGAACCCCACCGTGCCGGGGAACCCAAGCAGCGAGAGCAGGGAGACCGCCAGTGCGAAGGCAAGCCACGGCCGCTGCCCCGCCAGACCGGCAACCTCCGCGAGCGTAACATCACGCTCGCCGTCCCGGCCCACCGCCGCGAGCAGGGCAAAGGCGGCGATGGTGGTGATCCCGTACGCCAGGAGATAGAAGGTCAGGGCGGAAACGCCGAGGGGCGAGCCTGGCCAGAGGGCGACCAGCAGGTAACCCGCATGGGCGACGGAACTGTAGGCCAGCATCCGCTTGAGGGACCGCTGGGCCAGCGCGACGAGGTTCCCCAGGACCATCGTGGCGACCGCAATGCCCCAGATGATCGGTTGCCACTGGGCCACGGATGACGCGAAGCAGGTGTAGAGCACCCGCGCGAGCGCAATGAACGCCGCAGCCTTTACGGCCGTTGCCATGAAACCGCTGACCGGAGTCGGTGCGCCGTCGTAGGTATCCGGCGCCCACATGTGGAACGGGACGGCGGCGACCTTGAAGCCGAACCCGACAATCAGGAGCCCGAGTCCGAGCCGGGCCATCAGCGACAGCCCGGCGGAAGACAGCTGGCCGCCGATCTGCACCAGGTTGGTGGTTCCCGTGGCGCCGTAGACCAGCGCGATGCCGTAGAGCAGGAACCCCGCGGCGAACGAGCCCATCAGGAAATACTTGAGCCCGGCCTCGGCGGAGAAGGTGCTCCCCCGACTGTAGGCCGCGAGCACGTAGACCGAGACCGACATGGTCTCGAGTCCGAGAAACAGGATGATCAGGTCCTGGGCGTTGACCATGAACAGCATCCCCAGCACCGCCAGCAGCAGCAGCACGTAGTACTCGGGCGCGAGCAGGCGCTCCCGCTCGAGGTAGCCCAGGGAGCAGAGAATGGCGCCGGCCGAGAGCAACAGGACGAGGCCCGAGGCCAGGAAGCGAAACTCGTCCACCGCGACCATCAGTCCGAGTCCAGGTTCCGGCGGGGCGGCCTGCGCCAGCCAGCCGAGGGCGACGGCCGTCGCGACCAGACTCGCCAGGCTCAGCCAGCCGGCACGCCGGCTGGCGGCAGGGCCCTCGTGGCGCCAGCTGACCACCAGGAGCACGCCGAGGATGGCCAGGGAGAGGACCGATTCGGGCAGGAGTCCCAGCACCACTCCAACCGGCGTGGTCAGATCGATCGTCGGGATCACGGCCGCGCCTCCCCGGTCGGGGCGAGGGCCGTGGCGGGCTGGCGCTCGAAGCCCGGTTGAACCTGTTCGACGTAGTGGCGGGCGGAGGCATTCATGCGGTCGAGTACCGGCTTGGGATACAGTCCGAGCCACACCATGCCGGCCACCAGCGGAACGACGACCACCAGCTCGCGCGCACTGAGATCCGGCAGATGGGCGTTCTCCGGCTTGTCCAGCCGGTTGAACAGGAGGCGCTGCAGTGCCCACAGCAGATACGCCGCGGCGAAGATAACCCCGGTGGTGGCGAGCCCCGTCGCCCAGGGATGCCGCTCGAAGCTGCCGAGCAGCACCAGAAACTCGCCGACGAAGCCGTTGAGACCCGGCAGGCCGATGGACGCGAGGGAGGTGACCACCAGGATCAGGCTGAACACGGGGATCACCCGGGCCAGCCCGCCGTAGTCCGCGATCTCGCGGGTATGCCGCCTCTCGTAAAGCATCCCGATGAGGAGGAACAGCGCCCCGGTCGACAGTCCGTGGCCGATCATGATCATCAGCGCGCCCTGGACACTCTGCAGGGTGGCGGCCCAGATGCCGAGCATCACGAAGCCCAGATGGCTCACCGAGGAGTAGGCCACCAGCTTCTTGACGTCCGGCTGGACCATCGCCACCAGGGCGCCGTAGATGACACCGACCACGGCGCAGGTGGTGACGATGGCCGTCACCGCGGGTGAGAGCGCCACGTCCGGGAAGAACGGCACCGCGAATCGCAGGAAGCCGTAGGTCCCCATCTTGAGCAGCACACTGGCCAGGATGACGCTGCCGGCAGTGGGGGCCTCGACGTGGGCGTCCGGCAACCAGGTATGGAAGGGGAAGACCGGCACCTTGATGGCGAAGGCGATCGCAAAGGCCAGGAACAGCCAGGGGGCGTACGTCCCCATGGCGGGCGAGGCCTGGAGGAAGGTGTCGTAGGCGAAGGAGTACTGCCCGGTGGTCTTGGCGACCTGGAACATCATCACCAGGATCGCCACCAGCATCAGCAGCGAGCCGGCCATGGTGTAGATGAAGAACTTGATGGCGGCGTAGAGCCGGTTCTTCCCGCCCCAGATCCCGATGATGAAGTACATCGGGATCAGCATCAACTCCCAGAACACGTAGAACAGGAACATGTCGAGGGCGAGGAACACCCCGAGCATGCCGGTGAGCAGGGTGAGGAGCAGGCCGTAGTACAGCTTCTCCCGCTCACCGATGTAGCGGAAACTGGAGAGCACGGCCAGCGGAGTGATGCCGGTGGTGAGCAGCACCATGAACAGCGAAATGCCGTCGAGCCCCAGCGTGTAGTTGATGCCCCAGCGCGGGAGCCACGGGCCGGTGACGCCGAACTGCATCGCGGGGTCGCCCGGGTTGTAGGCCCACCACAGCCCGAGCGAGAGCACCAGCTCGACCACGGTGACCACCAGGGCGATGTGTTTCGCCCGGGCCGCCGGAGCCAGCACGATCGGGATCACCCCCAGGAGCGGCAGCACCAGGAGGCTGTTGAGGATCCAGCGGTCGTAGCTGATCTGGGTCAGGAAATCAGTCATGAGCCTGTCGGGTTCTGCGTTCCGCGTTCCCCGTTCCCCGTGGCCCCGATCCGCGCGAAGACGGCCGTTCACGCGGAACGCGGAACTCGGAACGGGGAACGGTGTTCATCGCCAGGACACCATCCCCAGCACGTACAGCACACCCACCAGGAACAGCGTGACGTAGGTCGTCAGTTGGCCCGACTGGATCCGGCTGCCCAGCCAGCCCAGCGCGCTGGAGAAGCGGGCCGCGCCGTTCACCCCTGCCCCGTCGATGGTGCCCTGGTCCACCGACTTCCACAGCACCGCGCGGGAGAAGGCCACCAGCGGCCGCACCACGGCCCAGTCGTACAGCTCGTCGATGTAGTACTTGTGGTACAGCACTTTCCAGATGCCGACCTCGGCCGGCGCATCGTGCGCCCGCACGGTCGGGGCCCGCAGCGTCACGACCAGCCCGAAGACCAGCCCGATCACCGCGATGGCAATCGCCACGCCGATGAGGGTTTGCTCCGTGCCGCCCTCGGGCAAGGAGGCCAGCGTGCCCAGCCCCTCGGACACCCGGTTGCCGGCAGCGAGCACCGGTTCCAGCCAGTGGTGCAGCAGCTCGGTCGAGCCCAGCGTCCGGGCGAACTCGGGAAGATTGAGCCACCCGCCGGCCACGGTGAGGAGGCCGAGCAGCAGCAGCGGCCCGGTCATGGTCAGGGGGGCTTCGTGCAGGTGTTTCTGCTCCTCTTCCCCGGTGCGGTTGCGGCCGAAGAAGGTCAGGGCGATGAGCCGGGCCATGTAGAACGCGGTGAGGAACGCCGCCGTCGCGCCCATGGCCCAGAACAGCCGGAAGAGCGGCTGGTGCTCCCCGCGCCCGAAGGCATAGGCGAGGATCTCGTCCTTGGAGAAGAAGCCGGAGAAGGGCGGAACGCCGGCGATAGCCAGGGTCGCCAGGATCATCAGGACGCCGGTGACGGGCAGGTACCTGAACAGCCCGCCCATGTTGCGCATGTCCTGCGCATCCTCGTGGCTGTGGGTCGCGTGATAGGCATGGTGCATGGCGTGGATCACGCTGCCCGAGCCGAGGAACAGCAGCGCCTTGAAGAAGGCGTGGGTAACCAGGTGGAAGATGCCGGCGGTGATCGCGCCGGTGCCGACTCCCAGGAACATGTACCCCAGCTGGGATACGGTGGAGTAGGCCAGGACCTTCTTGATGTCGTATTGCCTGAGACCGATCGTCGCGGCGAACAGCGCGGTGAGCGCTCCCACTCCTGCCACGACGGTCTGGCTCACCGGGGCCAGGGCGAACAGGACGTTGGCGCGCGCCACCAGGTAGACACCGGCCGTCACCATGGTGGCCGCATGGATCAGGGCGGAGACCGGCGTCGGGCCGGCCATGGCGTCGGGCAACCAGGTATAGAGCGGTATCTGCGCCGACTTGCCGGTGCAGCCGAGGAACAGGAACAGCGTGATCGCGGTGACCAGCGCGCCGCCGGCGGGCAGGATTTCGGGCGCCCGGCGGAACACCTCGTGGAAATTCAGAGTTCGGAAGGCGCCCCAGACCAGGAACATGGCGATCAGGAAACCGAAGTCGCCGATCCGGTTGACGATGAAGGCCTTCTTCCCGGCGTCGGCATTGGCCTTCTCGGTGAACCAGAAGCCGATCAGCAGGTAGGAGCAGAGGCCCACCCCTTCCCAGCCGATGAACATCATGGGGAAGCTGGCACCCAGCACCAGCACCAGCATGAAGGCGACGAACAGGTTCAGGTAGGAGAAGTACCGGGCGTATCCCTCATCCTCCCGCATGTAGCCGACGCTGAAGAGATGGATGAGGCTCCCGACACCGGTCACGACCAGCAGCATGACCATCGAGAGCTGGTCGACCTGGAAGGCGAAGTCCACCTGGAGGTCGCCGACCGGGAGCCAGCTCCACAGGCTCACCACCGGCGCGGTCTCGGGACTGGCGCCCCAGAGGATCGACAGGTCCCGGAAGCGGAGGGCGGCGATGGCAAAGGCCGCGAGGAGCACTCCTGTGCCGATGAGCGATACCGCGGTCTTGGCCGTGGGCCGCCACAGCGCCAAGGCGCCGTTCAGCAGGAACCCCACCAGCGGCAGACCGAGGATGAGCATGACCGAGAGCCTGAGGCCCTCGGGCGCGGCCGGCATGACCTCGGCCTGGGACGGGAGCACCAGGGCGAGAGAGTCGAGCGGGAGGTGCATCAGCCCCTGAGCAGGTTGATGTTCCGGAGGTCCACCGACTTGTGATGCCGGAAGATCGCAAGGATGATCGCGAGGCCGACCGCCGCTTCGGCCGCGGCCACCGTCATCACGAAGAAGACGAACACCTGGCCCGGGAGCCCGTGTTCCTGCGACAGGGCCACGAAGGTCAGGTTGACGGCGTTGAGCATCAGCTCCACGCACATGTAGATCACGATCGCGTTGCGGCGGATCAGCACCCCCGCGACCCCGATGGTGAACAGGATCGCCGAAACGAGCAGAGACGGTCCGAGCAGCATCAGATCCTCCGCTTGGCGAGCACCACCGCCCCGACGATCGCGGCGAGCAGCAGCATCGAGGTGAGCTCGAAGGGCACCAGGTACTGCTCGAACAGCGGCTTGGCGATGTCCCCGGGGACGCCTCGCTCTCGCGTGGCCTGGGCCGCACCGAGGGTGCTGTCGAACACCATGTCCGGATTGGCCAGCGAGGTGGACCGGGTGTATTCCAGCGCCAGCCGCTCCCGGCTGTAGCCCGCCAGCGGGCCCACCTGGCTGGCCAGCACGCCGATCAGCAGCACCGCGCCGAGGAGGCCGGGCAGGCGCCGGAGGTCAGGCTCCCCATGCCCCAGGTTGAGCAGCATGATGACGAACAGGAACAGCACCATCACCGCGCCGGCATAGACCAGCACCTGGATGACGCCGATGAACTGGGCCTGCAGGATGAAATAGATCGCGGCCAGGCTCAGCATCGTGCCGATGAGCCAGAAGGCGGAGGCGATCGGGTTCCGCGCGACCACCATGAGCAGCGCGGAGGCCAGGGCCACCGCGGCGAAGAACCAGAAGACCTGTTCGGTCACGGGCTACTCGCCTTTCGGATCGGTTGGGTCCCAGAGCGTGGAAACCGGGTGGGTCTGGGAGGAGAGCCGTTCGAGGTCGTACACGAACCGGTCGCGGCTGTACTCGGCATTCTCGTAGTGCACACCGACGTGGATCGCCTCCTCGGGGCAGACCTCCTGGCAATACCCGCAGAAGACGCAGCGGAACTCGTCGATTTCGTAGATCAGCGGGTAGCGGTTCCCCTCCTCGTCCTCCCCCGGCACCAGCTTGATGCAGTTGGCGGGGCAGATCTGGGGACAGAGGCCGCAGGCCACGCACTTGGACCGGCCCTGCTCGTCGGTGAGCATCCGGTGGGTGCCCCGCCAGCGGGGGGAAAGAGTCCAGGCCCCGCGCTCCGCCTCGGGTGCGCTCTTCTCCTCCGGGTACTGCATGGTCACCTTCGGCTCCAGCATCTTACGGAAGGTGAGCATCATGCCCTTGAGCGTGGCCCGGACGTAACTGACGTCCCGTTCCGGCCGTTTCATGACCTTCACGCCAATCGCCATGGAGTCCTCAGGCCGCCTGGTCGAGTCCGCCCGACACAGGACGGCTCCTCGAGCCGCTGATCAGCAGGCCTCGATCGATCACGATGAACACGATGTAGCCTAGGGCAAGGTTGATGGCGGTCAGCACCAGCACCTTCAGCACCGGACTGGTGAGGCCGAGCACGCTGTCGGTCAGGTACACCGCCCCGGCGATGAGCATCACGTACGCCAGACCGATGGGCATGAGCACCTTCCAGCCGAGCGCCATGAGCTGGTCGTAACGGAACCGCGGCAGGGTCCAGCGGACCCACATGAAGAAGAACAGCCAGAAGAAGGTCTTGGCGAACATCACCACGCCTGTGACCACGGTCTGCAGCACCCCCGGGGTTTCGTCCCAGTGGGTGAAGGGTATGTCCCAGCCGCCGAGGAAGAGGGTGGTGACCATGGCGGAAATGGTCACCATGCTGGTGTACTCGGCGATGTAGAACATCGAGAA